>Ga0308419_1000198_pt1 | contig 48026 bp, 53 predicted proteins | sample HotsprSampleMS50_FD_203674 | JGI IMG/M metagenome (GOLD analysis project Ga0308419, IMG submission 203674) | Hot spring phototrophic mat microbial communities from Mushroom Spring, Yellowstone National Park, Wyoming, United States - 20090730_MS50 ... | reverse complement strand
ATTTCAACTGCCTCAATTATTCCTGAAATTTGTGAATTATGATTATAGATAGTGAATATGCTAATGGTACCTGTTAAAACTATCAATATAATAAAAGGAATAAATAAATACATAACATTAAAATACTTTACCAAAAACCGTTTAATATTAAACATAGTATTACCATGATATAATGATATAGATAGATAATTCTATCTATATGGAATTAATACTCATTGATATTAATAAAATATAAAAATATGATAATTTAAATATTAAAAAAAAGATGATGAGACTCCCAATATTTTATATGGTTTGGGGTGTTAATTTTTATATATACTTTTCAATTTCCTCTATTGGCTTCAACCTATGATTACTATCATCAGTTAATATTTCAAAAGCTGCTCTGTTGGTAGTTTGTAATACTATTTCCTGACCATGAATGCTGCCCGTTATATTGCAGGAAGCTATTTTTGTATTAAGGCAATATTTAACACCTCCAGGTGGATTATAGTAAGGCAGGCAAACAAAATCTTCTTTTAATGCAAATAATGAACCATTCAATTCAACATCGTTTTCACAGGCACTAAATTCCCAGTAAAAATACCCAAAATGTGCTCTACCAAATGTTTTTGTTACAGTATTAAGTGCATATTCTGTATTTTTATATCGCAAAACAACTGGCGTCATAAATGGCGTCCATAATGGGCCAATTTTAATTTGGGCAGTAGCTAATTCTAAAAATGCATCCGGTTCATTATCAAAACCACATACCTGCCCCCATGCATAGTGATCGGTATGCTTTGACCCCCAATTATGATTTTGGCTACCCACCCAGTTTTTTATATCCAGACGCTCGTTATTAACACTGATATAACCATTAAAAACTGCAAATGGAAGACTTACCAATGATTTTGCCTTTGGTAATTTTGTTGTATAGAGTTTTGGAGGAAATAAAAACAATGGCTGGCTATTACCGGTATATTCTAAATCCCACTTAATATTTTTATTGCCATACTTTATTGCACCAGTAAGAGAATTGGCTGTCAGTACAGCATCACCAATGATAATATTATTATCTTGTTGGCCAAAACTGCACATTGAAAAAGGATATTCAGCCTTGAGAGCATGATGCTTATTGTTTTCACCATCAAATAGTATTGCCCATAACTCGCCTATAGCTTTTTCTGGGTGACCTTTAGGCTGAAAGATTGTGTACCTAATCCAGAATGCCAACGGTTTTGAAGGATGATTGGCTCGTACAAAAAAACTTTCATAATGACCACTTTTACCCGGCTTGTATTGTACGGCATTTACATTTTCTTGTAATTCATCAAACTTCATACGCGCACCCCCATGAAAATATTAAGGAAAATCCCAAAAACTATATTATCCCATGTTCCCAATATGGGCACAAATATGAGGACAAAACCGCTTTTTCTGATTGGTTAAATCTGGAAAAAAGCAGTTTTGCATTTTTTCCCATAAAACGTAACTACAGTATCATCTCAATGTACTAACTGAAATAGATTTTTTAAAACGCTTAAGCTCATAATTACGCATCATCTAATTAACAGTTACTATCGCACATACTAAAATGTATGTTGTGTTATTGTTTTAATTGCTGGTACTTAGTATACAAATAAAGAATCCACAATCCTAATGGAAAATCGGTAAAAAATATTGCGATAGTAGCTAATGTATTATATCCATTTGCAAATAAAAAACCCCACACAAAAAACAAAACGCTGCATATCGATGACGCAAACTTCATAGCTGCAAGAGGTAGAGCCATAATCATATATTTTTCCACATCTTTGAAAATCAAGTAACTACACAATGTTATCCCAAACATCATCGAAATTGCAAGCACTTTGAAAAAGTTGCTCTGCTCATGCGCCAAAGGCAATGCCAGCAATATACTTTGGGAAATACTATTGAAGATCTGTAATAACTGAACATCGAAAAATATGAAGATTAAAGAAGTAATGACAAATGCTATTGTATAGAATAACCCAGTGATTCTTATTACCTGTATTATGTTTTTCATTTATGGAACCTCCCAAAAATAGATTTTGACTAAAATTTACAAATCTATTCCTTTTCTAGGTAGTTTTTTATCCCATACAGATAATCTTTTATGCTTTTCTGAGTAAGACTGTTTTCTATAAATCCGGGAACTGGCACTGATACTTCTACTATCGGTGCATAGTATATTATTGTTGCATTGTTACCAAATGGAACACAATACTGATAACCCTCTATTTTCTTTATTCCGTTGCTGTGCGGCTTTATTACATTTTGTAGATTATGTTCTATGATATCTTTTTGCGAAATTAATTGCCATTGTTGATAATACTTATTTTTATTATTACTGACAATTAATGTATATCTAATCTTAAGAAATGTAACATGGATTTGACCTTCAATAATTGAGATGTTATTTGGAAGCCTTGCAATAACTTTGTAATAATCTAATCCTTCAACATATGTGGGCATTTTCTCCCAATCCATTAGGTACGTCCATACTTCCTCCGCTGGTTTGTGTATAATAATAGCTCCCATTACCCGTGCAATTTCCCCATTATCTGTTTTTTGCTTTTGTTTTTTAATCAATATATTTCCAGCTTTTAAACTCTGCATATCGCTTTCGCTTAAGATAAAGAAAACATTGTCCGAATATGTATCTACTTGCATAGTAACTATCACACATAGTAATAAAAAAATAATGAATAGATTTTTTTTACCTATCATAACTTCAAACTCTTATAGTTATCTGCTAACTGTTGGGATATTTTTGTTGTTAACGCCATAATTGTAATTTGCGGATTAACACCCAATGAAGTTGGCACAATGCTACCATCAGCAATGTATACATTTTCAGTATTAAACACTTTTCCACAATCGTCCACCACTCCCAATGTACTATCGCCCGCCATACGACATGTTCCTAATGGATGAAACGCAAAGATTTCCGGTATTTGTGTGCGCTTAATGTGAGTAGATAATAAGTCATGAACATTTCTTTCTGAATGCATTTCATTGAATCCTGCAATTGGTGTATACACACGCTTTGCCCCTGCAGCAAAAAATATATTGGCTAAATATCCAATGCCATTTTTTAATGTTTGAATATCTTTATAACTTATATTATACCATGAAAGTGGCATATTTAGATTTCCAAAAACCTGTCCTTGGCCTGTGTCATGCACCATAACCCCAAATGCAGCTATGTGCGAAAATTGCTCAGCTAAAGAAAAAAACTCTTTGCCAACTCCTGGAAGTGAAGCTGCTAATATTGATGGATGTACAAATATCCCTTCCAACATGATTCCTTCATCAGCATAATCATCAATATATGCCCCTTGCGATACACCAATCCATCCATTAACTTCTTCATCCATTAATGCTACAACTCTTGAACAGGGATGTATTTGCAAATGCTTGCCTGCATGCTTGTTGCGTATCCCGCTTTTTTTCAATAACAGCGGTGTTATAAGCGTCCCACATGCGCAAATGATCACTTTTGCATATACTCTACATTGGGTTTTTACATTACCTTGATCATCGTTTATAGTACATTCTACACCATACGCTCTATTTCTTTTAAAAAGAATTCTTGACGCTTTACATTGAGTAAGAAGTACCGCCCTATTTTGTAATGCTAAAGGGATGTAGCTTACATCAGTGCTTTGTTTGGCTCCTTCAACACATCCAAACTGGCAAGTGCCACATCCTTTGCAGTTTTTTACATTGTGTTTTAACGGTTTACAATGTAAATCCAACGCATCCGCACCACGTTTGACAACCTTTGCACAATTACCCAGCACATCCCATTGTAACTCTGTTACATGAACAATTGCTTCAACCCTTTCAAAATAGGGCTCTAAGCCTTTATAATCCATATTAATACTTAAATTTTTATTCCACTGCTCAATAATATGCTCTGGTGTACGGAAACAGGTTGCTGAATTTATAGCTGTTGTTCCACCAACACATGTGCCGGTTGGTATTGATATTGTTGGAATACCAAATGAAACGGTGCTTCCTGCACCCCGCCACATTTTTTTCATGTTATTGAGCGGTTTCCCATCATAATCATTTTTTGTATAATATTTACCTTCTTCAACCACAATGACATCATATCCCATCGCCGAAAGCTCATAAGCTGCAACTGCACCCCCTGCTCCACTGCCAATAACACATACATCAGTATGAAAAACATCTTTGCCTTTATAATCATCAATAGTATATATCATACTTAACACCTATTTACAATGTTCTAAATGGTAATAGCCAATACGCTGTGCATGCTTATCATTATCAAAATATACAAGCGTACTGATAAGCTTTAACACCATGACAATGTTTGTACCTACAAAATGCTTTTCACACTTATTTAAAAGAGCTACTACATCATCAGCTTTTAATGAATGTAACATTCTGTATTTTGATAAAAGCGATAAGGCATTACAATATACGATACTACTCCATATAAACAATCTGACATATACAGGAGTCCTAGTTACGTAACTTTCAATCTGCCGATACACATAATCTTTATTAAAATCATCCTGTCCAAGAATGGCTTGTAACAATGTTAGCAATGTTTTTTCTCTAATTGAATCAAAAGTCATAATTTTTATGCTCCATATTAATATAGACTGTGAGTACATATTATAAAGTAACGAGAAAAAGTCAAGCTTTTTATAATTGCTCTGACCCTTTTTTTATTTTTTATACCCACTCAACTACTAAAGAATACCGCTTTCGGTATGCTTCCTCATACTGCATGAATCTTGCCACCCGCTCAGCAAAAGTTTTCCCTAATTGCAAAAAATATTCATGATGATCTATGGGGACTCCTACATCCGCATTCTCATCTAAATATGCCTGTATACTACTATACCTATGCTTTACGGGACTATTACACATCCTCTTTCGTACAGGATTATACGCTAAATACCACAATAACCACAGTAAGTAATGTACGCCATTTCTTGCAAACTGCACTATGCTATCCTTATACCGCTCATTCCAGAATGGCCCTGTTCTTCCGGTTATTTTGTTATACATTTCAGCAAATCGGGCTTTAATATACTGCACAATACGCGAAATTGGTGCTCCATCATCTACCGTGTGGATAACCAAATGGATGTGATTGTCCATGATACAGTAGCTAATGAGCTTAAAATGGTATTTTTCTTTGGCTTTGCGCAGTATTTCCACAAAAATTGCCTTAAAATAATCTTCCTGGAGCATCTCTCTCCATTCAATGCAACGGGACGTGATGTGATAGGTAAGACCTGGTAGTTGTACACGCAATTTCCTTGCCATAGTATTCCTCCATGTTATAAATTTTATTTTTACTGCTTTTATATATACAACGCATGAGGGAGAAAAAATTTAAAAGATTTTGGTAATTTTTTAAAAAAAATGTGAAAAAAATTGCAATTGATGCATATTCGTAGGGGCGTATCGGCATAAAAGGGGTCAGAGCAAGGGGAAGAGTTCAATGTATGTTCGAGGTTCGATGTTCAATGTTTTGATTGTTTAAATAAAATTGGGTCAGAGAAAAGATATTGTATGGGCACACTGCGATGCGCCATAAAAAATGGGGTCAGAGCATATAATCAACAATCGCAAAGCGATTGAACATCAATAGCTATGGGTAAAACCCATAGTAAGGATGTTTCAACAGATCAAATCCTGAAGGGGTTTAATGTAATATGGGGTCAGAGCATTAAAAAATGTTCGTTGTTCAAGGTTCAACGTTCAATTTTTTTATGTTTAAAAAATGTGGTCATAGCAATGATATTTAGCAATGATATTGTAGTGGCGCATCGCGATGTGTCCAATAAAAAGGGGTCAGAGCCTTACAATAATTTATCTAAACTACTTAATAAAAATCTTTACAATTTTACGCCCTTATTATTATAAACTAATTTAAAGAATAATTTTGCATACTAGGATTGTAACAATGAAGAAAATTTTTACCCTTATATTATGTATTGTGCTTGTATCCTTTACTTCATGTGTCAGTGAAAAGTTATCTGAAGAAGAATTTACAATTTTATGGCAGGAATACCTTGCACGTGAATTTGTTGAAAGTTTTGATGAACAACAATCATCCAAACAGCGCCGTGAAATCATGGATACTGTGTTACAGGATTATAAAGTAAGCCCGTCAGCATTTTACGATTATTGCAAAACAAAACATCCTGATAAATATAAGCTTTTTGATGTAAACCCTTAAACAAAGAGAGGACACTATGATACAGTGGTTACGTAAACGCTCATTTCATATCGCATTCATTGCTTTTCTTGCAGGAATATTTATTGGCGTTAATATTGCATTTACCGTATCCGCGCAGGAACCTTCATTCAAATATTTAGATTTCTTCCATCAGGTGTACCAGCTTATACGCAATGAATATGTAGAGCAGCCTGACTCTAAGAACCTTTTTTATGGCGCTATTAGAGGAATGATTGCATCACTGAATGATCCCTTTTCACGTTTCTTAGATGAGCAGGAATACAGCCAGCTTAAAGAAGAAACCAGTGGTGAGTTTATTGGCGTCGGGATTGAAATTTCTGCAAAAAATGGTGATATTGTTGTTGTATCTCCCATCGAAGGAACTCCTGCAATGAAAGCAGGAATTCAGCCCGGCGATATCATCTATAAAATTGATAGCAAGCCAATAAAAAATAAAAACATTAATGATATCGTTTCCATGATACGGGGTAAACCACATACAAAAGTCACTCTTTCTATTATTCGTGAAGGGATTGATGAACCCATAGACATTGAACTTGAACGGCTGCCAATAAAACTCCAGACTGTTAACTACGCAGTTATCGATAGCACCGGTGTTGGATATCTTAGAGTAAAAGTCTTCAGCGAAGATACTGCAACCGAAGTAAAAAAAGCATTACAGTATTTCAAGAATAATAATATCAACAAATGCATCATTGACCTCAGGTGGAACCCTGGAGGCTTATTGGACCAGGCTATTACCATCAGTGATATGCTTTTGCCCAAAGGGACTATGATTGTATCAACCAAAGGAAGAGGTGGCAAAGAAACATTGCAGGAATACCGCGCATCATCAAATCCGTTATTTACAGGCAAATGTATTATCCTTGTTAATAAGGGAAGTGCTTCTGCTTCAGAGATTGTTTCAGGTGCATTAAAAGATAACAACCGCGCCAAACTATTAGGGGAAAAAACGTTTGGTAAAGGCTCAGTGCAAAAATTCTTTAATCTTGACGAAAATACCGGAGTTACACTGACTATTGCCAAATATTACACACCTTCAGGTGTTTCAATTCATGGCATTGGAATTCAGCCAGATTACGTTATTCCCATGGCAACTATCTCCAAAGAAGAACAAAAGCAGATTAATATATTAATAAAAGAAAAGATACTGGAAAAATTTATAAGCACGCACACAAAATATGATGAACCAACAAAACAGGAATTTAAGCAGCTTTTGGAAAAGAATAGCATTAAACTTTCTGATTCCACAGCAAACTTTATTTTAAAATCAGAGATATATCGTTTCACAAAACGGCCACTTTATGACCTTGAATTTGATAATCAGCTAACAGAGGCAATAAAAATAATTAATGGGCAATAAAGTTGTAGGAATAGGTTTAGAAAGTTCATGTGATGAGACAGCAGTAGCGATAGTTGCTGATGGAAAAACAATACTATCGCATGCAATCTTCAGCCAGATTCATCTTCATAAGGAATATTATGGAGTAGTCCCTGAGATTGCATCACGAGCTCATTTAGAGGTCATTAATGATTTAATTGACCATTGCCTCCAAGAGGCTTCCATTACATTTAAAGATCTTTCATACGTTGCTGCCACCTATAGGCCAGGGCTTGTTGGTTCATTGCTTGTCGCGTTACAATCAGCAAAGGCCATCAGTTTTACCATGTCAATACCACTGATTTCTGTACACCATTTAGAAGCGCACCTATATGCCCCATTTTTAGAAGGGCATGGCATTGAATTCCCTTTTATTGGTTTACTTGTTTCCGGTGGCAATACTGCCCTGTATTGTGTGCATGATTACGGAAATCTTGAACTTTTAGGCAATACAACTGACGATGCTGTTGGTGAAGCATTTGATAAGGTAGCAAAATTTTTATCATTAGGATATCCTGGCGGGCCAATCATCGAAAAGCTGGCAAGCCAGGCAACGTTAAAAAAACCTATATTCCCTAAAATTCTTTCCGACAGTAATGAAACATATTCCTTTTCGTACAGCGGCCTCAAGACCGCAGTGATTAACTATATCCATGATCACCCAGATGCTGATGTATGTGAAATTGCCTATAGCTTTCAGGAACGGGCACTGGAAATACTGGTGCGCAGACTTTTTGATGCATCTAAGCGGTTAAAGATAAACACACTAGTAATTGCTGGTGGAGTTGCAAGTAACAAACGCCTGCGTGAATTAATTTTTGAGAAAAAAAAGGATTTCCACACAATATTTTTCCCATCACCCATATTGTGTACTGACAATGGGGCAATGGTTGCAGGGATTGGGTACCAGTATTACAAAAAAGGGTTATATAGCCCCTTATCAATTGATGTTAAAGCAAGGCCTTAAAAAATTTAATTGCTTTTTTCACTGTACCATTGTACTATACATTTTAGTTACATTAGCATTTAATGTATATCCTGCTGCATCATGCGGTTGGATATTTCATTTATCAGTCACAAATATATTTTACAGAATACAAACTGTTCAACTATCATACTATGGAAACACATAATACGTATCACAACCTTATTGATGCAATTATTGATATTGAGGAAGATCCCGATTCAAGGGACCCGGCAAAAGGATTCCCCAGGCTTCTTTGCGAATATTTTTTTGCTGAGGAAACATCTGAAAATAAAGCCATTGCTGGTTACATATATCAACTGCCCATACCTGATGTGATAAAAGAAAAGGGACTATTAAAACTTACACCGGATGATATTGTGCAGATAGTTGAGGGCGAAAACCTCAATGACACATTATGTGCACGTATTATGCTGCAACCTGCATACCTTAAATATGCATTTCCGCATCATAGCCCATCATTTTCCAAAATGCCTCCTGATATTAAAGGTGAAATTATTAGATTAATTAAGGAAAGAAACCAGATGATACTGAAAGCATTTGAAAAAATGCAACAGGATATACAGGCCACAAAAGAAAGGAATATTAAAACCCTTATTGCACTTATATTAAAAAATGTTCATCTTAAAACAGGGATGCCATTTGCAAAAATCTCCGAACCGGTTGGCCAGCTTATTGAAAAAACTTTTAACTTTTGCAATGAAACATTTATTGCATCCAATAAACAGATTCATGAAATAAATGATGATGCAAAGATTAAAAACTTACTGAAGACATTATTTATTGTCAAGCGGTTTGATGAGCTGACAGAATTAACCCAAACATTTAAATCAGAAACCAAACGATTTATACGAAGGACGCAGAGGATTTTGCAATAGTTTACATCTTAATAATGATTTCAACTCTTCGGTTTCGTTGCCTTCCAGCAGATGTTGAATTGTCATCAATGGGTTTGCTTTTCCCCATCCCACGATAGGACACCTTATCATGCCCTAATTTATTCCTCAGAATCGTAGCTACAGTCTGCGCACGCTTTTCAGAAAGATTCTGATTATATTCATCAGTGCCAACATTATCAGTGTGCCCTTCCACAATGATTTCATTGCTGGGATATTTTGCTTTTATTATCTCCACCAGTTTATCCAGTACTTTCCGTGCGTCAGTATTTAGGGTATATTTATCAAAATCAAAAAGAATATCCGAAAATCGTATAATCATACCACGGGAATCAGAATCAACAGAAACACCATCCAGCTTTAATGCTTTCTCTATTTCCTTTTGCTGTTTCTTTTTTTCCTCTTCGGGCACAAAAAGATATGCCTTATTGGTTTGATCTATAGACATCTTGAATTCAATAGTGCTTAACTCACCAGTTCGTCCAAAAATCAATAGCAAGTTGTAGGCATTGACTGATTTTTTTGGCTGATTTTTCTGTATATCCCACGTTACCTGCCCTGCATACTGCCCATATATCTTTATTGGTAAATCATCAGGGTACGGTTTATCTTTTAATGTTTTATCAATAAGAATGGAATAATTAATAAAAGCTTCATTAGTTTGATTGTTTATAAATAAGAGAGTATACTGTGCCTCAAGCAGTAATATGAAAGGGACTGAAAAATTATTAAATACAATGTTAACAGGCGCTTTCCACATTTGTCCAACAGCCACATCACCCTGTGGGAATGTTGGCAGATGCCGCAAGTTAGGCATAAAAATGCCGTCAGGCACAACAAATACACCATTGTTATTAACATAAAAGTCACTAAAATATTGTTCTTCTAACCTGTAAACATAATCATTAATATTCTTCCTGTATACAGAAAATGTCCCCCTGACTGCCTGCCCTTTGGAGTCCTTTTCATAACACAATAAATCAATGATGTTGCGTTCACCATATATTTTTCGCAGTATGCCATTTTCATAGTATTCAATATTTGCATCATATACAAATTCTAACTTTTCATGTTGCGGTATATCCCATGTCAGTGTAACAGCTACAATAACAGGCGGGAACACCACATACACTGTAAAAATGATGGCAGCATACATAAGACTATTAATTATTTTTTTCATCACCCGATAATTCCTGAAAGATAATATTTGCAACATGTATCAAGGTACTCAATCTGCCCACCCTTGACTGTAGATTTCTATACCCGCTTATTGTACAGTAAACATTTTCCTTGTGCAATATTTTTTTATTGGTTTCACTAATTAATTATTTACAAATAACATAACACTGTTATGCTTGCATCAAGTTACATCATTAAAAAATTTGAGGTTTTTATGGGCGATAGTTACCATGCATTAGCTGATTATCTCAATTCAATGCCCAATGGGTTTCCCCGCACCGAAACAGGCATTGAACTACAACTTTTAAAAAAAATTTTTACACATGATGACGCCGAACTTTTTTGTAAACTTACACTTAAGAAGGAAACAGTAGAACAGATAGCTGCCCGTACTGGATTGGATAAAGAATATCTTTCGCATCATCTTGAAAGCATGTGGAACAGAGGCCCTATTGAATGTCATTCTATTGGCAACACCAAAACCTATAATGCTGTACCATGGATACTTAGTATTTACGAATTACAGCAAAAGTTTATCGATGAAGAATTTGCGCGCCTTCATGCAAAATACATAAAATCGGTTGGGCCATATTTTTTAACACCCAAACCACAGATAATGCAGGTAATCCCTATTGAACAGCATATCAAATCCAATTCATCACCCATGCCGTACGAACAGCTTTCTGTCATACTCAATGAATGCAAATCCTTTGCAGTAAATGAATGTATATGCAAAAAGCAAACAGCCCTTCTTAACAGGGGTTGTAACAAACCACGCGAGGTATGCTTATCTATCTCACAATTACCCAATTATTTTGATAATCATCCCCATGCAGGCAGGATTATTACCAAAGAAGAAGCACTATCCATTCTTAAAATGGCAGAGGATGCTGCACTTGTACATATGACAGCCAATATTCAGGAAGGGCATTACTTCATTTGCAATTGCTGTGGCTGCTGCTGTGTTCAGCTCATTGCTGCCCGCTTTGGCATGCCCCAGACAGTGAATGCTCACTACCGTGCTGCAATTAATACAGAATTATGTACACAATGTGGTACCTGTGAAACACGTTGCCAGATTCAGGCTATACAGAATAACGAGGGAGTGCGTTCTATTGTGCAGCACAAGTGCATAGGATGCAGTCTTTGCGTTTCTACCTGTCCAAATCAGGCAATCACCCTTATACATAAAGATCAATCACAGGACACACTGCCACCAAAAAATCAGGATGACTGGTACAAAGAAAAAATGAGATCACGAAATTCTGGAATATAGCTATATATTATATTTATCAGATATACAATATGTCTTTATGAAAATTTTATGAATTTATACGATTATTATATTTACTTCTCAATTATTTACAAACCCTCTTTTTGAAAAAATATTGACAAAATTATTTGCGTATTACTATAATTTTGTATAGCTATAATTAATATTAACTTAAAGAGGGAGTGTGTACCATGGATTTTGAAACAACTACCTGCATTTCGCTGAATGATTTAGATATTCTTTCAGCTGCAGCAAGTCAATTTGATATCCCACTGCATTCATTTATTGTGCGCCTTGTCATCTTTGCTGCCAAAAAAGAAAAAGCAAAACCAAAAGCATTTACAAGTATTGCCTACCGAAAAAGAGACAGGCAAAATCCCTGGAAGCGTGTTCACTTATATTTAGAATACAGGGAATATGAGTATTTATTGGATATTAAGAAGGTGTGGAAGATGAGTGTTGCCAGGGCTATTGCGTTTTGTGTGGCAAATGTGTTGGATGAGTTTGTAGCATTTTTGCAAAATCTTTTGGAAGAAGAACGGAAAGGAAATACCGATAACTATCTAAAATATGAGTTTAACCGCAGTTATTTATTTGAATATGACACCAGTGAAGGGGTACATTGTTGCCGATTTTACTGGGGATTACCGGTAAAATATGCTCGATTTACCCCATAAGAAATAAAAAAAGGAGTACCACTTGAGCAATACCCCTTTTTTTACAATGCATCCCCGAGGGGATTCGAACCCCTGTTGCCGGGATGAAAACCCGGTGTCCTAGACCCCTAGACGACGGGGACAATTTATTATTATGGTGACCACATAAAAAATAATATTGAAACTGTCAATATTATTTTATTGAGTCGCCGGAGAATCGAACTCCGGACCCACTGCTTAAAAGGCAGTTGCTCTACCGACTGAGCTAGCGACTCTCATTCTTTCGGTTTTGTATATTACGATAAATTATAAATAAAAAAAGAATGAACCTTATATAAATAATAGTATTTTAGTGTCAAATAAAAAATACTTCATTTGTACCTACTTTTCAAAAAATAACACATTTTTAAAAATTTTTCATAAAAAAGTTGTTAATTTTTGCCAATTTCATTATCTTAATATGGTTTAGGGTAATTTTTATTTTTAGTCAATTTACCATGTGAATATTATGCTATATACATTTAAACATTTGTCCTTACGGCTACCATATATTACGATCATGATTGTTGGTATTTTTTATTTTATTTCATGTACAGATGACAGTTTTAACAGCATTATAAATCATGAAAACGCATATAATAACAATATTCCTGTAAATACTGTTCCTGCACCTGGAAACAATGGATTGCTGGTAGTAACAAATATTACCCAAAATTCAGCAAAAATACAATGGACATTGGCAACTAACAACTCACCCCCCGAATTGTTACAGTATCAAATTGTTGTTAGCCAAACATTGACTCTTTTTTCATTAGAAGACATTATTCAGTCTGGACTTCTTAAAGAGGATAATTGGTCCATAGGGCCTGTCAATGAATACACAATAACAAATTTATTATTTGGGAAACAATATTTTGTAAATGTCTGCGTACGGGATCCAGACAATAATATTTCCATTTATTATCCGATAACATTTACCACAATTGGCAGAATATACCTTTTTAGTGCTGGCACCTACTCTGGAGCAATGGCTTCATCCAGCAACACAGCACGTCAAGAGATTAACGAACTTGTACATAAAGCTCTTATTAATAATTATCCAAACCTCCCACAGGATAACCATGTTGCCTTTATCAGCATTGATAGTATTGATGCAATAAAAAATATCCCTGAACATTATGGTCTTCCTACAAACTGGCCAATCTATTCTCCAACTGAAAAAAAATTGCTAACAGCTTATATGAACTTTTATTAAATGATGATATTGGAAACACTCTTGTTGGATTTGATGTCATCACTGATGGCAGTGGGGAGGGCTGGTGGTCAAGTAGTACTGAATACTGTTCATGTGCCGAAAATACCTGTAATAGCTGGACAGATGGTTCTAATGAATACAAGGGAAGATTGGGTAAAAAAAATAAAACAAATAAAGAATGGATATCTTCAAAAGATGACAGTTGTAACAATTCCCTTTATCTTTTGGGATTGTGTTGGTAAATTTATATGAGTCAATATACTTATTTAAATTTTACAAAAGTAAATAAATATTCATTTTTTATTCTGTTTTTAATTTCCATATTTATTGTAGACTCATCAAGCCAGGCACAATCACATTTTGCTACTAATGCAACAGTTGGCATACAAGCAGGGTATTCTGTGATAACTGGCCATTATAGTGATAGCCTGAATAACGGTGTCGGTGCGGGTTTTTTTTCGTTTGTCCCATTATCCGATTCTGGAATGCTCTACGGAGCGCTTGTGTACAACCGATTTTCACTTGCACATAGTAGCAATTCAAGCATGCAATCGTTTGGATTAACGTTTGCTCCATCATTGTACTATACACTCCCCGGTGATTTTACCATTTATGCGGGTGCGGGTTTATCTTTACACTATTACACCCTTTCTGCAATAAATACTGATGCTTACGATTCAACTACAAAAGCAGGCTTCTCGATTAGTGCAGGCATAGCAAGGAGTTTATTTGAACGTACATTACTCATTGCCGAATGTGCGTATACTATTTCAGAACTATCGCACAAATACTTTCAGACTGCTTCGTTTTCTATTAAAGCAGGATATCAGTTTGCAATCCACAAACCTGAATACTACGTTGCAAAAGAAAAAGAGAAAGCCGCTATGCTGGAAAAACAGATAGTAGAGTATTTCAAGGCTGGCATAGATCATGTTAAGGCAAAAGACCATGTGCGTGCACTTGATTGCTTTAATCAGGTACTATCGCTTAAAGCTGACCATAAAGATGCCTTATACTATATTTCTGCCATTTCACAGGCAAAAGAACAATATGACGCTGCCCGCGCCTATATAAAGAATAATAAAGATTATGATGCACTACCGCTTTTAGCTGCTTCATCACAATACATTGCTGATGCCGAAAAAACCTATAAGTACATGCAATTCAAGCATAAACAAGATATTCCTGAATTATTAAAGAAAGCAGTTGATTCATTTAATAATAAGCATTATGACGATTGCATAGCAACACTGAATATTGTACTTTTGATTGATCCTGACAATACGGTTGCAAAAGGATATATGGTGCAATCTAAAAGAATCAAAGAAACTATTAAAAAACTGCAATAACATGAAAATACGCTATAAATTTTTTATTTCATTTATTATTATCATCGCAATTACCATTCCCATCCCTGTATTTATACTCAATAAACAAATTGAACAACAACGGATAAATATTATTTTGCAAGGCGAAATACTGGCTAAACAATTGTCACATGCGGTGCTCAATATGTTGCTGCTCAACAATGGGAATGTTTCGCAAACAAGCATAGACGCATATGAATACATCAAAAGTTTAGAAAACTTATTTTCTGATGGCTTTGTTTCACTTCAAGTCATTCTGGTTTCACCAAATTCAAAATATAATGGAACACTATTAGTAGATATACCCAATGGGAAGTCACTATCAAACATTTCAAACAAAATGTTACAAAAATTACAATCACAAGCACATGTAGCATCAACCATAGATAACAATATTACATTATTAGAGTTCACCGCTAAAACAACAATAGCACATACTGCTATAACATGCTTGTCTCGACTAGTATTCAATGAATCACAAATGCTGAAACCTGTATATCACAATTATACTGTATTTATCATAAGTATTTTATCAATTATAGCTATTGCATATATTACTGCATTAGCATTCAGCTCCAAATTTTCAAAACCCATTGAATCTATTATGCATGCTTTGATGAAATTTGATGAAGGAACAACATCAATCAAGATACCCGTATTAAACCAAAAAGATGAAATAGGCAGGCTTGCAACAACAACACAGCATCTATTGGATATGATCAACTTAGAAATAAAAGAGTTAACAAGAACTAACATGGAATTGTTGCGACTTCATAAACTTAAAGATGATTTTCTGGCTAATATATCGTATGAAATTAAAATACCACTTGAAAGCATAACGCATTTAACCAATTCCATTATACATAGTTACTCTACTGGTGACAGCGCTGCTATTACAAGTTCTCTGGAAATGATTTCCAACAGTGCCCTTAGATTATCATATATGATTGATGACATACTGGATTTTACCCGTTTAAAAAATAATGATATTATCCTGAATAAAAAATTGGTTGATGTAGCTGGTGTTGTTAATTTTGTTATATCAATACTACAGCCAGTTATTAGCAGCAAATCCCTATCAATTTCAATAGACATTGCTAAAGAGGCATCGTATGTCATTGCTGATGAACAAAGACTACAGCAGATACTGTTAAATATCATTGGCAATGCGGTTAAATATTCACAAAAAGGCAGCATTTCCATAGTCACGCAAAAACACAATGATAATACATTTGCTATTATAGTACAGGATAGTGCACGTGAATTCCCAGAGCAATTAATTCACAGTATTGATGATTTTGGATACGATAGCAAATCCCAAGAAACCCGATATGGAGGATTGGGTCTTGGACTGATTATTACAAAAAAACTTATGGAATTGCACAACGGCACAATTTCTATAGATTCTATCCCTGATAAAGGAACAACAGTCACACTGTATTTTCCCTATAATGAATCCAGCATTAATAAAGAGTTAGTAGCAACCAGATCATATACACAATTTACCATACATCCCCAAGGCAAAGATGAGCAGTACCCGGTAAACATGATTGAAACATCCCGCGAATATATTTATATCGTTGATGATGATCCTGTTAATGTTAAAATACTCAATGATATGCTGACTGATGCTGGCTATTATGTTGAATTTTCACATACAGATTCAGAGCTGTTTTCAAATATACATCAGGGGAAGCTGCCAGACATCATTTTGCTGGACACCATTCTACCAGGCACTTCAGCATTCCATGTGTGTGAAAAAATACGTAAAGATTATTCACTGCACGAGCTGCCAATAATAATTATTACATCAAAACACCGTACACAGGAAATAGTTACTGCTTTCAGAATGGGCGCAAATGATTATCTTAGCAAACCATTCAACAAAGATGAGTTAATAGCGCGAATTTCAAATCTTATTGCCCTGAAAAAATCAGTTCAAGAGCATAATGAATTTGTCATGATAAAACATGAATTACGGCTGGCTCATGAGATACACAGTTCAGTAGTGATACAGGATATACCCAAAATAAAAAACATAAATATTGCGTATGCTTATATTCCAACCAGAGAGATGGGCGGTGACTTTTATGACGTTATTAAAATAGATGAAGACAGAACAGGAATTATGATTGCGGACGTAACAGGCCATGGCATACCTGCTGCCCTTGTTTGCGCCATGCTGAAAATGGCTCTTATAAACAATATTGAACATGCACACCATCCAGCGCATCTCCTTACCACACTCAATAAAAATTTAAGCAACACTATAAAAGAAAATTACATAACAGCAGCCTATGCCTTGATAGATACAAAAAACAAAACACTAACAGTATCATCTGCTGGCCACTGGCCTCCATTGCTTATACAAAAAAACGGAACCATATACAATAATTGGCCCAAAGGGTTTCCTGTGGGATGGGTAGAAGATAATAAATATGAAGAATCGACCACTAACTATACAACCGGAGATAAGTTTTTACTCTACACTGATGGAATAATAGAAGCCAGGAATCCTGATAACAAAATATTTAGCTTTGAAAGGCTTGAAGATTATATTATACATAACTATCTCACAGAACCCCAATCCTTTATCAACGGTCTGATTAATTCATTATATACATGGGGAAAAATGGATAAATCTGATTCATTTAATGATGACCTTACCATAATTTTAGCAGAATTTTCATGATTATAGTAGATATTTATATTTTATTGTTGATATTTTATGATATTTCTGCATAATGTAAAACTTATGAAGTGTCGAATATTTGAATTACCCGGTATAAAAACTGATGCCATCAACTTTAACCGTGTGGTTTTGGTGATAGAACTGTCTAATGTTGCTGATATGGACAAAAATGACGATGTATTCTTGCTTTTATCTTGTTTAATCAATGGTGACTTAAAAAAAATTATTTTTGATATGACAGCTGTTGATTTCATTGATAGCTATAGGATGGGGACACTAATTGATATCACCAAACTCATTCGTAAACATAAGGATGGTGATGCAGTCATGGTTAACGTCCCAGAAAGGATCCACCTGATATTCAAGCCAATACAGCTTCAAAAATTTATGAAGATATTTAACACAATAGATGAAGCACTGCATTATTTTCGTTATATTTAATATAATTCTTATGAAGGTGGTACGATATGAATTTTGAAGTTGAAATATTAAATCTTTCCTTCATCAACAAAGAAAAAATTGATTACGAAACAATTGTCTTTTATATTATCTATCCAGAAAAAATAGATATTGAGACTTCCCGTCAATTGTGGGTTTTCTTGACTACTCTTATTACCGGCGGGGCTAAGAAAATAATTGTTGATTTAAAAAAGGTATCCCAGATTGACAGTGGTGGAATCAGTACTCTGATTTCTGCTACAAAGCAAATTAGAAAAAATAACGGGGACCTGGTGTTAACCCGTGTTAATGAATCTATCTTGAATATTTTAGATGTGGTAGGGTTGGAAGCTTTCTAAAAATATTCAACACAGATGTTGATGCAGTTCAGCATTTCAGGTACATAAATATATAACACGTATAGCATTACTGTATATGGAGATAGCATTTAAAGACTACTACATGATTTTAGACATTCCTTCTTCTGCAGACATTAATACTATCAAATCGGCATTCAGAAAAAAAGCCAAAGAAACCCATCCTGACAGTACAAAAGAAAATAATTATGCACAGTTTGTACTTATCCGAGAAGCATATGACATTTTAACAAACCCATCGCAACGTGCAAGCTACGATACAGTATGGAAGAAATATCATGCACAAAATGCTCCGGAAATGTCATCGCTATTTGAAGATTTTGGGCCACCTGATGATCGGTACTCACAGGAATGGGAATACTTTGTCCTTCATCCCGATGATTACTTAAGCCGTTTTGAAAGCACCATCGCCTTATTGAAAGCATCACTAAAGTCAATTGTTATCAGTATATGTATTCCTCTTATTGTCATGGCAGGTATTCTTATTACAGTTACTATCGCCCTGCTTGTCCTCTTTGTTTTTTCTTTTGCAATTGCATCGTACTCATCAATTATTGCCGGTATCATCATAACAGCATTAATGATAAAACGGTTGGCTGAAATCATTGCTGCACTATTCCAACTGTATGTAAAAAGAGGTGCTGCCTGGATGAATGCACAGCTTAAAGGCATACCAATGAAGGTGGGCAAAATGGTATTCTACGGCACATTTTCATCAGTATTTCTGCTTTTGTTGGGATATGCAGCTGTTGTCATTGCTTCGGTACAGGTAGTTTCATCTATACTGTATGCCAACATTATTATTTTAGTCATTGGAGTGGTTGCGGTTGCTGTTGTTTCACTTTCACTGTATTTTATGTTTTCGGTTTTTGTGACCGCGCTTATGGAGTACCCAAAAATCCGATACACAAAGATAAAGGCAAAGAAAGAAAATCTGCTTGAGTCTAAGCTCTTGCTTCATTAAAGCATTCTAAATAATCATAGCCATCATGTATTAATGAATTCCAGCTTCCTTTATGAGTAGCATTTTTTAGAGAAGCATATAACAGGTTTATAAATTCATCCCGCTCAATGAACCGTGCACCAAATCGTTTCAAATTATCTGTATATACCTGGCAGTCAATAAATGCAAAACCCAATCTCCGCGCAACTGCTGTCAGCGTAACAAGTGCAATCTTTGATGCATTATCAACGCGAGTGAACATAGATTCGCCAAAGAATGCATTTCCTAATGACACCCCATACAGCCCACCTGCCAAACTACCGTTATACCACACCTCAACGGAATGTGCAAAACCCAAGGCATGAAGCTTGATATATGCTTTCTGCATTCGTGCTGTTATCCATGTGCCGGACTCTTGTTTACGGGGCATGGCACATTCTGCTATGACCTGCTGGAATGCTGTGTCAATGCTCACGGTAAAAATCTTTTTTTTCATCACCTGCTTTAATGAACGGTGTATCTTCAATTCATGCGGGAACAAGATAAAACGTGGATCGGGGCTCCACCACAATATTTCGGAGTGGTCGCTATTAAACCATGGGAAAATGCCCCTGCTGTATGCCTCTAATAGCCACTGTGGTGTTAAATCCCCACCAAATGCAAGCAACCCATCTTCTATTGCTTCTTCTACAGGCGGGAACCAGATTACTTCCTTATCCAGGTAGTACAACATATTATTGTTCGATAGTTATCGATACTGAATCGCCCATTATATCAGCTATTGCCCTGCCACCGTTTTTTAGTGAACCAAACAAAACAGCATCCACGAAGTATGACTTGATATGCTCCTGAATGACACGCGCAACCTCACGTGCGCCAAAAACGGGAGAATATGCTTTATCTGAAATCCAGTCGATACATGCATCCGTACAGACAAGCTGTACATTTTTTTCTTCAAGCTGTTTTGCAAATTCGTTTAACTTCTTCATAACTATCTTGCGCATCATTTCTTTATTAATGCCATTGAAATACACTATGGCATCAAGGCGATTTCTGAACTCAGGTGCAAACAGCCGTTCCAGTTCTTTGTTGACGGCATCCATATTATAGGTGGCCACATCAAAACCAAGAACCCTTTTATTCATTTCGCGCACACCTGCATTGGATGTCATAATAATAATGGTGTTTCTAAAATCAGTCTTTCGGCCTGTATTATCAGTCAATGTTGCATAGTCCATTATCTGTAACAGTGCATTGAATACATCAGGGTGAGCTTTTTCAATCTCATCAAGCAATAACACACAGTATGGATGTTTACGGATAGCTTCAGTAAGCTGCCCCCCTTCCTCATACCCAACATACCCTGGAGGCGCTCCAATAAGGCGTGCCACTGTATGTTTTTCCTGATACTCACTCATATCAAAACGTATAAGCTCAATTCCCATTGTCAACGATAGCTGCCGTGCAAGCTCAGTTTTACCAACTCCAGTTGGCCCAACAAACAAAAATGATGCAATGGGCTTTTCTGCTTCCCTGAATCCAGCCCTGGAACGCTTGATGGCTTCTACAACCTTCTGCACTGCGCCATCCTGCCCAAAAATCTGCGATTTCAGTTCATCTTCTAGGTACTGCAATTTTTGAATTTCATTGGCCGAAACCGTTCGCTCAGGTATGCGCGCTATCTTTGCAATAACCCGTTCAATCTCATGGGCAGTAATAACCGGCTCTTCATCATCATGTGCATACATGCGTGCAAATGCACCCGCCTCATCAATGACATCAATGGCTTTATCAGGCAGCTTTCGTTCAGTGATGTAGCGTGCGGAAAGTTCCACGGCCTGCTGTAATGCTTCATCGGTATAAATAACCCTGTGATGCTCTTCGTAGCGGGACTTTATACCCTGCAATATTTTTATTGTATCTTCATGCGATGGCTCATGGATATCAATTTTCTGAAAACGACGCGACAAGGCACCATCTTTTTCAAAGTACTTTCTATATTCATCATAGGTGGTGGTACCAATGCACCGTATCCTGCCATCAGCAAGCACCGGCTTTAAGATATTAGAAGCATCCATGGACCCTCCACTGACAGCACCGGCACCCACTATGGTGTGTATCTCATCAATAAAAAGAATAACCTTTTCTTTTTTCTGTAATTCTGCAATGACCCGTTTAAGGCGTTCTTCAAAATCGCCTCTGAATCGTGTTCCGGCTATAAGAGCACCCATATCAAGACGGTAAATCTTTGCGTCTTTTAAAACTGGTGGCACTGTACCTTCTACGATACGTTGCGCAAGCCCCTCGGTAATTGCAGTTTTGCCCACACCGGGCTCTCCAACATGCACGGGATTGTTTTTTAATCTTCGCGATAGCACCTGCATTGTCCGCTCTAAGATATCCTCTCTGCCAATCAGCGGATCAAGCTCACCTTTTCGTGCTTTTTCTGTCAATTCAACGGTAAACTGCTCAAGTACCTTGCTTTTCCTTCCCGCATCCTCTTCAATATCATCGCCAAACTCTTCCAGTTCATCCTCATCAAAGTGTGCCCCATGGGAAATATAATTTAAAAGGTCGTACCGCGTTATTCCCTCACGAGCCAGAAAATATGATGCAAAGGACTCTTCTTCCTCATAGATGGCAATAATGATGTCTCCAAAATCAAGTATCTCTTTCTGGGCGGAATTAATGTGCATAATAGCGCGCTCAATAACATGCTGCAACCCAACGGATTGTATTGGTTCGCCTTCTTCAATGACAGGTATGCGAGTTGAAAGATGTTTATCTAAATTACGCTTCAGTTGCTCTATATTGCCGCCGCATCCTTTTATTACTTCCCTGCCTTCAGGAAAATATAACGCTGCAAATAATACATGTTCGGGCGTAAGATATTCATGCTTGCGATTTTTTGCCTCATTATAGGCAGCCATTAATATCTGATTAAGTACTGTACTTATTTCCATTAGCAAACGCCTTACGTTTTAATTATGCTTCTTCAACCGTGCACTTAAGCGGGAACTCCCGCTGCCGTGCTAAGGTATGCACCTGGTTTGCCTTGGTCTGCGCAATGTCATAGGTATATACTCCGCAAATACCAAAACCATTCCTGTGCACCTGTAACATCAGTTCTGTAGCTTCCATAATATTTTTATGAAATATTGTAACCAGAACCTCAACAACAAAATCCATGGTGGTATAATGGTCATTGTGCAGTATGACCTTATACATCCTAGGCTTTTTAACTTTTATATCCTTCTTGACCTGGAGATCACCTTCATAATCAAATTTGTGTGCCATTGGTATCCCCGCGGTTTAAGGTATTACTAATATTAAAAATATAAATAAATATTTAGTATTTGGCAACTATCTTATCCAATCAGCTTTTCATATTCCGGAACAATATCTTCGGTAAACTTCTGCATGCCTTCATATGTTTTTTCATGTTTAAGCATATCAGCTATCACCCCAAACGGTACTGTTGCTATATGAGCTCCTGCCAGTGCAGCCTCTCTCACTTGTCGAGGATTGCGCAGTGACGCAGCGATAATCTGTGATTGGTAGCCATAATATTCCAGTATCTCAACACACTGTGAAACCAGGTCAATACCAGAAATAATACCATTATCGTTAAGCAATACGCCATTCTGTTCCATACCTTCTTCAGGGAAATAATCACTTTTGCCAAATTTAATATTGGCACGGCTTCGGATAAGGTCATCAATTCGGCCAGCAAACGGGCTAATGTATGTTGCCCCGGCCTTTGCTGCCAGCAATGCCTGTTCAGGAGTAAATACCAGGGTGCAGTTAACGGGTATGCCTTCTGATTGTAAAACCTTTACTGCATTAATGCCATCAAAATGGCACTGCTCATCAGCTTTCAGGGCAGGATTAACCGGTATCTTTATGTTGACATTGTTTGCAACAGCATTAAAGCGCTTATACAGGTTTCGTCCCTGTTCTATCATCTCCTTAGCAGTGCGCTTTGTTACTTCTAAACTCACCGGGTTAGGTTTTGAAATTTCTAAAAGCTTTACAATATATGCTTCCAGGTCAAGCTTTTCGCCTTTGGCTTTTCTTCTGTCCACTGCCGTCTTGAGTAATGAAGGGTTTGTTGTCACACCATCAACAATGCCCCATTCATATGCTTTTGCTATCTCATCAATATCTGCACTATCAATAAAAATCTTCATACCAATCCTCCATTAAAAATATAATGACGTACAATATTCGCACATCAACACTGTTTACTTTTTCTATAAACAATACATACACTAAATCTAAACCATATACTTTAACACATAAAAACCCGCAAAAAGCAACACAACAAACACTATAGATAAAACATTAAACCATTTATTAATAAACGCATTAATTGGCTCACCAAATTTCCATATCAGCCCGGCAACAAGAAAAAAACGCAGTGTGCGGCTGATAATCGATGCTATTACAAATATTATTATATTAATATTTGCAACACCTGCTGTGATGGTTATCACTTTATAAGGAATAGGTGTAAACCCTGCGGTAAACACTATCCAGAAAGAATATGTATCATACAAACTCTGTGCAGCATTAAAAGTTTCAACCGTAAAACCAGGGACATTATGAAAAAAGAATAAGGCTATTTTTGAAAAACTATCGCCATCATACCATAAAAAATAACCAATACCATACCCCGCAAGCCCGCCAATAATTGACGCAATTGAACACAATGTAGCAAGCCTCACAAAAGCTTCTTTTTTGCTAAGCACCAGTGCAATGAGCAGCACATCTGGCGGCACAGGAAAAAAAGACGACTCAGCTAACGCAAGTACAAACAATGCACGCTCGCCAAATGGCGTATGCGCCCACGAAAGCACCCAATCATATAAAAACTTGTGAATGTGCAAACCGTATTGTTTATATGAATAGTGAGCAACCTGCATATATTACCTTTCTGGTTTTAATAGTGGAAACAAAATGGTGTCCTTTATTGACGCAGTATCAATAAAAAGCATAGCCAGTCTGTCAATGCCAATGCCAAGGCCACCTGCCGGAGGCATGCCATATTCAAGCGCCGTTACATAATCTATATCCATCATCTGCGCCTCATCATCACCAGCCTCGCGCATCTTTACCTGCTGTTCAAAGCGCTCACGCTGGTCAAACGGATCGTTTAATTCACTAAACGCATTTGCCATCTCCCTTCCGGCAATATACACCTCAAAGCGCTCAACAAACTCAGGGTTATCCTCTCTGCTTTTTGCAAGGGGCGATAGTTCCTTGGGATAGTCTATGATAAACGTGGGCTGTATGACATTAGCCTCCACCTTTTCTTCAAAAACTTCTTCTGCTATTTTCCATTTGGTCATGCTATCATCAATTTCAATGCCCAGTGCTTTAACCTTTTGTACAGCTTCACTATGCTCTATCTCTTGAAAATTAATGTCCGTATATTTTTTTAGCGCATCAACATAGGTAATCTTGTCCCACGGCGGTGTAAGGTCAATGGTATTGCCCTGATACTGGATTATCATAGTACCCAGTAGTTGCTGTGCCAATGTACTTATCATCTCCTGGGTTATAGCCATCATATCGTTGTAATCCGCATACGCCTGATACAGCTCAAGCATGGTGAACTCAGGATTATGGCGTGTTGATATGCCCTCATTACGGAAATTACGGTTTAACTCATATACCTTTTCAAATCCGCCAACTAAAAGCCTTTTTAAATACAGCTCCGGAGCAATACGTAAATACAGGTCAATATCCAGTGCATTGTGATGGGTAATAAACGGTCTAGCTGCAGCACCGCCAGGAATGGCCTGCATCATAGGTGTTTCAACCTCAATAAAATCCTTTTGATTTAAAAAAGCCCGTATGCCGGTAATGAGCCTGCTTCTCAATATAAACTGCTGGCGCACCTGTGTATTGACAATCAGGTCAACATATCGCTGCCTGTAACGCTGTTCTCTATCAGCAAATTCATCAAAGACCTTGCCGTCCTTTTCCTTAACCACAGGAAGTGGCCTAATACATTTGGCAAGCAATACAACATCGTCCACTTCAATGGTTATTTCACCCTGTTTGGTTTTAAACACATGCCCTGATACGCCAATGATATCACCCAAATCTAATGTCTTGAACAGTTCATATTTTTCATCGCCTATCCTGTCAAGGCGTGCATATACCTGTACCAGGCCACTCATGTCTTCAATATGTGCAAAGCTTGCTTTCCCCATAACCCGTTTTGACTTTATCCTGCCTGCAGCTTTAACCTGTAATTCCTGCCCTTCAGAAAAAGTTTCTTTAATCTGGGCTGCTGTATGGGTTCTTTTAAATCGTATTGGATACGGATTTATGCCTTTTGCTCTCAGGGCTTTTACTTTTTCAATCCGTTGCACTACTAAATCATTAATGTCTTCAGTCATTATCTGGTATCCCCCGGAAATCAAATAAATAGTATTATACCTATAAAAGCATATATTTTCATCTTTTTATGTCAAGCGATAGTTACTGTTGAAGAAGAGATTGCATGCCATTGCACAATGGTGTCAATAGAAAATTTTTTACACATTGGTATTTAAATTTTTGCTTTACAAACTATAATCTTGTGTATATTTATTGTACAGTACTCTTTTTTAATTTATTAATCAAAGATTTGAAATCCTACTCCTATTTGAAACTAAATTTTAAACATATTCTATGGTATACAATGAAATCAAAAACCATGAATGATGAAACAATTATTAAAATATTAGAACAAAACAACAATATATTAAAAAAATATAAAGTTAAAAAAATAGGTTTATTTGGTTCCTATGCCAGAGGTCAACAAAAAAAGAATAGTGATATTGATTTACTGGTAGAATTTGATTTAAACATGTTTGGAAAAGATTATCAAGGACTCTACGATACATTTTCGGAATTATCACATTATCTTGAAAATCTTTTTGGCAAGAAAGTAGACCTGATTCCAGATGACAGTTTAAGCCCTTATATTAAAGCTTATGTGAATAAGGATATTAAATGGTATGAAACATAATCTCCCCTATCTGAAACATATTTTAGATGAAATAATTTTTTTAATTGCACATACACAAGATTTATCATTTGAAGACTTCTTACAAGATGATGTTTTGCAAAGAGCTACAACAAGAAGTATTGAAATAATGGGTGAAGCTACAAAAAATATTTCCCCAGATTTTAGGAGAAAATATCAAGAAATCGAATGGAAAGAAATTGCTGCTATGCGAGATAAAATTATCCATTTTTATTTTGGGATAAAATGGGAAATTGTATGGGATGTTATTAAGAATAAGATACCTGCACTAAAACCAAAAATAGAAAAAATTATTACGGATTTAGAACAATAAATAGTAATCAGATTACACTGTTAATTCCTAAAAGTATTTTTATGTACAAAAAATAATTAATGTACACTCCCGCCGCCGAAGGCTGCGGGAGTGTACAAGTATTTATGTTAAATTATTGTTTAGTAATAAATACTGATCAGATTATATTTTTTATCTCCACTGCTAACAAAAATTTATATCATGTCATTTAGTATTTCTAAATATTGAAAATACAAATAATAATAAAAACCCCTACACTCTCCAATTTCCATGAAAACACTTCTTTTTTTTGATATACTTATTAATCTACAGGAGCACAAAAACCATGTCATACTCATTTGAACTTGGCCCAATCAGGCCACCATCAGAAGCTTTCAGTATATTAGTTCGTGTTACGCGTAATTGCCCGTGGAACAAATGCGCGTTCTGCCACACCTATAAGGGACAGCAATTTTCCCGGCGTCCCATTGAGGATGTCATTGCCAATATAGATGCAATATATACCATCGTACAGCGCATTCTGGATGTAGCTGGCAATAGTATTACCTTGAACACCCTGCAAAAAGCAAAAGGAAATGACGACACGCCACTGTACTATTATGAGCAGGTTGCCTTCTGGCTTCAGTATGGAATGAAGTCCGTTTTTTTGCAGGATGCCAATTCATTGGTACTATCTGCCAAAGATTTATGTACTATTCTCAATCACATCATGCTGCGTTTCCCCACAATTGAGCGCATAACCTCGTATGCCCGTGCCAGTACCATAAGCAAAAAGTCACTGGAAGATTTGAAGTCAATACGCCAGGCAGGGCTCACCCGTCTTCATATAGGCATGGAATCAGGCTCTGACCCCGTACTTGCACTTGTCAACAAAGGTACTAGCCAACAGCAACTCATAGATGCAGGGCAAAAAGCAGTTTCTGCCGGATTTGATGTATCCTACTATTATATGCCTGGATTGGGTGGCAAAGAGTATATGGAAGATAATGCCATTCAGAGTGCAGCAGTTATAAATCACGTAAACCCAACATTTGTGCGTTTACGAAGCACTGTCCCTATCCCCGGCACACCACTCTACACCATGATGGAACAAGGCACATGGACACCATTATCCGAGGTTGAAAAGGTAAAGGAAATACGCCTCTTTATAGAGCACTGCAATGGCATTACCAGCACTTTAACCAGTGACCACATGATGAATTTACTTGAAGATGTTGAAGGGACATTCCCCCACGATAAAGCTGCTATGCTTGCAACAATAGATGATTTTCTTTCAATGCCACAGGAGGATCAGGAAAAATTTATCATCGGCCGAAGAATAGGGATGTACCGATACTTAAAGGATTACTACCAAAATTTCAAAGTAGATCAGCTGTATTATTCTATCAAGCATCAATATGGCACTATAGACAAAGCAGTTATGGAGATTCTCAAGAATTATATTTAGAGATAGTTACTGAATATGTTCTGTAAAAATTTTTTTGGTACTATAACTGCTTATTTATTTTTTAAGGCTTCATATTCATATATTTTTTGTAACAACCTTTTAACAATTTCCTTGTTTTTATTGTAAAATGTAACAACCTGCCATCTGAAATTTAAGTATCTATGTGCCAGCCTATTACGTTGAACTGCAAAAGAGGCTAATATTTCACATTCAGTATCCGAAAATTCAAAGTATAATCCAATTTTACGCATTACCTCAGAATAACTGTCAGTTTTGATATTATTTTCAGCTAAAATTGCTCCACTCATCTCAATAATGGCAGTCAAAATATTTTCAATTGTCCTATCAATAATCTTTTGCAATTTAGCATCAATTGAATATTCATTATATTTCTTATTAGCATAGTCCTGGTCAAATTCCTTCATCTCGCCTGTGACAAATGCAATTGATTCTATAATACGTCCCTTTGCATAGCTGAATTCAGGCATTGGTTAAATCCTTTAAATTTTGTTCTGCGATCTGTTTTTGCCAGGCAAGGCCAAAAATACTGAAATCTTCCATCTGGCCCATTGCTTTAAGCATCATATCAACATAATGAGTAAAGTCATCAAAATACACAACTTGGCCTTTGACAATAGCATTATAGTGCAGCATAGGTTTTGATATGTCATCATCTATATATAATACATTAACCTCACGGTGTAATAGATCGGTTAATGCCAGTGTAATTGCATTAATGTTATTAAAAATTTCATCCGGATCAGTTATTTTCATCATAATTGCAATATCAATGTCCGAATCATTACGCTGCATACCATGTGCCCATGATCCATACAAAAAAGCCATTGTTACATTCCACTGCTGTGCATGTTCATTGAAAAACTGTTTTACCGTTATTACTAATTGCTCTTTATTCATACAAAATTATTTCATTTCAAATGTATTCATACGGTCAGGGCCAACGGAAATTATGGAGATAGGCACCTGCAAACTATCCTGAATAAATTGAATATATTTTTGTGCTGTTTTAGGCAGCTCTTTAAACGACGTACAGTGTGAAATATCTTCTTTCCAGCCAGGATGTTCTTCATATATGGGAACAATCTTATCCTGCATGGAAGAAGGAAAATAATCTATTTTTTTGCCATTAATTGTGTAGCCAACTGCTACTTTTATTGCTTCAAAACCTGAAAGTACATCTAATTTGGTAAGTGCTATTGTTGTAATTCCATTAATGCGTAAAGTATGCTTTAAAAGCTCCATATCAAACCAGCCACATCGGCGTGGCCGTCCGGTGGTTGCTCCAAATTCCCCACCTCGCTGACGCATTATCTCGCCAGCCTCTCCCTTTTCTTCAGTTGGGAACGGGCCCTCTCCCACACGGGTAACATAGGCTTTTGTTATTCCAACCACTTCATTTATCAAGAAAGGATTTATTCCTGACCCAGCTATCGCCCCACCTATGCTAGGATTAGATGAGGTTACAAATGGATACGTGCCGTGGTCAATGTCAAGGGCATTCCCCTGGGCACCCTCAAGCAGAATATTTTTCCCTTTTTTGGCCTCGTTATGCAAATAGTAAGGGGTATTAATAGCTAAGTTACCGGCATACGCCTTAAATTGCATAAGCAGTTCATATATTTCATCAAATGAAAATCCCGCTCTATTGTAGCACCGTTCAAACTGAATATTTTTCACATTGAGTGCTGTTGTAAGCCGCTCTTTCAAATATTCTTCATCAAAGATATCGCCAACCCTGATACCTACACGAAGGCATTTGTCAGCGTAACACGGTCCGATACCTCTTTTTGTGGTACCAATTTTATTTGACCGCGCCTCCTCCATTGCAGCATCCATCTCTTTATGAAATGGCAAAAGAAGATGTGCTGCATCAGAGATATATAATCGCTTGCGAACATCAATTCCTTCTTTTTCAAGAAGCTTACACTCTTCAATAAGCTGTACAGGATCCACTACTACACCATTGCCTATAACACAAATAGTACCCTCATGCAAAATACCTGAAGGAATAAGATGAAAGACGTGTTTTTTCCCATTAACAACTACTGTATGCCCTGCATTTGCACCGCCTTGGTAGCGCACAATAATATCCGCCTTTTGCGAATAAAAATCAATCATTTTGGCCTTGCCCTCATCGCCCCACTGTGTACCTATAATAACCGTACAGCCCATAGCACATTCCTTTCTGTTATTAATAATTTTAATGCCAACCTTGCCACACTACAGAAATATATAAAAATAACAAGCTTTTTTCAAGCCTTAATCTTCTTCACCAGTAACTATCTCCCTACCCTCTTTCACTAAATACAGTGCCACAATAATTCCAACAATCGGGTCGGCCTGCCACAACCCCCACAGGTAATTAAGCCCCAAACCAAGTAACAACGCAACTGATAAAAATGTACAGGCAAGTGTTTCCTTTGCATCTGAAAGCAGACTTTTACTGCCTATAGATTTGCCCACATGTACCTTATTAACATACAGGATTGGCATAATAATAATAGACAATATGGCAATAATAATCCCCACCAAGCTTACATCAGGTATTTCTTTGTAATATAATTTTGTTATAGACTCATAGAATATATACACAGCTAAAATGAAAAACGTGTAGCCCACCATCGTCAACGCTTTGTGTTCAACTTCTTCTTCCTCTTCTTCTGATACAATGCCATGTTTTTTAAAACGCCATATCATAATACTCCCCGATAGCGACTCAACAAAACTATCCAGTCCAAATCCAACAAGTGCAATGCTACCAGCATATGCACCAGCAATTATCGATACGATACCTACAAGTATATTATATCCCACTGTAAAATACGAAAGTTTCAAAGCCTTTGTATAAAGATGTTCCATGTTCACCTCAACTATAATAATGTTTTAAATCCTTTATGGTATAGCTTTGAGTAGTTCACAGTTACTATCGCCAAAAAATAAAACAACACCATTTTTAATTACTAAATGTTTTTTATGCATACATAATAAAATATACGCTCCACCCGAAGTTAGCGGGAGTGTACATTGTTTTTATAGTACCTTCATTTTAATGATTCATTATCATCCATTATGAGAACAGAGATATTCATTTAACCCCAACACCAAATATTGACTCTAGATTAATATTTGTATTAAAAACACAGAACCTGTTTATACGCAGTTTTGCTATAAGGATAACATTGCATGTATTTGTCAGTTCAATAGCCAGTGAAGTAGGCGACCCTTTTGTTGCTATGACACTAAATCCAGAGGCAACAGCTTTATATACTATCTCGCTTGAAATCCTTCCTGTTGAGAACACAAGGGTATTGTTCAGGGGTATATCATGAAGAAGGGCATAGCCCACCACCTTGTCGATTGCACTATGCCTGCCTATCTCATCATAAAAAGCTAACTGCTTCCCACCTGTATCATACAATCCTGCGCTGTGTACTCCATGTGTCTGTTTGTGCAAATCAGAGGTTTGGTAAAATTGCTTACCAATTTTAATTATAATTTCAGGATTGACTGTACATGGTTGTAAATTTCTTGTACTTTCAAGCTTATTATATCCTCCGCAGCCCGAAACAATAGAACGTATAGAAAACATGCGCTCAACTACATCATCCGTTTCAGCAAGGATGACATTAGCGGTGAGTGTTTCCTTATTAATTTCAATTGCCTGTATTTCATCTTTTTTCCTTACAATACCTTCTGCCACTAAAAATCCAATAGCCATTTCCTGCAAATTATCTCCTGAACTGGCAATGGTAACAAATGGTTTATTATTAATTGCAATTGTAATTCCAAATTCTGTACTCACAGGAACTATAACTTTTGTAAACCGTCCATCTTCATACTGGAATGCTTCATATTCTTTCACTCTGTCAAGTTTCATTTTGCTACCTCAATCTGGTCACAAAGCTTTTCTAACGCTTTATGCGATAAATATATACATCGTTTGTTTGAGTCAGGTACATCATATTCAACTGTTTGTAATATTTCTTTTACTGCGGCTTTGGCTTCTTCAATGGATTTGCCTTTTGCTGCCTCACTCATTAGTGAAGCACCGGCAATAGCATAGCCGCACCCATATACTTCAATCTTAATATCATGTATGATTGAATTGGCGATAGTTCCTGTGACAGAAATCACATCATTACATTGATCACTTTTAACAAGTGTTTTATGGGTAAAGTTTTCTGCAACACCAATATTTTGTGGGTGTAAGAAATGTTCTTTTAACAGGCTATTCTTCATCACAATAATTCCTCAATGTATTTTTATGTACAATTAATAATAAATGTATACTCCTGCTGACGAAGGCTGCGGGAGTGTACAACGCTTTTTATTAAAATATTTTAAAGAATAAATGATTTTTCATGGTATATCCATGCAATCATATATCAATAGATTATACTAAACATAAGAAGTCAATATACTATGCAAAGATGTGTCAAACAAAGTTTTTGCATTGGATGTATGTCAAGGTACGTGGGGTCAGAGCATTCATACTAGCTTTGACCTCCATATACAACCCATAAGTTTTTATCTTCTAACATTAATTGAAGCAAAATTACAGGCTCTGACCCCAATTTTTTGTTCATTTTCCAGTAACTATCGCCCATAAAACAAAAATTATTCCAATAAATATTGACAATCAGCCGTCTTATTGTATATTTACTATAGTAGGGGACGATCTTGGTTTCGACTGCAATGGCGTGTCTACAGTTGCATGCCGAGTTTCTGCTGGCTCGTAAAAACTGGCAGGTTAAAATAAGTGCAAACAACGATTTAGCACTCGCAGCTTAATCCCTGCGGGCGTCTTTATCGATCCCGCTCCTCTGGGGATGATAAAGGCGTGAGATACAGAGGATAGTTATTGAGTTTTGATCCTGGCTCAATAGCGAACATCAAAGGATTTGCTCATTGGGGCGGGTTCCTGTTCCCCTAACCAATGATAAGATAAACGAACAGGATAAGCATGTAGAGGCTGTAGGTGTGTGTTGCAGGACGCGGGTTCGACTCCCGCCGTCTCCAAAAATTATTTTATAAAACCAAGATCAATTAATGTATGTACGCACCGTGTATTTATTTCATTAAGAAGAAAATCCCATAAAATTTCAGTGGAAAACTCACCTGTTTCTTTACGATCATGATTATAATCAAAGTAAGTAATTTTCAATTCTTTATTTAAAATCACCATGACTGAATCATAATCTATAAATCCCATTCCATACGAGACAACACCGTATGGCTCATAGATTACCAGCAAATCACATCCATACTTTTCAAATAATGATTGTAATTCATTTTTATTTTTAAAACAATATGAGTTTACTATCCCTGTTGCTTTAAAATATAAAAAATCACCCTCAAGGGAAGTTTGAAAAAACCTGTCGTCATTTGATTGAAAAACAGTAATTGCAGGCAACTCTTCTGAAATAACAATCATTTCTTTATTATGTTTATATCCGGCTATCATTGCCTGCAATGTTTTGGTATACCGTGCGTATTCAATTGGGCTGCTAGCAGGGATCCTGACCATCACGGCTACTTTGTTGATAGTTTTCATCTTAGGCAGGCTTTCATGAAGTTCTTTAGGCTTGCCGGAACTACATGCTATATACATAGATACAACAAAAATAACAATTAAGCTTTTACAATACCACTTGTAACATGAATGTATCCTCAATGGCTTTTCCTCCAAAAAAATAATTATCAAATATTAGGACACAGGAATGCTTTTCCCCAGATTAAAGGCTTTTAGATTCATATCTACAAATTTTTCTTTAACACTCTGTTTAATTGCTTCTTCCCATGCTTTCTGGTCAAATTCCAGAAAATTGGACAATACACCCAGCATTACAATATTGAGCGCCCTGCTAGAACCAGCTTCTTTTAATGCCTGCGTTGTATCAACTACATGGCATTTGGGGACATTGCTACATAGCCAGCTTTCAATATCGTCAGGGTATTTTGCAATCCCTGCTTCCACAGGTGCAGGATTAACTTTTAGTCTGTTAACAATAAGCATCCCCTGTGGCGATAGATAATCTAATTTTCTCATTGCTTCTAATAATTCCAACGCAACAACAAAATCAGCAGTACCTTTTTCAATTAATGGTGAATATACTTTTTTATCAAACCGCACATGGCAATCTACACTGCCTCCACGCTGTGCCATGCCGTGTACTTCAGACTCTTTTACATCATATCCAGCATTCATGGCAACCTGCATCAAAATCTTACTTGCCAGTATAACCCCCTGCCCACCAACTCCTGCAAATATTACATTCTTCATATCATTTCCCTCTACTTGGTCAAAATACATTTACGCAAAGAAATAATTACTGAAGGTTCTTGTGCTGCAATCTCTTCACGCACAGCTTTTTCAAATTCTTCTATATTTTTTGGGTCAATTTTTCTTACTCTTTTTACACCAACCGCCTTGCATAAAAGCTCTAAATCCAGCTCATGCGTTTCCTCACCTTTTAATGTCCTTCCCGTAGCAGGATGATCCTGATGACCCGTCATTGCTGTTACACGGTTATCTAAAATAATAACTGTACCGGTACCCTTATTATAAACTAAATCAATTAAAGGTGTAATTCCTGAATGGACAAATGTTGAATCACCTATAACTGCAACGCTATTTCGTGCCATCTCCTGGCCACGCGCTTTTTCAAAACCTAAATGCATGCCAATACTTGCGCCCATACAGCCCTGCGTGTGCATTGCTGAATATGGTGGTAACACTGCCAGTGTATAGCAGCCAATATCGCCATTAACAACTACATCTAATTTTTTTAATACTTCAAATACAAATCCGTGAGGGCATCCTTTACACAACGCGGGAGGCCTTCCTGGTATTGACCCCGAATATAGTGGTATTTCATTCTTTGGCCTTTTTTTATTAATTGCCATATCAATTATTTCCGGGGTTAGCTCGCCACAGATAGGGATTATTTCCTTGCCAATTGGTTTATACCCTAACGCCCTGACATAATCTTCAATAAATGGGTCAAGCTCTTCCACGACATAAAGCTCTTCAACCTTGCTGCAAAATTCATGAATCTTTGCATCAGGAAGTGGCCACGCAACCCCAATCTTTAAAATTGATGCATCGGGGCACACATCTTTAACATACTGATACGCAACACCATTGGTAATAATGCCGCGCTTTGTTGAATTCCATTCGATAGTATTGAGATCACAGGTGTTTGAATATTCTTTTAATTTAAGCATCTGCTCTTCAATAAAAACATGGCGGGGACGGGCATGTGCCGGTATCATGACATATTTTTGTGGATTGCGCACAAATGGCTTCAATTCAGGCTTTTTTGGCTCTTCAAGAGTAACAATGCCCTGTGAATGAGCTATGCGTGTGGTAATACGAACAATAACTGGGCGGTCAAATTGCTCTGACATATCAAATGCCAATCTTGTAAATTTGCGCGCCTCTTCAGGGCTTGTTGGTTCAATCATTGGAACTTTTGCAGCACGCGCATAATGCCTGTTATCCTGCTCATCCTGTGAGCTCCAGGCACCGGGGTCGTCTGCATTAATGATAACAAATCCACCATTGACACCAGTATATGAAAAAGTGAAAAGCGGATCAGCAGCTACATTAAGCCCAACGTGTTTCATGGCTGCCATTGACCGTGCACCTGCAACCGAAGCACCAGCTACAACCTCCAAAGCCACCTTTTCATTAGGGGACCATTGTGCCTTAATATCCGGATATTCTGCAGCTATTGTTTCCAGAATTTCTGTACTGGGCGTACCGGGATATGCAGCAGCAACTATACATCCGGCTTCATACGCTCCACGGGCAATAGCTTCATTACCCAGCATTACTTTTTTTTGCATTGTTTTATTCTCCAATCAAATCAATCTTTTTAACAACATTAAACCCTTCCTCAAGAAGAGCTTTTTTTGCTGCTTCAATATTAGCAAATTTAAATATCATTACAGCTCGGTCGCCTCGTTTTTCAGTAAAGGCATACATATACTCAATATTTAAATTTCTTTTGGAAAATATCTCCAGTGCTCTCAACAATGAACCAGGTTTGTCATCCAGTTCAATTGCTAAAACATCAGTAGGCGAACACACAAATTTATGTTGCCGTAATGCTTCTAAGGCTTTTTGCGGTTTGTTTACAATCATGCGTACTATACCAAAATCAGCTACTTCTGCTATGGTGAGTGTCATAATATTTATGCCCTCTTCTGCAAGTACTTTTAACGCACTTTGCAGATGGCCGGGCTTATTTTCCAGAAAAAGTGATAACTGAGTTACATTCATTGTTTTCCTCCATACATTTTTTATTATAGCTGTCGCTTATCAATTACTCTTTTTGCTTTTCCTTCACTGCGCTGCAATGTGCTTGGCTCAACTAGCGTAATCTTGGCACTTATCCCCAGGGCACTTCGTATGCGCTGTTCAATGCGTTCAGCTAATCCCTTTAATGCACCTAACTCATCGGTGAATATTTTTTCGTTTACTTCAACCATTATCTCAACATCATCAAGTGCACCTTTGCGGTCTACAATAATCTGATAGTGTGGTTCTGTCCCTTCTACCTCCATCAATACTGCTTCTATCTGCATTGGGAATACATTAACGCCCCGTATGATAAGCATATCATCGCTTCTGCCTGTCACCTTTTCCATCTTTATTAAGGTTCGCCCACATTTGCATGCATCTCTATAAATCCGTGTAATATCACGTGAACGATACCGTATCACAGGACATGCTTCTTTGGTAAGAGAGGTATAAACAATCTCACCTTTTTCCCCTTCTGGCAACACCTCGCCTGTTTCAGGGTCTATCACCTCAACATAAAAATGGTCTTCAAAAACATGAAGCCCTGATTTTTCGCTACATTCACATGACACGCCAGGGCCAATAACCTCGCTTAAACCGTAGATATCATATGCATCAATGCCCATACGGGTTTCTATTTCTTTTCGCATGCTTTCAGTCCATGGCTCAGCACCAAAAACACCTGCGCGCAATTTTGTCTTTTTAAAATCAAAATTCATCTTTTTCTCGGCAAAATCAGCCATGTTAATGGCATACGAAGGTGTACATGCTAACATAGTGGTGCCAAAGTCTTTTATTAGCATAAGCTGGCGCTCAGTATTGCCTCCTGAGATGGGGATAACCGTTGCGCCTAGTTTTTCTGCACCATAGTGCAACCCCAGACCACCGGTAAAGAGGCCATACCCATAGGCTACCTGAACAATATCCTTTTCCGAACCACCAGCAGCCGCAATAGTACGCGCCATCACTTCAGCCCATACTTCAATATCATTCTTTGTGTAACCAACCACTGTAGCATTGCCTGTGGTGCCTGACGAAGAATGAATGCGGACAACCTTTTCCATGGGAACAGCAAAGAGGCCAAATGGGTAACTATCGCGCATAGCTTGTTTCATTAAAAATGGCACATGTTTTAAATCGTCCAATGAAGAAAACTTGTCGGGATTGAATTTGGCCTTATCAAATGACTGGCGATAATAGGGTACATTATTATACGCATGCTTCAGCGACCACTTCAACCGCTCTAGTTGAAGCTCCTTTAACTTTTTAACTTCCATTGCTTCATACTGTTTATTAAACATTGCCGACTCCTTTTTTATGGCTATATATTTTTTAATTTTTAAGAATGTAAAGTATATTTATATTTATTTAAATTGTCAATAACCTTGCAAATGCAAGGAAAAAAAATTAAAATTTAATTGAGTTTTTTATTATACCACAACTATACTTGAAAAACATTTCATATTAAGCATTAATGATATCATATTTGGGGGCGATAGTTACTGCCATTATACTTTATGTATGTAAACAGAGGAACGTGAATATAGTAGCATAACAGTTTAACAATCAATTATAGCAAGGGGAACATACCATGAAATACCGCATACTATCACTTATTATTTCCTTTTTTGTTTTTACAGAAATACTTTTGGCCAATGATTACATCGAGATGCTGAAAAATGGTACTTGGGAACAGCGAATCACTGCAATGTATACCTTAGGCTATTCTGGCAACAAAAAGGCTTTCTGGTACATGGTTAAGTATCTTGACCAATCATTACAGTCAGAAAATCAGGCTTTGGCAGTTCGGGTACGGCAAGCAGCAGCTATCTCCTTGGGGCGGCTTAAAGATGATAGGGCAATACCCTATTTAGTTGAGCGCTACAAAAAAGAAGACAATATTGAGGTTAAACGCGCAATTATTTTTGCTCTTAGATTTTTCAAACCAACACCTGAAGCCATAACTGTTGTCAAGCAGGGCCTGGCCGATTCCAACAAGGATATTAAATGGGAAGCACTGATGGTATCCTGCGCATATTGTGACAATTCCATCTCTGGAGAAATTGCCCAACTGGCAAACACTGATGACCCTGAAATTAAAGTCATTACAGCATATATCCAGTACATGCTTAACCAGAATAAGCCTGAAAATGAAGCAATTTTGCGCAAATCCTTAGCACATAAAAGCCCACTGGTACGTTACTGGGCATCGCATTTTCTAACTAAATCAATTGGAACAGCCGCACTTGAAGATATCATGAAAGCCTTAGAGATAGAATCAGTGTGGTGGGTTGCAAACGAAATGGAGAATAGCATCTATATACTATCACGTAAGAAATTTAATGAAGAAATGGTTGAACAGCTGGGCTCTTTCAGATTTGTTGTGGATAAAAAAGAAAAACAGCAGCCATAAATATTCTCTATCATGCCGGTATAATCAGCATGATGGTCAGTCACAACTTATTTTTTTAGAGAAATCTTGAATGCATATTTCCCAACAATGTTCTCAATTGCTATTACGCCAAACAGCCTGCTATCATCTGGAATATCCCAATTATCGTTCAATACAAATACATGACCGTCAGGCACTGTTATGGCGTTCATGTTGTCCCGGTTAACAAATCTGGATGGGAATATTCGTGTATCGCTTTTTTTTATTGCCCAGCCCGGTGTTACTTTTATGCCATTTATATATAGCTGTTTATTGATTATTTCTACAGTTTCACCAGATTTGGCAATGACCCTGCTTACAAGCTCCCCAGAAAGAGGGCTTTTATAAAGAACTATCGAACCTGAATCAACTTTTTTTGTTTTATAAAACCAGACGTAATCATTACCTGATAACGCAGGTTCCATAAGAGTATTGCCAATCTTCACCGGAACAAAAAACAGGCGTATTGCAATAAACCCAACAATTAGCCCCAGCACTGCAAACAAAACTTTTGCAAAAATATTAAATGAATCTTTCTGTTCTATCATAGCCAAGCTTTTTTATGAAAGTGATTCAATGGCTTTCTTAAATTGTGGCATGGATTTTTCAATCACCTTTTCCGGTACACAGAAAGCCAATCTGAAATACCCGGGGCCTCCAAAGCCAACACCGGGAACAGCCAATATATTGAAATTGAGAAGATGTTTAACAAACACCACATCATCCTCAAGCGGGGATTTACAGAACACATAAAACGCTCCCTTTGGCTTGACAAAGGAATAACCCGCGTTTTGCAATCCCTCGCAAATCATATCCCGTCGTATTGCATATGCCTTTACATCAATAGTATCAAATGCAATTTTTTCTATAACCCGCTGCATGAGGGCTGGTGCGTTAACAAACCCTAATATCCTGTTACATAATATAAGTCCCGCCATAACGATATCAGCCTCGGGCATGGAAGGATTTATTGCAATGTATCCTATTCGTTCACCTGGAAGTGATAATGTTTTTGAAAATGATGAAACTACTATTGAATGTGTATAATGGGAAAGAATGCTTGGTACAGTTACCGCATCATACACCAATTCACGGTACGGCTCATCTGAAAGCAGGTAAATTGGCTTACCAAATTTTTCTGAGTAGCGCTGCAGCAATGCTGCAAGTCTGGTTATATCTTCATGTGAATAGATAACCCCTGTTGGATTATTTGGAGAATTAATAAGCACTGCCCGTGTCTTTTCATTAATTGCTTTTTCTATTGCGTCAATATCCAGGGAAAAATCAGGCTTTGTTGGAACCAGGTTTATAATACCATTATGGTTTGCAACATAAAACCCGTATTCCACAAAATACGGTTTAGGTACTATGACTTCTTCAGCGGGATTCAATATTGTTTTCAAAGCAACATTCAGGCCTCCTGCAGCCCCACAGGTTAATATAACATAATCGCCGCTGATATCGATTGCATGATCCTTTGCAACTTTTTTGGCAATGCTATTGCGAGCTGACATAAACCCTGCATTTGGCATATAGCCATGCGCTTTTGGATCAGGTTGTGATGCCAGTGATTGTAGTGTTGAAAAAAAGCTTTTAGGTGGTGTAACATCTGGATTGCCCAGGCTAAAATCATAGACATTTTCTTCCCCGTACTGCGCCTTAAGGCGAGCCCCCTCTTCAAACATCTTCCTGATCCATGATGACCGTGTCATGGCTTCAGCGATATAGGTTGCAACTGACATGGTAACCTCTCAAAATATTTATCAAAAGTGTATATCAAAAATTATAATGCTAAATAGTATGGCATGTCATGCTATTTAGCAAGTTTTTTTTTATGTGTAACGTGGTTAAAAAAAGCGAGGTGTTTGGAACACCCCGCATTTTAGTTATTTGCGTAAACCTTTTTCCATTTCATCAAGCAACTCATACAATTCTTTAGGCAGGTGATCACCAAACTTTGGATAGTGATTTGTGCGAATATCATCTACTTCACGTAGCCAGCCTTCTGTGTCAACCTTCAGCAATACTTCCATATCCTGAACAGGCACACTTGCCGGCCTGTCAATTGCATCTATTGTGGGCATATTGCCTATAGGGGTTTCAATAGCTTTTCCACTTCCATCGCATCGTTCAAATATCCATTTTAATACCCTTCTGTTTTCGCCATAGCCGGGCCACAGCCATTTCCCATCATCAGTTTTTCTGAACCAGTTGACAAAGTAAATTTTTGGCAACTTATCAGGTGTTGTTTTCTTTGCAATATGTATCCAGTGTTTAAAATAATCGCCCATGTGATAGCCACAGAACGGCAGCATAGCAAAAGGGTCCCTGCGAACCTGCCCCACTTTAAGGTCCAGTGCGGCAGCAGTTACCTCTGAACCAACTATCGACCCCAAAAATACACCATGCAGCCAGTTTCTTGATTCTAGTACTAATGGTATGGTGTGAGCACGCCTGCCACCAAATAAAAATGCACTGATGGGAACTCCATTGGGGTCCTCCCATTCCTTTGCTATGGAAGGACACTGGCTAGCGGGTGTAGTAAACCTTGAATTGGGGTGTGCAGCAGGAGATTTATCCTTATTGTTTCTATCAAAAACCCATTCTTTTCCTGTCCAGTCAATAAGCTTACCTTCCGGATCATATCCTATACCTTCCCACCATACATCGCCATCTTCGTTAAGTGCAACATTGGTGAATATAGTGTTCTTTTCTATGGTTTTCATTGCATTGTAATTTGATTCTTCAGATGTTCCGGGGGCAACCCCAAAAAATCCTGCTTCAGGATTTATGGCGTATAACCGCCCGTCGCTGCCAAATTTTAACCAGGCAATATCGTCGCCAACCGTTTCAACCTTCCATCCTGGAATTGTTGGTACAAGCATGGCTAAATTTGTTTAACCACATGCTGAGGGAAATGCACCTGCAATATACTTTGTCTTGCCTTCAGGGTTGGTTATTTTTAATATAAGCATGTGTTCAGCAAGCCAGCCTTCATCACGAGCCATGACTGATGCAATTCTAAGTGCCAAACACTTTTTGCCCAAAGGGCATTGCCGCCATAGCCGGAACCGTATGACCAAATTTCACGTGTTTCAGGAAAGTGCGAAATATATTTCTTTTCAAGAGGAGCACAAGGCCATTTGCCATGGTCACTTTCACCTTTTGCCAGTGGTTTCCCTACCGAATGGAAGCAAGGCACAAATTGACCATCAGTCCCCAGTACATCCAGCACCTTTGCGCCCACACGGGTCATAATATGCATATTTATGACAACATACGGCGAGTCAGTAATCTCTACTCCTATTTTTGCTATGGGTGAGCCAACAGGTCCCATTGAAAATGGGATAACATACATAGTCCGCCCCCGCATGCATCCACGGTAAAGGTCAGTCATGGTTTGCTTCAGTTCCACCGGATCTACCCAGTTATTAGTTGGGCCTGCCGCCTCCTGTGTTTTTGATGCAATAAATGTCCTGTTTTCAACGCGTGCAACATCACTTGGGTCTGATCGGAATAAAAGGCAACCAGGGCGTTTCTTTTGGTTTAAACGAATGGCTAACCCTTCGGCAACTGTCTGTTCTGCAAGCTGGTCATATTCAGCTTTTGAACCATCACATACATAGACATCATCCGGCTGCATTAATTCAATTGCATCCTCAATCCATTTTTTAAGCGCTTTGTGCTTCAACTCCGTTAATTTCATATGATTTCCTTTAAATATTCTAAATATCAATTGGTAGTTACAAATAAACTATTGTTACCGTTGTATTGTATGACAATTTTGTCAACAATTCTGTTAAGAAACATATATATAGCAAATATATTTTTATTCTTCAAATATTAACTGAGGCTGTATATAATGGCTGGTAAAAGCTTTTATGTGTTATTTTATTTGTAAAATTGTATCAACCCGTATTGAACGGAACATCCTAAGAATATCAGCAGGGATGTTCTTTACTTCACATGTCTTGCCATATTGGCTAACACTTTTCTTAATATCTATCAAGAATCCTATCCCCGCTGAGTCAATATAGTTTAATCCTGAGAGGTCTATAATTACATTATCGGGATCAGATACATACGCATTTTTAACATCTTCCTTTACATTATAGGAAGAATATAAATCAAGGTCACCTTCTATTTTCAGCAGGTAACCACGTTCTGTTTTATCAAATGAATATATCATACATGTTAAAATCAACTACATTGCTGTTCTGATTTTCGGACATATATAGCTTCTTATTGAGTAAATTCCACACTTATTTTTTACTGCATATAATATATTCATAGGTAAACATATCATCAATAAACTGCCGTAATATTTCATACTCGTCCTTTGCACTGGCAGTGCTGTTTAAAATAAACTGCAATTTTGGTGTCATACGGCAACCAAATATATCATTATATACTCCCCTATGAACGGTATAGCCCCATTTACTTGCAACAGCCTCAATATGCGAAAACCGTATGGTATATTCACTATGCCCAAATAGCCATATCTCTTGCGGGTTAAAAGTTGGCCGAACAGGCACACATTCCCTGAAATCACCTTTAGATTCTGATTCACAGCTGTGTTCACTTACATATATATATTTAGTTCCTGCCTTACATATCTTCTCTATTGCAAGAAGTGCTCCTAAATTGAAATTAAATGGCTTGGATTGAATGTCCAGGTTATACTCATCTATCAGGCGTTTGCATTCTTTTATTTCAGGAGAAGATGATTCCAGTATTTCATCAGTGATATTACACACGGTAACAAAATCCCCAATAATTTCATTACAAATAATACAATCAGTATTTTTTAGTAAAATATTATCCAGTTCAAGAAAATCTGATTGTATAAATGTAACTGCACCTTCTACATTTTTCCTTTGTTCTTCTAACATTGCAGGGGAAATATCAACCATGGTAACCTGAACCTGTGTACACAATGCCAAAAAATCTTTCATTAAAAAGCCATAACCTCCACCTACCTCCATGATGCTTTTCACCTGCTTCATATCTATAAAACCTGAAAGAAATTCATACAATAACGTCCCATACGAAGCATTTTTTTTAACTACTTCCCTGCACGGACTTTCTTCTGGATAAAGCATATTACACACCGTAAGCTCCCACCCTAACGTGGTTATGTGCTCTTTATGATAGGTGCGCGTGTCATTTATATGAATCATATAATAATACCGCTCTCAGGGGGTTGTGAATGGCAGAAGAATATATAATACACAATGATTAAAAAAAGTATTATTATAGCTACAACAATAGCAATAACTTTTATTTTATCTTTAGTTGGCAATAATTTAAAATTGCCAAGGGTATACCAGTATGAATACATTGTTTCAATTATTTTTTTGACAATACTCTTTGGTGTTAGACCAGTTTTTGGCTTTTTTTTCAAAGACAGATCAAACGTTGCATCTGCATACAGTTGTGGATCATCCGGGTCTGCTAAAAAGGAATAACCACAACGGCATCGTACTTTCACTACTCCTGAATTAATGGGAAACCGCAGCTTAATGCCGCAATTGGGGCATGGTTTGATGATATGCATGTGTGAATCCTAAAGAATATCCCTGGCCCTGTTCATTAATTCGGGGATATCACTGTAGAATTTTTCAAGCTGAGCATCATGCAATCCCAGCATTGTTACTGCATCCTGATTCAATTCATGGTATAACCCGTCACTGCCAATACCAATGCCTGCCATCAAGCAAAGAGTGTTTGCTATATGAACTATCGACACTATTTTTTTATGTTCATTTGGTGCATTCATGGGTTCATGATGATAGCGCACAATTGATTGCAGCACTTTTGGGAATTTCCACTTTATAGTAACCTGCTCACCAATCTGCTGATGGTCAAAGCCCATGATTAATTTTTCTGCTTCCTGGAATGTAATATTTTTTTCAGTTACTGTAGCAAGAATATCCTTAAAGGTACTCTGTACAAATAACGCCAAAACTGTTTTCCCCACGTCATGTATTATCCCACCCGTAAAAGCAATATCAGCCACTGTCTTCTGATTACACTCTATTGCAATGTTTTTAGCAAGCATGGCTACTGCAACGCCATGTTTCCATAATTCACCCCGTGCCAGGTCATAGCCCAAAATAACCTTGTTTAACACCGATTTTGTTGTAGCAAGCACAACAATATCTTTTACTTCTTTAAGGCCCAATATGACAATAGCACGGTCAATGGAAGATATTTCCTTGCCTTTGCTGAAATATGCCGAATTGCCCAGCTTTAAAATATTGGCAGTGATTGCCTGATCCTTGGCTATTTCTTCGGCAACCTGCTTGAAAGATACATCAGGGTCATTGACCATATTAATTATCCTGCTTACCACATCCGGCAATGAAGGCAGCTGGTCAACATTCTGAATTATGGACTGAATCCTCTGTTGTATATGTTCATGCATAATTATTATCTCCAATCCATCTATCAAACCTTATAATACATCTTTTCCTGGCCACTGGCTTTTACTTTTAATCTTCCATCATCCAGAAAGAAGTCAATAACCCTGCCAGTACTGCCGCCTACATCTTCTGCTACAATAGGAATGCCAAATTTTGCCAGTGCCTGGCGTGTTGCTTCAATATTGTTTTCGCCAATATTTGCCAGTGTCGTTGTTGATTTAAACTTAAACATTGATGCACCGCCGGCAATCTTTGCTGACATGAATTCCTTTTTGCAGCCTTTTTTTAGTAACTGCTGCACCAGAATAGGAATGGCTGTATCGGCATATTTTTCCGGGTTACTATCGCCCGGATTTTTGGGTAATAATATATGTGCCAGGCCACCTATTTTTTTATTGCGCTCATAAATACATATACCCACACAGCTTCCCAGAATGGTGCGCAAAACCCCCGGGTTTTCAGCAACTGCCAACTGTGCTACACCAATGTTGATAAGATTATCCATTCTTTCTACCAATAAGAAAAATTGCCATTTGCATTAATATTATCTTGATAAAAAATTACTGCATTGTGTATATTTGTCAAGGCAAAAGGCAATATTTATTTAAATTAATTTTCAGGGTAAACAGGACATGGCAATCAACCAGATTAATAATTATATCCGCCTCATTGATGAACATAATGTTAATAAGACCGGAAACATCTATATAAATATTTTAAAAAACGAATTTATTATGCTTGATGAAGAGATAATTATCCCCAGAATCCCGGTATCCAAATTGTCATATAATGAAGCCTTACCCATAGTCCAAACTATAATCCCGATTATTCCTCAATTTTTATCAGGGCATACCCTGCTTGAAGAGCGTCAGCCGCCACATGAATTACATAGCCTGCATTTTACCAAGGTATTTGAAGGCAGTTGTATTAATTTTTATCATGTTTTGCGTTTGGATTTTAAGTTTGGGGGCGATAGTTCCACAATAATAGAACCAGGCAATAATGACTATTACCCTGTATACAGGACTGGCAGGCTGTATTATAAATCACGACTTGTACCCACATTGAAAGATCATTCAACACCCATTACACCTATCAAGCTCATTCAATCAATCACCACCGAATCAGACCAGTACTTTCATACCTATGCAATATTTGATGATATTGACACATCACAGCAAACTAATGAATTCATACAAACATTACCTGATATTTTTTCAATACCATCTACTTTATACCCGTTTATTGTCATGGATTACTATACTGCATGCATGAATGTTCCCAATCCTGTCCCTGATGAACTCAACCGTGCTGTTACAATCTTTGAACCACTCTTTTTTATCATAGCATCCCACTTTCTTAATGTTGATGTAATCTCCCCAATAGATGTATTAGAAGCCAGTTTCTCTGGCCTTCTTGAAATTCAAGACAACAAGCTTAGCCCAACACCCAATCTGATTCAATTGTCCAAAGAATACTTCAAGCGCTATTCACTCAGCCGTGATGAACAATGTATGCTGAAAGGATGGTGGCAGCTTGTTATCGCATAGGATGCTTTTGGCACTGTTGGTGCTATTTCTTTTCACTTCTTGCGCCGATAAGTCACTCAAAGTCATTAATGCTGAGTGTGGCAGCAGTGTCTCAATCAACGGAACTATCTCCAATAATTCCCTGACCTATACCTTTAAGCCATGTACCCATTGCCGTTCATTGAAAGATATATGCAATTATATCTATTTTCAAGGTGATACATTGTGTTTCAGCATACAATGCAATCAGGATATAGAGTCAGCAACCATAACAGCCTATTTTGAAAACCCAGTCACGCATTCAACATATAAAGCTGAACGTATAGAAAAAATGAAAAAAACTGTATATGGATTTTCGCTTGTTGGCAGCCTTCTGGAAACAATTTTCTGGAAAGATATTAATACCAATAATTTTTCTAAAACTGTCAAACATCCCTTTGTTATTCATGTAACTATTGAAAAACAAAACCATAAAGTCCACCATACACTTTCAGATACACTCTATATACAGTTTGCTGAATAATATATTTTTGAAGAATAGTATGAGATATGTCGAAAAGTGAAACATCAGGAAAAGATGCACACAAGGGTATCAATGAAAAAAAATAAAAGTACCATGTATGTTCGCTTCTGGGGTGTCAGAGGTTCCATTCCTACTCCTGGCAAGGATTTTGTTACATATGGCGGCAACACTTCATGTGTGGAACTAAGATGTGGCCAAACTATTCTTATCTTTGATGCGGGGACAGGCATAAGGATGCTGGGAAAATCCTTAACACAAGAATTTTATGGCAAGCCTGTTGAAGTTCATCTTTTTATAAGCCATACCCACT
>Ga0308419_1000197_pt1 | contig 48287 bp, 41 predicted proteins | sample HotsprSampleMS50_FD_203674 | JGI IMG/M metagenome (GOLD analysis project Ga0308419, IMG submission 203674) | Hot spring phototrophic mat microbial communities from Mushroom Spring, Yellowstone National Park, Wyoming, United States - 20090730_MS50 ... | reverse complement strand
CTTGGCAGCTTTTACCTCGACTTTGGCCAGCCGTTCTTCCAATTCCTCCAGCTGCGCCCTAAGATCCTCGCCCTCATTGGCCGTAGGCGGCACCTGCGCGGTGGCCCCTGCGGCCACCAGCAACACCAACGTGACAACCAAGATCTTTCCCATGTCCTCTCCTCCTCGCCGCCGGCCAGGCGGCGTTTGAGATCACTGAAACGCGCTCACCTGCCCGGCAAAGACGAACACGTAGCGCAGCACCACACCCCCGAACAGCACCAGCACCGCTGATACCGCCGCTAAGCCACGGGAGGGGTGGAACGTCTGCCTCTCCAAGAGGACCGGACGCATCTCCCACAGCTCCAGCACCAGCGGCAGCAACAGGCCGAGGGTGAAGAAGAGCACCCAAAACGCCACGGTGAACGGGCCACCCATCACCAGGCCGATGGCTTCCCGCACCGCCAGGGGCGACAGGGCGCCGTGGATCAGGTACGGCAGCACCACGAAGAACTCCAGCACGATCAGCACGATGTCCAGGCTGAACAGAAGCCGTGCCTCGCTGGCCTCCAGCCCCGCGCGGCGCAGCGACAGCACCAGGATGAGCAGAGCGCAGCCCGTGGACATCGCCGAAAACAGGAAGATTTGCGCCACCAGGTTGGTGTTCCAAAACGGCCGCGCCTGCACTGCCCCCAGCAGCACCCCGGTGTAGATCCCCACCCCCAACGCGACCGGAAAGCCGAGCATGGCCAGCGGGCGGCGCAGGGTTTCCCGCCAGGGGGCATCGAGGACGCGCAGGAAGCGCAGGCGGCGCGGCAGCCGCCGAACCCATCCGCCGACCGTCGCCGCCGGCAACCAGGACCAGAACGACAGCAGGGTGATGCCCGTGAACGCCGCCAGCAGCCAGGCGCCGATGGACATCGGGCTGCGCCAGTGGAAGGTGACGAACAGCTTGTAGAAGCGGTACCAGTGGCCGAGGTCGAAGACCAGCAGCGCCGAACCCAGGGCCAGCGGCCACGGGGCCAGCAGTGCCCCCACCCGGGCCAGTCGCGGGTAGGCGGGTCCGGACCCCCGCTGCAGATACGTGGCCAAAGCCGACACGAAAAAGAGGCCGGCGGACAACCCGCCCAAGAAGAGGTAGAGAACGATGAGCCACCCCCAACGCGGTTCAGGCATCGAGGACCTCCTCCCTGGAAAGCCGCCCCGAGTCGGCACCGGCCGGCACAACGTACGCGGTAGTGAGTCGTGCCCAGCTCTTCATCGTGCCCTCACAGCAGGTAGTAGAGCTGCGGGTGGTTGCCGGTCTGCTCCTTCTTCACCTGCGAGCGTCGGCTGTCGAGAGTGTGCCGCAGGCTACCCTCGCCATCGTGCAGGTCCCCAAACAGCCGCACCCGGCTGGGGCAGGTCTCCGCGCACGCCGGCTCTCGCCCGGCATCCACGCGGTGGACGCACATGGTGCACTTGTCCACCACCCTGGTCTCCGGGTTGAAGTACCGCGCGTCGTAGGGGCAGGCGATGATGCAGTAGCCGCAGCCTATGCAATCGTTGGCGTGCACCAGCACCAAGCCGTCGTCGCGCTGGTAGGAGGCGCCGGTGGGGCAGACGCGCACACACGACGGGGAGGCGCAGTGGTGACACTGCTCAGGCTCGAAGGAGGCGCGCAGGTGGGGGTAGCTGCCGCCGTGCTCTTCGTTGATGCGGTTGCGAAACTTGCCCAGCGGCACGCCGTTTTCGGCCTTGCACGCGACGATGCAGGCTTTGCAGTTGATACACTTGCGGGCGTCGATGGCGAGCGCCCAGCGCGGCTTGCCTTTGATGCCCAGACGCTCACGCACGGCGATCCTCCTTCCCCACCTTGCGCACGGTGACCACCGTCTCGTGGAAGGCCGCGTTGCCCGACACCGCGTCCCAGGCGGTGACCAGCACGTCGGCGTCGCAGGCGCCGTTGCCGTGGGCGAGGCGCAGCTGGGGGGACTTCTTGCCAAAGCCGTGCAGCATGAAGACGCAGTCGGGACGAATCTCAGGGGTGACCCGGGCCGGCAGCCGCACGGCACCCACGGCGCTGACCACTTCTACCAGATCGCCGTCGCCGATACCCAGGCGAGCCGCCGGTTCGGGGTGCAGCCACAGGTGGTTGGTCGGCGTCTGCTCGATCAACCAAACGTTGTTGGTGGTCGCGGCGTGGGTGTGGGTGGCCTTGCGCCCCAGCACCATGCGGAACGAACCCGCGGGGATCGGCGTGGGCGGCCGGTAGACGGGCAGCGGGTCGTGCCCCACCTCAGCCAGGCGCGGCGAGTACAGCTCGATCTTGCCCGAGCGGGTGAGGAACCGGTAGCCCGGCGCCAGGGTCTTGCCGTAGAAGGGCGCCCCTTCGGGGGCGTATACGCCATGTTGTTTCAGGTACTCGAGAGGGTTTTCGACCGGCAGCTCGGCGGCCTGCTCGGCGATCCACTCCTCGATGGTGTAGTCGAAGTACTCGCTGAGCCCCAGCCGCTTCGCCAACCCCTGAATGATCTCCAGGTTGGGTTTGGTATCGTAGATGGGTGGGACCACCTGCTGGCGCAGCACCACCACCGGCCAGATCCCCGGCAGCATGTGCAGCGGGTCGGTACGCTCCAAATACATGGACTCCGGCAGCACCACGTCGGCGAAGTGAGCGGTGTCGCTCATCTGCGTGTCGATGACCGCGACCAAGTCCATGGCCTCGATCATGCGCTGCGTCCGACCCCGGTCCGGCAGCGCGTTCATGGGGTCTTGCTTGTAGACCAGCCACCCTTTGACCGGGTACGGCACCCCCGCCAGCACGTTCTCGCGAGCCTGCAGGAAGGCGCCGTCCCCCTTGGCAGCCAAGGGAAAGCGGGTGCCAATTTCGTCCACACGCTCCGCGGTGGGGTCGTCCCAGGGGAGGAACAGCAGCTCACCCAGGGCGATACGGGAGTTGGGCACCACCCCACCTTCTCGATCCCAGTTGCCCACGATGGCGTTGAGGATGGCCTGCCCACGCCGCATCTGGAAGTCGTTGACGTACCAGGAGGAGCGTCGGCCCGCGTAATACACGGCGCGGGGGGCGGCGTCGGCGAACTCCCGGGCGATGCGGACGATGGCTGCCGCCGGGATGTCGGTTTCGGCTGCCGCCCAAGCCGGGGTGTAGCGCTGCACATGGGCCGCCAATTCATCGAAGCCCAGGCAGCGGGTGGCCACGAACTCCTTGTCGTAGCGCTGCTCCTCGATGATGACGTGGATCAGGGCGAGGATGAACGCCAAATCGGTGCCCGGTCGTATGGGGTACCACTCGTCCGCCTTGGCGGCGGTGACCGTGAACCGCGGGTCCAGGTAGACGAGCTTCGCCTTGCGGTTCATGGCCCCCTCGATGAGGTCCATGGTGTCGGGGGTGATGATCGACTCGAAGCGGTTGGCCCCAGACATGATCACGTAGCGAGCGTTGAGCAGGTCGAAGGACGGCACCGTCCCGAAGGTCATGGAGTAGGCCAAATTCACCGAGGCCAGGCAGAGGGTCGGATGGCGGAGGATGTTGGGCGACCCGAAGGCGAGCCCCAAGTTCTTGAAGAATTCCTCCTGGAACCCCTCGGTGGAGGAAAACAGCACCGCCTCGGGGCCGTGCGCCTCCTTGATGCGGTGCAGGCGCTCGGCGGTGAAATCCAGCGCCTCGTCCCAGGAGACGGGCCGCCACTTCCCCTCCCCCCGGGCGCCCGCGCGGATCAGCGGCTGTTTGACGCGGTCGGGGTCGTACAGCGCCTTGATGGCCGCATTGCCGCGGGCGCACAGCATCCCCCGCGACTTGGGGGAGAGGGGGTTGGGGTCGAGCTTTTTCACCCGGCCGTTTTCCACCACCGCCAGCACCGCGCACTTGTTGGGGCACAGCTCGCAGGCGGTGGCTACCCGACGCACCTCGGTAGGCGTCGCAGCCCGCCGGCGGCGCGCCGGGGGCGCGCAACCCAGCTGCGGCGCCAACGCCGCGGTGGCGGCGGCGGCCGCCGCCCCGGCCAGCACCCGGCGTCTGGTCACCCCTCTACTCATGGGAACCTCCCGTCGGCGCTGCAGCGACACCGCGTCCTGCCGCCTCCTGCAGGCGCAGCACGAGGTTGTCGAAGAGGGCGTGATACTCCCGCGCCCCCGGCAGCTCGCCGATGGACGAAGGGATCGTCACTACCCGCGCCTTCGTCTTAGTGCGGAAAACCTCCCCGTACTCCGGCGGGGTATGGGGATCCACCACGACGATAGGGATCTCTTGGGCCGCGATTTGCTCCGCCAGTACCTCCGGTCGCGCCAGGACCCCAGGTTCGCTGCGACAGCTCAAGAACACCGGTCCCAGCCGCGCGAGATTGGCCCAACCGCACTGCGTCACGAAGATCTTCACGCCGGCCAGCGGCGCCAGCTGGCGGCGCCAGCGCGCCCGGTGGCGGGCCAATTCGTCGGCGAAAGATTCGGCGTTGGCCGCGTAGGCGGCGGCCCGAGCCGGCCGCAGCTCTGCAAGCCCACGGGCGATGTTGCGCGCCATCACGGCACCGTTGTCGGGATTCAGCCAGAAGAACGGATCGCCGTGCATGAACTGAATGGCGACGAACCCCTCGCAACTGGAGGTGGGTACCTTGACCCGCGCCACCCCGTGGGAGACGTCGATCCAGGTGGGTCGACGTAACGTCGCCCGCTTCTCCGGGCCGAGCGCCTCCACCGCCTGATAGATCGCCGCCGACTCGTGGAACAGACCGCTCCACACCACCGCCTCGGCCGACAGGAGGCCGTTGAGCGCTCCCTCCTCCACGCTGAGGTTGGGGCGCAGCACGCAACCTTTGAAGAGGACGTTGACCTCGACGTCGCTGCCGCCCACCCGCTGCACGATGGCGGCGAGATCGGCGTTCACCACGCTGACCCGCACCCGCGTCGGCCGCGGGGCCTGCGAGTCGGCCAGGGCGGCCGCCGTCACCACTGCCAACGCTGCCACCGCCGCCAGCCCGACCTTGCCTCCCGTGGTCACGGGCCCTCCTCGTCGATCCATCCTTCCTGCCTCCCTTGCCCAAAGAACGAGGGGCCGCCAGTTCTGGGCCTCAGCCGCAGGTCTCCGGTTGTGGGGAGTCAGCGGCGTGGTCCACCAAGAACCGCTCCACGTCCTTGAGCAGCTCCGCGGGTAGGATGTCGGTGAGCTTTTGGGTGCCCTTGTTGTGCACCCCCTTGGCGAAGTAGCGTTTCCACTGTTCCTGGGTCTTGCTCAGGGGGGTCACTTCGCCTCCCTCACCCCCCTTGACGTGGCACGACTTGCAGCTCTTCTTGAAGTGGAACCTGCCCTTGGTGGCGCTCCCCGCCGCCAGTGCAAACCCGCTGGCGAACGTCACCACCACCACCGCCGCCGCAACTCCCATCGTCCGCATGGTTCACCTCCATTTGTGCTTCTCTTCACAAGCTTTCTCGTTTTGCCAGGTCGCTACATCGTCAACCGGCTATATTGTTATATCGCCAGTCAGGCAATTTGTCAAGTCTCGTTCACTGCCGAGACTCAACAGCGGTTCTTTCATTACTTTTGGCTAGCGCCGGCGGCCCTCGCCCTACAGGGCCGTAACCGGATCAATGATCGCTACCCTCCTGACGGGCGCCTCAGCCCACGAGGTTGGTGAGCCCCGCCTCCCGGGCCCACGCCAGGGCCTGGTACCACTCTTCGAGAGTGAGCCGGCGGGCCAGCTGCGGGATCCCTGGGGCGCGGTGCTCGGGCCGATACTGGCCCATGATGTTCACCGCCGTTTCCGGTCCCAGCTCGGCGGCCACCCAGCGCACAAAGCGATCGGTGCCAGCCAGATTGTTGGGGAGCACCAAGTGGCGGATCAAGAGACCGCGGCGCGCCACCTTGTCGGCGTCCACCGCCAGCACCCCCACTTGCCGGTGCATTTCTTTGATCACAGTGGCTGCCACCTCCGGGTAGTCGCGGGCCCCTGCGGAATACGCCGCCGCCACCCCACCGTCCTGGTACTTAAAGTCCGGCAAATAGATGTCGACGATGCCGTCAAGCAGGGCGACGATTTCGGGGTTGTCGTAGCCACCGGTGTTGTACACCAACGGCAGCCGAAGGCCGCGCGGGATAGCCTCCAGCAGGGCGCGTACGATGTGGGGCACCACGTGGGTGGGCGTCACCAGGTTGATGTTGTGGCACCCGCGGTCTTGCAGATCCAGCATCAACTCGGCCAGGGCGTCAATGCCGATGACAGCGCCATCGCCGCGATGGTTGATCTCCCAGTTCTGACAATAGCAGCACAAGAGGTTACAGTTGGAGAAGAAGATCGTGCCCGAACCCCAGCGCCCCACCAGGGGAGGCTCCTCGCCAAAGTGAGGTCCGGCGCTGTGAACCTTTAGCTGGGCGGTGGAGCTGCACACCCCGACCTCCCCGGCGAGCCGGTTGGCGCCGCACCGCCGCGGGCACAGCTGGCAGCTGGCCAGCACCGCCCACAGGTGCTCCGCTCGCGCCGCCAGCTCACCGGAGCGCGCCAGCGCCAGGTACCTTGGCTCCCAAGCCATTGCCTCCTCCCCCATCGGCGCCTTCAGAGAACCAGCCCGGCTGCACCCCAGCGGCGCCACCGCTAGCAGTGCCACCGCCTCCGCCGACTGCCTTACGAACCTCCGGCGTGTGGAGCCCATGCGCACCTCCTGGCAGGCATCCCCGTGCTGAATATCATCGGTCGAGGGGCACGCCCGCGCAAGGGCCTGGCACCACCTGCTGGCGCACAGCTGGAAGCCACCACTGGTAAGCGCCGACCCGCCTACCCCATACCGCGGCGCCAGGGGGCGGACGTCGCTGCCGGGCGGCCGACGGCCCGCTAGGGGTGGTGCCGGAGGTGGGAGTCGAACCCACACGGGCTTCGAGGCCCGGGGGATTTTGAGTCCCCTGCGTCTGCCATTCCGCCACTCCGGCGCGCCGCTCATTGTCGGGCAGCGGCGCGCCGCGGTCAAGTACAATTTCTCTATGCCCACCGCCGCGGAGCAAATCGCCACCTCCCTCGCCAGCGCCTACCCGATAACCTTCATCGTCTCGCCGGAGGAGGACCGCATCGAGCGCCTGCTGCAGCGCTTTGCCGCCGGCGCCAAACCGCAGCCACTCCCGCTGCTTACCTGGAACTGTTTACACGGTTTCGCCGACCAACCGGGGACCACTGACGCCACCGCGGCCCTCGCTTGGATCGCCTCCCAGGCACCGCGCGGGCTGTTCCTGCTGAAGGATCTGGCCGCACTCCTCCCCGGCAACCGCCCGCTCCTGCGCGCCCTCCGTGACGCCGCCACGGCGATCCGCAACACCGGCAAGTTTCTCTTTCTCATCACCTCCGAGTTGGAGGTGCCGCCCGAGCTAAAACCCATGACCTACGTGGTCAGCTCGCTGTTCCCCGACGAGAACGAGATCACCGCCCTCGTCCAGGGCCTGCTGCAGCAGGCTCGCCGCCCCTCCGACAGCGCCACCGTCGCGGGTCTGGTAGGGGCCTTGCGCGGCATGAGTCTATCGGAGGTGGAGCACCTCTTGCGGCGGCTGCTGGGCCGCCACCAGACGCTGGACGACCGCTTCATGACCGACGTGCTGGCGGAAAAGGAGCAGATCACCCGCAAGGAGGGGATCTTGGAGTTCGTGCCGCCCACGACCCGCATGGACGACGTGGGGGGGCTTGACCAGCTCAAAGGGTGGATGCGCCAGCGGGCCGCCCTCTTCACCCCTGAAGCGCGGGCCCAGGGTCTGCCCAAGCCGCGCGGTGTCCTGCTTATGGGCATGTCGGGGTGCGGCAAATCTTTGGCCGTCAAAGCGGTGGCCAACGAATGGAAGCTGCCCCTGTTTCGCCTGGACATGAATCTGGTCTTTGCCGGGGTGCAGGGAAACCCCGAGTGGACGTTCCACCGCGCCCTGCAAGCGGTGGAAGCGGTGGCCCCAGCCGTGCTCTGGATCGACGAAATTGAGATGGGCGTGGCGGGGTACGCGGAGGGGGAGACGGGCCCGTTGCGCCGCATCTTTTCCACCTTCCTGACGTGGATGCAGGAACACACCGCGGACGTGTTTGTGGCGGCCACCGCCAACCGTATCCACCTGCTGCCCGCGGAGGTCATCCGCAAGGGGCGTTTCGACCAGGTGTTTTTCATCGAACTGCCCACTGAGGAGGAGCGCAAAGAGATTCTCGCCATCCACATGCGCAAGCAGCGCCTGGATCCCGGAGCCTACGATCTGGTACTGCTGGCTTCCGCCACCAAGGGGTGGAACGGCGCCGAGATCGAGCAGGCGGTGATCTCCGCACGCGTCGCCTGCTTCGCCCAGAACCGCCCCGTCGAAGAGAAGGACTTGCTCTACGCCGCGGGACAGATCGTGCCGCTGTCGTACACCATGGCGGAGCAGATCAAGGCGATCCGCGCCTGGGCGCGCACCCGCGCCCTGCCCGCCACCACACCCACCAAGCCTGAGATGTAGGGCGCTGGGTGGCGGGGGAGAACGTGACAGCCAGCTCGCCCAGGCGCCAAGCCAGCACCGCTGCCCCCGGCCGGGCGCGCCCTCGCGGGCTTCACCCGCCCAGGCGCGAGCGGTACTGGAGGCGAAACTCCAGCTCCACCTCGCCGGCGCGGATGACGTCGCCGGCGTGCAGCTTGGCGCTCCTGACGCGCTCCCCGTTGACCAGCGTGCCGTTAGTGGACCCTAGATCCACCACGTAGAAGGCACCATCTTTCTGCACGATTTTCAGATGTTGACCCGACACGGTGGGATCGGCGATGGCGACGGTGTTCGGCCCATGGGCCCGTCCCAGCGCGAACGCTTTGTCCAGCGGAAGCACGAAGGTGCGCGGCACCTTGCGCGGCTCCTTGATCACCACCACCGCCTGCTCGTCCAGCACGGTGGTGCGGTCCAGCCGCTCGTCCAGCGGCTGCTTGGCGAACACCTCAGGATCCAGGACGGTTTCCGGCACCTCCGCGGCGCTGGCGGCCATCTGCGTCTCGCTCAAGGCGTGGACCTCCGGCAGCTGGCAGCGCGCGCACTCCAGCTCCCACTCGGCCAGCGGCGCCCCGCAGCGCTCGCATCGCCGCTGCCGCTCCTCCGCCCGCTGACGCAGCCACAGGGCGACCACCAGCGCCAGGCCGGCCACGGCCACTACCCCGATCCCAAGCACCATCGGATGCAGGCGCCACGGGGACGGTGCCGCCGGCGCCTGCACCGGCGGCGCCGTCGGCGCCAGCGTAGGCGTTGGGGTGGGCGCCCGCTCCGCCGCCACCGCAGCGCGGGCAGCTTCCACCTCCCGCACCACCGTCGCAGCCTGCCCCGCCTGCACCGGCCCCAGATAGCTGCCCCGAGTAAGCAGCGCCAGGCGGCGCAGGGCCCGGTCGTCCAGCTTGCGCCCCAGCCCGACGGCGACGATGCGGACGCCGTTGGTCTCGCACAGGCGCGCAACATCCTCCAGGGTGGTGGCGGAGTTCTCGTCCACCCCGTCGGTGGCCACCACGATCACGCCCCCGCCAGGCAGGGCTCGGGCCGCGGTGAACATGGCATCGTGGAGGAGGGTAAAACGCCCGGCCGGCTGCAGCTGGCTCAGTGCCTCCAGCACCTGCACCCGGCCCCCACCTGCCGGCGCCAGCCAGCGCGGCGCATCGTCAAAGGCCAACAGCGCCGGCTCGGTGTCCGGAGGCAGGCTCGCCACCACCTCGGCCACCAAGCGCCGAGCCACCTCGATGTCCGCCGGCCGCAACGAGCGGCTGGTATCCACAGCGATGATCACCGGTTGCGCCGCCGCAGCGACGGCCACAACCAAGCCAGCGACGCCGATCCACGGCGTAGGCGTGTGCATGCTGTTATGGTACCGCGCAAGGCAGGGTGGGCAGGTGATCCAGGCAACCCAACGCCCCTCCAGCCTCCGCCCCAGGGCACAGTTGGAACCCCTGGGGAGAGTTTCGACCTCCTCTGGCGCGCGCCAGGGACGTTATGAAGATTCCCCCCCCCAAAAAAAGGCCGTTAGCGCACCGTGACCGAGGCCAGGAACTCGCCCCGGTTGTTGCGGGTGTCCTTGTCGTTGGGCCCGAGGAAGAAACGCCCGTCCACCTGCACCACGAACGACGCCTCCGCCCCCACGAGAAACGGCGTCCCGTCCTCGCCGATCTTGCCGATGAGCGCCACGTGCTGCGCCTCCGGAACCAGGTTGTACTTCGCCCACTCAGGCCGACCGGGGATGCCATCGGGACCACCGCTCACCGTGGCGTTGGCGAACACCTCGCCGGTGGCCTTGACGGTGACCTTTTTGCCCAGCACCAGATCGAAGCCGGTGTCGGTCCACGACTGATTCCCAGCCACCACCACATCCCGAGTCACCGGTTTGGCGCACGCAGCAACCACAAGCAGGGCAAGTACGGCGATCAACCGAGCGACGATGGCTTTCACGTTTTCATACCCTCCTCGCGCGCTGCCCCCGCGATGGCCCAAGAATTGTAAAGGATGCGGTCTGCTAGCGACAAGCAACCGGCCACAGTGGCATCGCCCGAGGACGAACAGCGCTGCGCCGGTACACCGGGGCACTGCCGAGGTTGGCACCGGTCTTGTAGGATGGTTACCCGATGGGGTTACTGCGGGATCGACGGTTCCGGCTTGCCCTCGAGCTCTCCCTCGTCGCTCACTTGCTGCTCCTGTGGCTGGCCCCCCAGGGACACCAACTGGTCGCGGCGTTGCTGCACGCCGCCCTTCCCCCCCCCGCGCCCACCCCCCAAGAGGAACGACCCATCCGATTTGAGCTGGTCGAGTTGCCAGACACGCCAGAGCAGCCGCCCAGGCGAGCCGACGCGCCGGCCTCCGATCGCAACCGGCGGGCCGGCGGCGGCGAGGGGGACCCCGACGCCCCGCGCGCAGAGGTGCGCGGCACCACCTGGGAGCTGCGCGCCACTCCCGGTGGGCCGCCGGCGGTGCCGCCGCCCTCCCTCCCGCAACGCCCCCAGGCAGCCATTGAACCGTCCCAGGGGGAGGCTGAGCGAGCCGCGGACACCGGCAGTGCTGCGGTGCTCCAGCCGGTCCCCGACACCGCGCGCGAGCCCACCCAGCAGCGCCCCGTGCTGCAGGGATTGTCCCCCATGCGGGCCCCCTCCACCTTGGGCGCCCTCACCCCCGACCGCCGCGGCGGCCAGGTGGACCTCGGGCCTCTGTCCTTCGACACCCAGTGGTACGACTGGGGTCCCTACGCCGCCGAAATGCTGCGCCGCATCCGCTACCACTGGCGGATCCCCGAAATCGCCATGTTGGGCGTGCAGGGTGTCGTTCGTATCCACTTCAAAATCGAGCGGAACGGCCGCGTTACCGGCCTGGAAATCCAGCGGGAATCGCCCCACCCTCCCATGGACTTCGCCGCTCGCGACGCCATCCTCAACGCCTCGCCGCTGCCGCCGCTGCCGGCGGATCTCACCGGAATCGAGCGGGAGGGGGTGACCATCACCTTTTTTTACAACGTCCGTCCGCCGGACGACGGGAGGTAGTCGTGTTCGATTGGCTGGTCAAAGGTGGCCCCGTCATGATCCCCTTGGCGCTGCTCTCCATCGTGGCGCTGGCCATCATTTTCGAGCGGCTGTGGACGCTGCGCCCGGCCCGCTTCCTCGACCCCGCGCAAGTGGCTGTGCTGTCTGAGCTCCTGGCCGGCCGAGACTACGCCCGCGCCGCTGCCTACTGCCGGGAGCATGAGGGGCCGTTCACTACCCTCGTGGCCACACTCATCGACAACCGCAGCGCACCCTACGAGGAGCTCCGCGAGCTGTTGGAAGACACCGGCCGACACCAGTTGCGCCAACTTCAGCGCGGACTGCCCGCCCTCGCCACGGTGGTGTCGGCGGCGCCCCTGCTGGGCCTTTTGGGCACCGTCCTGGGTATGATCAAAGTGTTCGAGAGCGTGTCGCTGTCAGGGGCGGTGCGGGGCGAGCAACTCTCCGCCGGCATCGCCACCGCCCTCATCACCACCGCCACCGGCTTGGTGATCGCCATCCCGGCTTTGTTCCTGCACTCGTACCTGGAGAGTCGGGCCGACGAACTCCTGCACGCCATCGAAGCGCGCACCATCGAGCTGGCGCACCTGGTGCGGCGGGGCGGCGAGGAGAGCGGTCCATGAGGTTCACCCGCACCACCCGACGCCCGCCCCGCATTGACATCTCGCCGCTGGTGGACGTGGTGTTCCAGCTGCTGCTGTTCTATGCGGTCACTACCCAGTTCGTGGCGGAGGAGCGGCTCAAGTTGCTGCTGCCCGAGGCCCGTACGGCGGAGCAGCAAACCGGCGAGAAGCCCAAGGTGCCCGAGGTCCTGGTCACCGCCGAGGGGCGTATCCTGGTGGAGGGGCGCGAGGTACCGGAGCAACTGTTAGAGCAAGAGATCCGGCGAGTGGTAGGGAGCTCCCCCGAGCGGGCCCTGACCATCCGCGGCGACCGCGGTGCCAACTACGGCGCGGTCATTCGCGTGCTGGACATCGCCCGCCAGGTGGGCGCCCGGTCGATCAACATGTCAGCGGTCAAGCCCCCGGAGCCGCCCCGCTAGGAACCGCTGCGATCCACGCCGCAACAAAGGGAAACCTTCGCAAAGCCTTAGCGACCGGCGAACCGCCAGGGCAGAGCAGGCCCTCGCCGCGCCTCGCTAGGGGGTCGCTGCTGGCGTCGCCTGGGCGCAGGCGGCCACCACCCGGCGCAGCGCCGCACCCACCTCCAGTCCCACCTCGGCCAGAGCCGGCTTGCCAATGACGCTCATGGCCCCCGCCGGGTTCATGGCGCGCACCACGGTCTGGCCGCCCTCCACAGAAACAGTAACGTTGCAGGGCAAGAGTACCCCCACTTCGGGGGCGACGCTGAGCGCCCGGTGGGCGGAGGGGGGATGGCACGCCCCCAGTATGACGTAGGGTTCGCCCTCGACCCCTAGCTTGGCCTTGAGCGTCGCCTGCACGTCAATTTCGGTGAGCACCCCGAACCCCTCGGCGGCCAGCGCCTGCCGCGCCTTCTCCACCGCTTGGGCGAACGGCAGCGGCGAGAACGCTTCAAAAGCCACGTTGGTTTCACGCATGATCTGCACACCTCCAGAGTACGTTGCACCCTACTTTTCCACTGGACGTCACAACCACCGAGCTGGCAGCGGGAATGGGTGCCTCCCGGGCACCAGGGCTTACGACGCTCAGGTGAAGCCGCCGGTGCCGCACGCGGCGCGGCTGGGCGCCCCACAGGGGGGCGGCGCACTTCCCACCGCCGACGCAAAGGTCGAGTGAACTCGCTGGATGGTTTCCGCACCGCAGCGCGGACAGCTCACCCCCTCGGCGCCGGCGCCCATGCGCTGCAGCACTTCAAACCGCTCGCCGCAATTGGAGCAGCGATACTCGTACAACGGCATCGTCTCTACCCTCCGCACCGACCCCACAGAGCGTCCCACAGATTAGTCGGGATCCCCTGGGGGAAGGCCTCATCCGTGCTTACGATGGTCCCGCAGCTCCGGCACCGCCAGAGCAGTGACCCTCAAGTTGGAACTGGCTTCAGTGGCCCGCCGCAAGCGCGGCAGCGACCGGCCTCGTTGGTCCCACTTTCCTGGCTCATGGCTCCCGTTTCTCCCCTTCGCCGGCGCCGCACGCCTGCTCGTGCCCGCCGTCGCTCCGTCGCCGGCCCCCGGCCGGCCTGGGGACGGCTCAGGTGGGCACGCCCAGGCGGGGGAGTACGATCCACTGCAGCAGCGCCCAGGCCAGCACCACACCCACCACCGCCAGCACTTCGCCCCCGCTCACTGGTTTCCTCCCAGCATGGCGGCGCGGCCCTGGGCGATCTCCTCCAGTTCGGCGTTGACGTGGCGCTCCAGGGAGTCGCACACCGAGCGGCAGATCGAGAAGACGGTGGGATCGACGATGCGGTAGAAGGCGTTCACCCCCTCCCGTCGGCAGTCGACGATCCCCGCCCGGCGCAGCACAGAGAGGTGTTTGGAGACGTTGGCCTGGCTGCCGCCCACCTCCCGCAAGATCGTGCTGACGCACATCTCGCCGCGCTGGAGCGTGTGCAGGATCTTCAGGCGCGTGGGATCCGCCATCGCCTTCAGCCGGTCGGCGATGCGCTCGAAGAGTTGTTCGGAAGCCATCCCCAACTCACCCCCTGACGAAAAACATAACCACGCAGAAATATATGGATCGCCGCGTGTTTCGTCAAGGGCTTCCGGCAAACGGGGGATACGCCGGCGGGGGCTCACATGACCTCCTCAACGTGCCAGGAGAAGATCTTCAACTTCTCCCCGCACTCGCGGCAGTGCTCCTGCAGCGCCACCACCAGGCGTTCCGACGCCTCCGCGGCCACCACCGTGAAGATCACCGCCGAGGTGGCGGGGAAGGCGCGGGAGCCCAAGCGCGGTCCAGTTGTACCTATCCCGATCACGTTGGGAATTTCGGTGAACCCCACCACGCCCTCGGCGTGGGAGAGGAATACCTCCAGCTCCTCTTTGCGCGACTCGTCGACGATGAGCATGAGCAGCTTCATTGCCACCTCACTCGCGCACCTTCAAGGCGCGCAGGATGGAGATCATCGGGCACCACTTGGTGAACGCCGACTGCAGGAGGTTCAACCCCACGAAGGCGGTGAACAGGTAGAACCCCGGGTGCACCCAGTGGCCCAAGGCCACCGACAGCAGCACGAAAAACCCGGCGATCGCCCGCAGATACTCGTTGATGGTCATCGCACTCTCCTTTCTCGACCAGCCAGCCTCAGGTGCTGGGGTCGCCATCCACGATCAACGCCTTGTCCACGCCCACGGTCTTCAAGTACATGAAATAGAGGAGCGGGATCACCACCAGGGTGAGGGCCGTGGACACCACCACGCCCGAGATGAGAGCTACCGCCAGACCCTGGAAGATGGGATCCAGCAGGATCACCGCCCCACCCACTACCAGCGCCGCCGCGGTGAGGGCGATGGGGCGGAAACGCACCGCCCCGGCCTTGATCACCGCGTCTTCCAGCTTCTCGCCGGCCTCCAGCTCCAGGTTGATGAAATCCACCAACAGGATGGAATTGCGCACGATGATACCGGCCAGGGCGATGAAGCCGATCATGGAGGTGGCGGTGAAGAACACCCCGCCCAGCCCGTGGGCCGGCAAAATGCCGATCAGCGTCAACGGGATGGGCGCCATGATAATGAGTGGCGTCACGAACGAACGGAACCACCCCACCACCAGCAGGTAGATAAGCACCAGCACGGCGGCGAAGGCGATGCCCATGTCGCGGAACACCTCGTAGGTGATGTGCCACTCGCCGTCCCACTTCAAGGCGTACCGGGTGGAGTCGGTGGGCAGGTGAGTGGAGAGCACCTCGATGGGTTGGCCATCGGGCCCGCGCAGCGCCCGCACCCGCTCCTGCATGTCGAGGATGCCGTACACCGGCGCCTCGGCGGCACCCGCCATCTCCGCCACCACGTAAGTCACCGGTTGAGTGTTCTTGTGATAGATGAAGCGCTCGCGCCCGCCCACCACCGGCGTCACCAGTTCCCGCAAGGGCACCAGGCGGCCACCGGCGCCGTGCACCGACAGAGACAGCACCCCCTCCACCGAAGAGCGCTGGGCGCGGTCGAGGCGCAGCACGATGGGAACCCCGTCGCGGGCTTCCTCCACGTGCAGTAGCCCGGCCTCGGCCCCGGCCAGAGCCACCCGTACGGTGCGCACCACCGCTTCCGGGGTGATCCCCAAACGCATGGCTTTGTCCCGGTCGACCTCGAAGGTGACCTGCGGCCCCGCCGCCTCCACGTACCAGTCCACATCCACCACCCCCGCAGTGGTGGTGAAGATCTGCCGCACCTCTTGGGCGAGGCGCAGTCGCTGGTCGAAATCGGGCCCGTAAATCTCGGCCACCAGGGTCGACAGCACCGGCGGACCCGGCGGCACCTCGGTGACCTTGACGTTGGCGCCGGTGCGCGCGGCGATGGGCGCCAGCAGTTCCCGTACCGCCAAGGCGAAAGGGTGGCTGGCGCGGGAACGCTCGTGCTTCGGCAGCAAGTTGACCTGCAGGTCCGCGACGTTCGGCCCCGATCGCAGGAAGTAGTGACGAACCAGCCCGTTGAAATTGAACGGGGCGGAGGTGCCGACGTACACCTGCACGTCGCTCACCTCGGGCAAGGTCCGCACCGCCGCCGCCAGCTCCCGGGCGATCGCCGCCGTTTCCTCCAGCGTCGTTCCCTCCTCGGTGTCCACTACCACCTGGATCTCGCTCTTGTTGTCGTAGGGCAGCATCTTCACCGTCACCACTTCCCAGGCCACCAGCCCCACCGAGAGCAGCAGCAGAACTGCCACGCCCGCCAGCAGCGCCCAGCGCCGCCAGGCGCGCGCCAGCAGCGGCGTAAACAGCGCCGAGTAGAAGCGATGCAAGCGCGCCTCGGCGGCGGTTTGCTGATAAGGAGCGTCGGCACTGGTAGCGGCGTGCTCCTCGGCGTAGCGCCGGAACAGCATGAAGGTCAACCAGGGCGAGACGACAAACGCCACCAACAGGGAGAACACCATCGCCGCCGAGGCATTGATGGGAATTGGGCGCATGTAGGGACCCATCAAGCCGGTGACGAAGGCAAGGGGCAGCAGCGCCGCCACCACCGTGAAGGTGGCCAGGATGGTCGGGTTGCCCACCTCATCCACCGCGTACACCGTCGTCTGGCGCGGCCTCCCCCACCCCAACTGGTAGTGCCGGTGGATGTTCTCCACCACCACGATGGCGTCGTCGACGAGGATGCCGATGGCGAAGATGAGGGCGAACAGGGTGACGCGATTCAAGGTGTACCCGAACAGGTACGACGACGCGAGGGTGAGGGCCAGCGTCATGGGCACCGCCACCAGCACTACGATGGCCTCCCGTCGCCCGAGGAAAAACGCCATCAAGATGACCACCGACAGCGTCGCCAACCCCATGTGGAAGATCAACTCGTTGGACTTCTCGTTGGCGGTGAAGCCGTAGTCGCGCGTCTTAGTAACCTCCACGTTGGAGGGCACCACCGGCCCGCGCAGCTTGGCCATGCGCACATCCAGATCGCGCACCATGTCCACCGCATTGGTGCCCGGCTTTTTAGCCACCGCCACGGTGACCGCCGCCGCGTCCAGATTGGCCGGCAACGCCTTGTGCGCCCCGCCCGCCCCGGCCAGCATCCACACGTACTGGGCGGGCTCTTCGCCGCCGTCAAAAACGTTAGCGACCTCCCGCAGGTACACCGGTCGGCCGTTGTAGACGGCAATGACGGCGTTACCCACCTCCTCCGCGCTGCGGAAAAGGCTCCCCACCTCCACCAAGGTTTCTGTATCGGAACTGGAAAATGCTCCGGCCGGCAGTTTCCAGTTCAAGGCACCCAACGCCTGATAGGCCTGCAACAACGAAACCTGGTGTGCAGCCAGGCGCTCGCGGTCGAAATCCACCCGCACCACCCGTCGCTGGCCACCGATCACCCACACCTGGGCCACGCGGGAGTGGCGGGCCAACTCCGCGCGCACCTCCTCAGCGACCCGGCGCAGCTCCACCGGCGAGGCTTCCTCGGACCACAGGGTGTACGCCACCACCGCCACGTCGTCGATGGAGCGCGGCGCCACCACCGGGGGGAGCGCCCCCGGCGGCAGCGCCGGGGTCAGTTCGGCCACCTTGGCGTGAATACGGGTCACCGCCTCGTCCGGATCCGAACCCACCAGGAAGCGGGCGATGATCATGCCCCCGGAGGGCTGCGCCGTGGAGTAGACGTACTCCACGTTGGCGATTTCTGAGATGGCCTTCTCCACGGGCTCGATGAGGCGCCGCTCCACCTCCCGCGCTGAGGCGCCGGGATAGGCCAGGAACACATCGATCATCGGTACTTTGATCTGGGGTTCCTCCTCCCGGGGCGTGACCAGCACCGCGAAGGCCCCCAGCAGCAGGGAAAACACCACCAACAAAGGAGTCAGTTTGGACTCCAAAAAGGCTTTGGCGATGCGTCCCGAGGCGCCCAGGGGGCGACGGGTCATCTTGAGGCGGAGCGCCTGGCGGCGCGCCTCCTCCGCCGAGGGCGGGCTCTTCCGTGTCTCCGGGGTGCTCACGACCGCACCTCCTCCACCGGGGCCCCGTCGGCCGGCGCGCCCGCCAGCCCGAGGAGCACCTGCTCACCGGCCTTCAGGCCCGAAAGCACCACCACCGCGTCGCCGTCCAGCCGTTCGCCCACGGTCACCGTGCGGGAGCGGGCCAGCCCACGTCCATCACGCACCACCACCAGGTGGAGACCGCCGTGGCGTAGCAGCGCCGCCGCCGGTACTACCACCACCGACCTGGTGCCCACCGCCACCCCGGCACGCCCGGCGACGCCCGCCGGTACCTCCACCCCGCTCAGCGCCACCTTCACCGCCACTGTGTGGGTTACGGGGTCGGCGCCGGGGGCGCGTTCCTCGATCACCCCATTGATCTCGCCCAGCTCCGGCATGGAGTCGATGCGCACCGGCAAGCGCTGGCCCACGGCCAGGGCGCCGGCGGCACTCTCGGGAACCGCCACGGCCAGCCGCCGCCCGGTGGCCGACTCGATCATCACCAGCGGCCGCCCCGGCGCGGCCAGGTCACCCACCTCCACCAGCTTGGCGGCGATGCGCCCGGCAAACGGCGCCACCACCCGCGACTCGCTCGCCACCGAGGCCGCCGCCGCCACTGCACCTTGCGCCTGCTGTACGGCGCCCTTGGCCTGCTCGTACTGCATGCGCGCCACGTCCACCTCCAGCTGGGAGGCGGCCTGCTTCTCCGCCAGGGCGCGGAAGCGCTCCCAGTTGCGCTCGGCCAGGGCAAGCGCCGCTTGTGCTTGGGCCAGCGCCCCCCGCGCCTGGGCCTCTTGCCCCTGCGCCGTGGCGGGGTCGATCTCCACCAGCACGTCGCCGGCCCGCACCGCATCGCCAGCCTTGACGCGCACCGCCGTCACGGTGGCCATGACGCGGCTGGATACCGCCGCCACCCGGCTGGCCTCCACCACCCCGGGGACGTCCACCGTGGCGGGGAGGACGCGGGCCTCCGCCGTTGCCACCCTGGCCCGCACCGGCGCCACCGGCGGCGTGGACTGCGTAGATGCCCCGCCACCGCACGCCGCCGCAGCTAGGACACTGCCAACCATCGTCACCTGCCAGATCCTCATGAAAACCTCCGTCCCACGTTGTCTCGATTCCACACCCTTGGAGCGACTCCCTGCCGCTGGCACCCCTGCCCAGCGGTTGCGTATACCGTCACAGCGCCGACTCCGGCGCCCGTCCCGCGGCCACCGCCAGGCGCAAGCGTGCCGCCACCGCCTCGGTGCGCGCCACCAGTTCCCGCGTCTCTGCCTCCCGGCGGGCGGTGGAGGCGTCGAGCAGATCGATCATCTTGACGATGCCGGCGCGGAAGCGCTCCTCGGTGATGCGCTCGGCCTCCCGCGCGGCGGCCAACGCACGGGCCGCCGTGGCCTGCCGTAGCGAGGCGCTGCGCGCCTCCTCGAAGGCCTGCTTGACCTGCAGCTTGATCCCCTCCCGGAAGCGTTCCACATCTTCGCGCCCAGCCTGCGCCTCCCAGCGTGCCGCCGCCACCGCGGCGCGATCGCTGCCGCCCGCAAACAGGTTGAGACTGGCCACCGCCATGAGCGTGGTTGAGCGCCCGTGGGTGCCGAACGGCACGTCGTCCACCAGGTCACCTCGAGCCACCACCCCCACCCGGGGGTAAAACGCCGCCCGCCGCACCGACTCCTCCAGTTCACCGGCGCGCAGCAAACTCTCCGCCGCCTTGACGTCGGCTCGCCCGGCGGCCGACTCCAACCAAGCGGCGAGGTCGTCGCTCAACGCGGGCGGCACTGCGATCGCGGCGAGCTCCCAGGTGGTACGCAAGTCGGTGCCTAAACGAAAGGCCAAATTGGCGGAGGCGACAGCCACATCGCCCCGCGCCTTGGCCAGCATGTCCTCCAGCCGCGCCAACTCCACCTCGGCGCGCATCACCTCCGAGGCCACCAGCATCCCCTGGCCTTCGTACGCCCGCGCCAGCTCAACATGGGCCGCTACCGTCTCCCGCGCCCTCTCCAGCAGCGCCACAAACTCTTGTGCCTGCTTGAGCATGATGTACGCTTCGGCGGCCGCCAGGGCAGCCTCGTCTCCGGCCCGCGCCCGGCGGAAGGCCGCCGCTTCGGCGGCGTGTTTCGCCTGCGCGATCCGCCCCGACAGCTCACCGCCGGTGTACAGCGGCACCTGTGCCTCCAGCCGCGTGATGCCGGTCTCCAGCCGCGCCGGGTTGTTGGGGTCGGCGGAGAGAAAATCGGCGAAGGAAAACCGCTCCTGGTTGAGCTTGAGGGCGAAGGCATCGGCCGGTGCATCGGTCGATATAAAGATCTCCTGCACAGTCACGGTGGGCAGCCGAAACCCCTTCGCCTGTTCGACCCGCGCCGCGGCCGCCTGAGCGTGGGCCGCCGCCGCCCTCACCTCCCGCGCCGCCTGCCGCGCTTGGGCCATCGCCTCGGAGAGGGTCAGCGGCCGCGGCTGGGCCTCGGCCGTCATCGCGCTTACGGTCACCAGCACCAGGGTTCTCGCTGCAGCCATCGTTCCAGGGGCCTTCCAACGCATCCCTGCACCTCCATTGCTAAATAGTTATATAGTGTTGTTTCGCTCTTGTCAACCCCCCGCCTGGCCCGCCGTACAATGTTTGGTAACAGGCTATGGCTGAAACGCTTGATGACCGCCTCCTAAACCTCGCGCGCCGGCGCGGGTTGGTGGACGACGAGGCAGTGGCTTGCGCCCTCCGCGAGTGTGGGGCCACGGCGCCCGATCAGCCCCCGCCGGCCAAGGCGGTGCTCGAGTGGTTGGCGAGCCGGGGCATCCTGGACCGCCGCCAGCTGGCGGCGCTGGAGGTGGAAGCCTCCGTTGATAGCCCAACCCATGCCCTCACGCCCGCCCCGCAACCACCTCCATGGCGCGGTGAGCGCATCCCGGAAGTACCCCCCGACTGGGGTCGCTACACCAACTTCTCGGTCATCGGCGAGGGCGGCATGGGCACCGTGTACCGCGCCTTCGACCCGCGCCTGCAACGCTGGGTCGCCCTCAAATTCCTGCGCGCCGACGACCGCCGCCTGGCCGAGGAATGCCTGCGGGAGGCCCGCGCTCAGGCCCGTGTCGACCATGAGAACGTCTGTCAGATCTATGAGGTGGGCGAAGTCGCTCGCCGCCTGTACATCTCCATGCAGTACATCGAGGGGCGCACCTTGCGCTCCCTAGCGGGAGAGCTGTCGGCGCGCGAGGTCGCCCAGATCGCCGCGCAGGTGGCCCGAGCGCTACACGCCGCCCATCTGGAAGGACTGGTGCACCGCGACGTCAAACCCTCCAACATCATGGTGGAGCGCACCGCCGACGGGCGCTGGCGGCCCTACGTGCTGGACTTCGGGCTGGCCAGGGACCTCACCCAGGCCAGCGGCAACACCATGACCGGGGCGGTGCTGGGAACACCCAGCTACATGGCGCCGGAGCAGGCGCGGGGGGATGTTCACGCCATCGACCCCCGCACCGACGTGTACAGCCTGGGCGCTACCCTGTACGACGTTCTCGCCGGCGCACCGCCCTTCGACGGTTCCATCGCCGAGGTGCTGGTGCGGGTGCTGCAGGATGACGCGCCACCGCTGCGCCAGCGTCGGCCATCCTTGCCGATGGACCTCGCCGCCATCGTCGATCGGTGTATGGAGAAGGACCCTTCCCGCCGCTACCCCAACGCCCTGGCCGTGGCCGAAGACCTGGAGCGGTTCTTGGCCGGGGAGCCGGTAGCTGCGCGTCGCCGCTCAACTTGGTACCTGCTGGCGAGGCGCATGGGCAAGCAGCGCGTGGCTGTCGCCGCGGCTGCCCTCGCCCTCCTGGCGATCGGCGGCGCCGCCTTCGTCACCGTCAGCTCGGTGCTCGCCGTGCGCCGTCAGGCCGAGTTGTCTCAGACCTTTGCGCGGGAGCTGGTAACGCTGGAAGAGAGCGTGCGCCTCGCCTACTCCCGGCCCCTCCACGACGTACGACCCGAACTCAACCGGGTACGCCAGCGGCTCGACTGGATCGCCACCGAGGCGAAGCGCGCCGGGCAGATTGGCGCCGGCCCGGGCCACCACGCCTTGGGCAAGGGCTACCTGGCTCTGGGTGAGACTGCCCGCGCCGAGGAACACCTGCGCCGGGCTTGGGACCATGGCTACCGCCCGCCCGAGGTGGCCCACGCCCTCGCCCTGGTGCTCATTGCCCGCTACCGAGAGGCGCTGGCCGCCACCCAGGGGGGCGGTGACCCCGACCTGGCCCGTAACCGCCGGCAACACCTGGACCTCACCTACCGCCGACCTGCCCTCGCCTTCTTGGAAAAAGGTCGCGACGCGGCGTTACAGGCGCCGGAGCTGGCCGAAGCAGAGATCGCCTTTCTAGAAGAGCGCTACGACGAGGCGCTCGCTAAGGCGGAGCTGGCGCGCCAGCGCATCCCTTGGCTGTACCGCACCTTATTTCTCGCCGGGGAGGTCCACCGCGAACGTGCGCGGGCCGCCATCACAGGCGGGGCACTGGACGAGGCGCTGGCCCTGCTCGACCAGGCAGCCACGTCGTACCGTCTGGGCATCGCCCAGGCACCCAGCGATCCCGCCGGCTACAGCGGTCTGTGCGAGACCGCCAACACCACCTTCCTGGTGGCCGTCGAACGTGGCCTGCCTGCCGAACCGAGGTACCGCGAGGCCCTGGCGGCCTGTGACCGCGCCCTGGAGGCCAACCCTGACCACCTCGCCGCCCGCCTCGCCCGCACCTTGGCGCACCTGCAGTGGGCGCAGTACCTGGGTCGACGCGGGCTGGACGCCACCCTCGCCTTGGCCGAAGCCAGTGCCGAGGCCGCCGAGATCGTCCAAGAGCACGCCGACGATGCCCTCGCCTGGACCTACCTGGGCACCGCCACGCGCCTGCGCGCCGACCTCGCCGCCGCCCGCGGGGCCGACCCCAGCGCCGACCTCGAGGAAGCCTGCCAGCAGCTGCGTCGGGCTCTGGCCATCGAGCCCACCTCCTGGCCGGCGGCCAACAACCTGGGGCTGGCGCTCTTAAGTCGCGGGCTGGACGACCTGGCCCGCGGAAAAGACCCTCGCAGCGCCATGCACGAGGCCGCCTCGGTCTTTCAGACTCTCGCCGATGCCTACCCCCGCCACGTCGCCGCCCTGGACAACCTCAGTGTGGCGCTGTGGGCCATCGGGCGCTGGGAGGCGGTCCATGGCGGCGACCCCGGAGCCACCTTCGATCGTGCGGAGGCGGTGCTGCGCCGCGCCCTGGAGGTCAACCCGACCGACGGCGTCGCTCTCAACAACTTGGGACTCATCGACATCGAACGGGCCGCCTGGCTGCTCGACAGCGGCGGCGATCCCACTGCCGCCCTCGCCCAAGGGCGCGCGGCCCTGGAGCGGGCCATTGAGCTTAACCCCGAAGACCCCTTCGCCTACACCAACCTGGGCCAGCTCCACCGTTTGAGCGCCGCATGGGCGGTGCAGCGAGGCGCACCGCCGAGGGCCGCCCTCGGGGAGGCGCGCCGGGCGCTAGCCCGCGCCCGCGCCATCAACCCCGCCGATGCCGAGGCGGCCATGGCCGAGGGGCTGTGCTACCTCGTGGAAGCGCGCGCCAGCGCAGCTGCCGGGCGGCGGGTACCGGAGGGACTCTTCCGCCAGGCGCACCAAGCCTTCCAGGACGCCCTCGCCATCAACCCGGCCTACCGCGAGGCGCGCCGCGAGCTCGCCCGCCTCCACCTGGAGCGCGCCGCTGCTGTTGCCAGGCAAAGTGGAACTGTCGCGGACGAGCTGCAAGCGGGCCTGCAGGCGCTAGAGGGGCTGGCCACCACCCCCGATATCCTCGCCGTGCGCGGCGAACTGTACCTGCATCGCGCCCGCCACGCCGGCGGCGCGGAGCGGGGGCAGATGGCGCAGCTGGCCGCCGCCGCCCTTGCCGCGGCTCTCGAAGGAAACCCTCGGTGGGCGGCGCGGCTGTCCCCCCTGCTGGAGGAAGCCCGCGCGCTAGCGCGCTGACCAACAGCGGGGCAGCGCCGCTGCTCGGCGTACGTGGATCCACCGACCCCTGGGGCTTGCTCGCCAGAGGGCGGCGGAGGTCAAGCCGCCTGGTGGAGTAGGCGACGTCGCTGCAGGAAGGAAACCACGGTCAGCGCCTCGGCCAGGTCCTCGCGGCTCACCAGCCCCAAGTAGCGATCGCCGTCATACACCGCCACCAGCCGCACCCCCGTCTCCTCCATACGCGCCAGTACTTCGTCAACCCGTTCCTGGGGCTGCACGCGCACCACGTCGCGCTGCATGATCGCCGTCACGTACTCGTCCTCGGCGCTGGAGGCAAGGCTCTTGAGCACGTCGCTGCGGGTCACCACCCCCAACAGACGACCGCCGTGAAGCACCGCAAAGTCAGGCTGGTACGAGGTGAGGATGTAGTCCACCACGCGGCTGACGCGATCGGCCGGGAGCAGGTGGATGGCGTGTCGGTTGTACGCCTCGCCGATGCGCAAGGTGGCGAGGACGCTCTTGGCCTGGGCATGGGCGCTCTCCAGGCCCGCCCCGAAAAAGATGAACACCGCCACCAGCGCCAGCAGGAAGTTCCCCGACATGACGCCCAGCAGCCCCAGACCCACCGCCAATATTTGTCCGATGCCGGCGGCGATCCGGGTGGCTCGGGCGTACCCCGTCCCCATGGCCAGCACCGCCCGCAGCATGCGGCCCCCATCCAGGGGAAACGCCGGGACCAAATTGAACAGCACCAGCGCCACGTTGGCCTTCAGCATCCACAGCAGAAACGTGGCTGCCGACGGTCCTGCACTGCCGGAGGCGAGATCGCGGGGGTCGAGGCCGCTCCACTGCACCGCCACCCCGGTCACCGGCACCAGCACCGCGGCAATAACCACGTTCACCGCCGGGCCAGCGGCGGCGATGAGCAGTTCCTGCCGCGGCCGGTCGGGGTTCTTGCCCAGCACCGCCACGCCCCCCAGCGGCAGCAGCACGATCTCCCGCACCGGCACGCCGAAGCGCTGCGCCACCAGGGAGTGCCCCAACTCGTGCAGGGTCACGCACACGAAGAGACCGAGGATGAGCATCACCCCAAAGAAGGCACCGGCCATCCCGTGGGGACGCCCCCACTGCAGCGCCCCCAGCGCCAGGATGAACAGGAAGGTCAGGTGCACCCTGATGTCGATCCCGAAAACCCGCGCGATGCGTAGCGACCAGCTCATGGCTTCTACCTTCCTGGGACGCGGCAGCTGACGCGCCGGCGCCTGGCCGGTGGCGCAGCACGCGCCGGCCCCTCCAGTGCGACAACCCACCCGCGGGCGCTCCCGATTCCTTGCAGGGGAGAGCCCGCCGGGCTCGCCAGCCGGCCGCACCCCCCGCTGGTGCCCACGACGCCATGCTAGAACTTTTTGCCCATGAGTCTTGCGGAACGCAGCCAGCGGCGGCGCGCCACCATGGAGGTCCATCGCGCTCACTCCTTCGCCGAAGCCAAGGCGTGGGATCTGGAGTACTGGCAGCGGCGCACCCCCGAGGAGCGTCGGCGGTCTCGCTTTCCCCTTTCACGCGAAACTACGCTACCAAAGATATCGACCGATGGGCGGATCCCGAGCCCGACAACGTGCAACGGGCCAACCGCGCCCTCGCCGAGTACGGAAGTCCAGCCCTGCTGGACGTCGCCAACCCTAATGAAATCCTCCAAATCGGGGTTGCGCCCAACCGCATCGACCCCCTGCGCACCACCGTCGCCCTCCCGTTCGCCGCTGCCTGGCCATGGCGCATCCAGGGCCGCTAGGGTCGTGCGCCGGCCAACTGGATCGACCTCGAGAGCCTGCTCGCCATCAAGAGTGCCATCGACCACCCGCGCCATCAGGAAGACGCCCGCATCCTCCGTGCCGTCCTTGCCCGTCGGCGCAGCTAGGCCGACCCCGAACCCCTGGCGGCAAACCGAAAAGCGCGGCGGCGGGTCTGCGCTAAGCTTGGCGCCGCCGCGCGGCCTACCGCCGCGGCGAGGGGGGAGGGCACTGATGCATCTGAAGGTCGCGCTACCGATGGTACTGCTGACGCTGGCCGCGGCGGCCTTGGCCGGCGTGTTCCCATACCGCTACGCGAGCCACACCTTGGCCAACGGCCTTACCGTCATCCTGGTGCCCATGCCCGCCGAGGGGTTGGTGGCCTACTACTCCATCGTGCGCACTGGCAGCCGGGACGAGGTGGAGCCGGGGCGCTCGGGGTTCGCCCACTTCTTCGAGCACATGATGTTCCGCGGCACCGAACGCGTCCCGGCGGGGGAGTACGACCGCCTGGTCACCGCCATGGGGGCCAACGCCAACGCCTACACCACCGATGACTACACCTGCTACCACTTAAGCTTCGCCGCCAAGGATTTGCCCCGGGTGGTGGAGCTGGAGGCCGACCGCTTTCAGAATCTGGCCTACAGCCAGCAGGACTTCCAGACCGAGGCGGGGGCCGTGTACGGCGAGTACCGCAAGGGGCGCACCAACCCCTTCGAGGTGCTGGAAGAGGCGCTGCGCGATACCGCCTTCGAGGTGCACACCTACAAGCACACCACCATCGGGTTTGAAGCCGACATCGCCGCCATGCCCGGCATGCTGGATTACTCCCGCTCCTTCTTTACCCGCCACTACCGGCCCGACAACGTGGTCATCCTGATTACCGGGGAGCTCGACCCGGCCGCGACCCTCGCCCTGGTGCGCAAGCACTACGAGGGGTGGCAACCCGGCTACCGCCCGCCGCAGGTGCCGGCAGAACCCCAGCAGAGGGCTCCCCGCCGGGTCCAGGTGCCCTACCAGGGGCGCACCCTGCCGCTGCTGGCCGTGACGTGGAAGGCGCCGGCCTTCGACCCGGCCGACGTGGAGGTGGCCGCCGGGTTGGCGCTGGGGGAGCTCCTGGCCGGCCCCACCTCGTCGTTGTACCGCGAACTGGTCCTGCACAGGCGCACGGTGCAACGCTTGCTGGGCCAATTCGAAGCCCAGCGCGACCCCGGCCTGTGGGGTGTGATCGCCCAGGTGGCTGGCGACGAGCACCTTGAGGAGGTGGAGGCGGCGATTATCGACGCCATCGCCGAGGTGCAGGACCACGCCCCACCGGAGGAGCAACTGCAGGCGATCAAGCGCCACCTGCGCTACTCCTTCCTCATGAGCCTAGAAACCCCAGACCGGCTGGCTGGCGAGCTGGCCCGCACCGTCGCCCTCACCGGCGGGGTGGAGGCGGTGGACACGTTTTTCGCCACCCTGGAGCGGGTGACGCCCGCGGCCGTGCAGCGCCTCGCCGCCGCGCGCCTGCGCCCGGAGCGCAGCACCGTGGCGGTGCTCAAAGGGGTGGAGTGATGCGCCTCCTGGCTGCCGCGGCGTTTGCCCTGCTGCTCGCCTCCTGCGCCGGCACCCGTTCCGCCGCGCCCCCGGCCCGGCCTGTGGCCAACGCGCCGGTGCTGCTGCCGGTCCCCTCCGACCCCACGGTGTCGTTTTCCCTCTCCTTCCCCGCCGGTTCCCAGATGGACCCGCCGGGCAAGGAGGGGCTCGCCTACCTGACGGCCACCCTAATGGCCGAGGGGGCCACCGCCCGCAACTCCTACGCGGCCATCCTGGAGCAGCTCTACCCCATGGCGGCGGGGTACCAGGTGCGGGTGGACGTGGAGCAGGTGACCTTTACCGGCCGCGTGCACCGCGACAACCTGACCGCCTTCACCGACCTCTTGCTGGACGCCATCCTGCGCCCCGCCTTCGCCGCCGACGACCTGGAGCGGCTGCGGCAGCGCGCCTTGGCGCACCTCACCCGCACCCTGCGCTACAGCTCCGACGAGGAGCTGGGGAAGGCAGCGCTGTACACCGCCGTGTTCGCCGGCACCCCCTATGGCCACCTGCCGGTGGGCACGGTCGCCGGCCTTAAGGCCATCAGCGTCAACGATGTGCAGCGCTTTTACCGCACCCACTACACCCGCAACACGGTGACGTTGGGGTTGGGCGGCGGCTTCGACGACGGGCTGCCCAGGCGCCTGCTGGCTGCCCTGGCGCAGCTGCCGGCTGGGGCCCCTCCCCTCCCGCCTCCCCCCGCGGTGAGCCTCCGGGGCCGCCAGGTGGTGATCGTCGCGAAACCCGGCCCCGCCACCGCCATCTCCTTCGGCTTTCCCATCAGAGTGCGCCGCGGCCAGGACGACTTCTACCCCCTGTGGGTGGCTAACTCCTGGTTCGGCGAGCACCGCCACTCCTCGTCGCACCTGTACCAGGTGATCCGCGAGGCGCGGGGTCTGAACTACGGCGACTACTCGTACATCGAACACTTCCCCGAGGCGGGCTGGCGCACCATGCCCCCGGTCAACGTCCCGCGCCGCCAGCAGCTCTTCGAGGTGTGGATCCGCCCGGTGCCCAACACCGCCGCCCACTTCGCCCTACGCGCCGCCGTGCGAGAGCTGGAAAAACTGGTAGCCGAGGGACTCGATGAAAACGCCTTCGCCCTCACACGAGATTTTCTCGCCAGCTACTCGTTGCACTACGCCGACACCACTGCCACCCGCCTGGGCTACGCCGTGGCTGACCGCTTCTACGGCATCGCTCCGCCCGGTCACCTGGTCCGCTTTCGCCAGCGGCTGGCCACCATGACCCGGGAAGAGGTCAACGCCGCCGTTGGCCGGCACCTCAACCCCCAGCACATGGTGATCGCCATCGTCACCGAACGGGCTGGAGAGCTCGCCGCGGCGCTGGCCAGCGAGGCCGACAGCCCCATCACCTACGACACCCCCAAGCCCCCCCAGGTGCTGGCCGAGGACGCCCTTATCGCCCGTCACCCCCTGCGCATTCCCAGAGAGCGCATCCGCATCGTGCCGGTGGACGAGCTGTTCGAACGCTAGGGGAGCACGGCAGGGGGAGAAACGCGGGCAAGGAAAGCTCTCACCGCGGCAAGGAACTCCTCGGGGCGCTCCTCCATGGGCAGGTGACCGCAGCGGTCAATGCCCACGAACTGGGCGTTGGGGATCTGCTCGGCGGCCCGGGAGCCGTAGGCCGAGGCCAGCAAGGCGTCCTGCAGACCCCACACGATTAAGGTGGGGTGGCGGATGGCCGCCAGGTCCACCACCGGCGGCGGCCCCGCCACCCGCGCCGTGAGCCCCCGATAGGCATCGCCGGCCCCCTCCACCTTGAGGCGCGACAGGTAAGCGGCCACCATCTCGTCGGTCACCACCCGGCGGTCGTACACCGACCTCTCCAGGCCGCGTCGGATGAAGCTCTCCCGCAACAGCACCGTGCGCAGCAACAGCGACGTGACCGGGCGCAGCCCGGCCCAGCTGCGCCGCCGCTGCGTCGAGTAGGTGGGCAGCGTTGAGTCCACCAGGATGAGGGAGGTGAACCGCTCAGGGGCGGTGGCCGCCAGCCACAGCGCCAACCCCCCGCCGTAGGAGTGTCCGGCCAGGTGGGCGCGCGCAATCCCCAACGCATCCATCACCCCGAGGACCAGCCGGGCCTGCCCGGGAAGGGTGTAGGCCTCCCGTTCGGCCACCCGCTCGGTCCACCCAAAGCCGTTGAGGTCCACCGCCACCACGCGAAAGCCGCGTCCCAACTCCGGCCCCACCAGGCGCCAGGAGTAGGTGGACCCACCAAAGCCGTGCAGCAGCACCAGGGCGTCGCCGCGTCCCCACTGCTCCACGTGCACCGCTTGACCGCCCACCTCCACGAAGCGCTCGGCGGGCACCATCTGGCGGACGGTGCGGTACGGAGTCAAGCTTACGCACCCCCCGGTCACCAGCGCCACCACTATTGCCGCGCCGATGCGAGCCCTCATTGCCCTCGCTCCCCGGGCCCCAGCGCCCTCCGGAAGCGACGCGCCATCTCCTCGGGGGTCAAGGGAATGCGCGGCGCTGGGTGAGGATCCTCGGGAGCGATGCCCACGGCCAAGAAGGCCGGACCGGGCGCCGCCAGCCACTGCTCCACCGCCGAGGAGTCCTCCTTGGGGCCGTGGCAGCGGCGCGCCCACGCGTAGCCGGCGGCGGCCGCCACGGCCGCCAAGTCCACCTGCTGGGAGAGGGCCGGCTGGCCACCGGTGGTGGCATAACTGCCGTTGTCCAGCACCAGGTGGTAGAAGTTGGGCGGCTTCACCCCGCCCACCAGGGCCAGGCCCCCGAACCCCATGAGCAGGTTGCCATCTCCATCCAGTGCCACCACCCGCTCCCCTCTGGTCATGGCCAGACCCAGCGCGATGGATGCCACCTGCCCCATGGAGCCCAACATGTAAAAGGTACGGGGGCGATCCGCCGCTCGGTAGGCCTCACGGGCGATAGCTCCGTCCGCCGCCACCACCAGGTCCTCTTCGGCGAGGGAGGCCAGCACCCAGGCAATGGCCTCGGCGCGGGTCACGAGTCCCTCCCCGGGCCCACCAACAAGACCGCTGGGCACTCACGACTCCCACTGGTAGCCAGCAGCCACTCTGCTTCCTCCTCCTCACCCCCCACCACCGCCTCCCGCCACGGCACCTGAAAGAGATCCAGCAGGGCGCGAGTGCGCTGGCCCAGGATCCGATGCTCCTCAAAGTCCTCCGCGGCGCCCCGGTCGGAGACCAACATGGGCAGCGGCAAGCGGTACATGAGGTGCAGCGAGGTCAGCACCTCCAGACAGTACCCTAAACCCGAGTTCTGCATCGCCGCCAGCGGCTGCACCCCCCCCAGCCACGCCCCGGCGCACGCCGCCACCGCGTGGTCCTCCCGCACCGCCGGGAGAAAGGCGTTGGGCGGTAGCTCCAGGCAGCCGGCGAAGAAGGTCTTCAGGTACGAACAGGGCACACCGGCGATGAAACCCACCCCACGCCGCCGCAGCGCGTCCAGACGCCGGGAAACGCTCACCGCTGCTCCTCGGGGAGGGTAATGAGTTGGCGGTCCGGAGGGGTGTCCGGAGTAATACGCGGGCTCTCCTTGAGGTCGGTGTGGATGATGAGCTCCAAGAACAGCTCCCGCACCCCCGCCTTGCCCCGCTGCTTGTACACTCGCGCCACGTCCTTGGCCGACAGCTTGATGCCGCTCATGTGCTCCAGGTACTGCGTGAACACCCGCGGCCGCAGCAGGATGGACACCACCAGCATGACCAACAGGAGGGCGCTGATGGCCAGGAGCATGAGGGTCATCTGGGGGGAAAACTCCGTCATCGCCTCCTCCGCCGCCGCACCCGCGGCACCGTGGCCATGATAGCCGAGGTTGCCAGCTCCGGCGCGGCCAGGGAGGAGATCCTCGTGGTGGGGACCAGGTGCTCTCCACCGCCCCCTCACGGCCCGGCCAGCACCTCGCGCACCGCCCCTCGCACCACGCTCCAGGCCGGACTCGCTGGATTGACCAGTTCGTAGTGGCCGACCCCTGCTACCTCCCAGGTCTTCACCGGATCGCCCAACTGGGCGAGCTTGGTGGCGAACGACGCGGCCACCGCCGCCGGCACCACCCCATCGTGGGCCGCGGTGATCAGCCCCACCGGCACCCCTAAAGGCAGCATGTCGGCCGGCGAAACCTCGGCCAGCCGGCGGCGGCGGGGCGCACCGTCGCCCTCCAACAGCCGCTCGGGCGCGTCGCCGCATACCCCTAAAGCGGCGGCCTGCGCCAGGTCGGGGATACCCGCCAGCGCCACCACTCCCCGTGGCCGCAACGGCTGCGCCGCCCACAGCGGGCTGTCCTGGGGAAGGTTGGGGCGGGCCGCCAGCCACAGCGCCAGGTGGCCGCCGGCGGAATGCCCGACGAACACCACCCGCGCCAGATCCAGGCGGTGCACCGCGGCCAGCGAGCGCAGGGCGTCGGTGCCCCGCGCCACGTCCTCGAAGGTGCCCGGATAGCCGCCGCCAGTGTCGCCCAGGCGGCGGTACTCCAGACTCCACGTCGCCACCCCCTCGGCGGCCAGCGCCGCGGCGAGGGCCGAGAGGTGTCCGAGGCTGTAGGGCGCCAGCCAGCAACCGCCGTGGATCAGCACCGCCACGGGAAAGGGCCCGGCACCGCCAGGCAGGCGCAACTCCCCGAACTGCAGCGGATGGTCGCCGTAGGGCAGGCGGTGGTCGGGGGCAGGCTGCGGCAGAGCCAGTAGGTCTTGCACCGTCATCACGTTCATCTCAGACTCCTGGGCTGCACCGGGCCACCCGGCGGCGAGCAGCGCCGCCACCCCCAGCGCCAGCGGCACTAGAGCCCGCCTCACGTCACCTTCCCCCGCACGGCCAACTCCGGCGCCCGCCACGCCTCTTCCTCCATCACCACGCGCAGATGCTGGACGGCGTCCCAGACGTCTTGAAAGCGCAGGTAAGCGGGGGCGAACCCGAACCGCAGCAGGTCGGGAGCGCGAAAATCGCCAATCACCCCGCGCCGGATGAGCGCCTGCACGATGGGGTACGCGTGGGGGTGCCGCCACGCCACCTGGGAGCCCCGGCGGGCAGGCGAGCGCGGGGACGCCAGCTCAAACCCCCACGCCTCGCACTCCCGTGCCACGAGGTCGATGAACAGTTCGGTCAGCGCCACTGACTTGCGCCGCAGTGGCTCGATCCCGGCGGCGGCCAGCAGGGTGACTCCTTCCTCCAGTGTTGCGACGCTGAGAATTGGCGGCGTCCCGGCCAGCAGCCGCGCCACCCCGGGTGCGGGCCGGTACCGGGTGGAGAACTCGAAGGGCGCGGCGTGTCCCATCCAGCCGCGGATGGGTGAGCGGAGCGCCCCCTGCAGACGCTGGGCCACGAACGCAAAGGCGGGTGCTCCGGGGCCGCCGTTCAAGTACTTGTAGCCGCATCCCACCGCCAGATCGGCGTCAGCACCCTCGAGATCCACGGGCACAGCGCCGGCGCTATGGGACAAATCCCACAGCACCAGTGCTCCGGCGCGGTGGGCGGCGGCGGTTAGCGCTGCCAGGTCGTGCATCTCGCCGGTGCGAAAGTCCACGTGGGAGAGGGCCAGCACTGCCACCTGCTCATCGAGGGCGGCTGCCAGGTGCTCCCGCTCCACCACATGGAGGCGGGCGCGGCCACCCAGCAGATCAACCAACCCCTGGGCCACGTACAAATCGGTGGGAAAATTCTCTCGCTCGGTGAGGATCACCGACCGCCCGGGGCGCAGCGCCAGCGCCGCCGCCAAGAGCTTGAACAAGTTCACCGACACCGAATCCGCCACCACCACCTCGCCGGCACGCGCACCAATCAGCGGCGCGATGGCGTCGCCCACGCGTAGCGGCGCATCGATCCAGCCGTGGCGGTTCCAGCTGGTGACCAGCCCCTCGCCCCACTCCTTCGCCACCACCGTGGCCAGGCGCTCCGGTACGCTCCGGGGCAGGGGCCCCAAAGAGTTGCCGTCCAGGTAGATGACCCCCTCCGGCAAGAGGAACCGCTGGCGCAGCGCCGCCAGCTCGTCGGTGGCGTCCAGCGCCTCCGCATGGGCGCGCTGCCTCGGGAGCTCACCCCCCGCCGACGCGTCGTTCCCCCTGCCCAGTGACCGACACACCGGTACAGAGTAGCGCAGCGCTGCGGGGGAATTGCTGTACGCTGGCGGCGTTGGCCCTGGCGATGATGCTGCTCGCGGTCCTCCTGTTGGCGTACGTCACAGCTTGGTTCCTGCTGGCCCTCGCCCGCCGCGACAACTCCCTCGCCGACGTGGCCTGGGGGGGCGGCTTTGTGCTGCTTGCGGTGGGGGCGCTGGTGCTGCGGGGGGAGGTGTACCCCCGTTCGCTGCTGGCCACCATTCTCGTGACCGCCTGGGGGGTGCGCCTGGCGCTCCACGTGGCCGCCCGTAACCGCGGGCGTGGCGAAGACTTCCGCTACGCCGCCTGGCGCCAGCAGTGGGGGAGCAGCTGGGTGTGGCGCTCCTACCTGCAGGTCTTTCTGCTCCAAGGGGTGCTGCTGTACCTGGTGGCTGTGGCGGTGATGCGCATCAACCTCGCCACCCCTCCAGGTTTGACCTGGCTGGATCTGGTGGGAGCGTTGATCTGGCTCAATGGGTTCCTCTGGGAAACGGTGGCGGACTGGCAGCTGCTGCGCCACACGCGCAACCCGGCTACGGCGGGTACTCTGCTGGACCGGGGCCTGTGGCGCTACTCACGACACCCCAACTACTTCGGCGAAGCGCTGCAGTGGTGGGGGATATGGTTGCTGGCGCTGAGCGTCCCGGGCGAGTGGTGGACGGTGGCGTCGCCCCTCGCCATCACCCTCCTCCTGCTGTTCGTCTCCGGCGTCCCCATGCTGGAGCGCTCCCTCGCCGAGCGCGTCCCCGGTTACCGCGACTACCAGCAGCGCACCAGCATCTTTTTTCCCGCGCCGCCGCGCCGCTAAAATGGGCAGCGAAAGGAGACGCAAAGGATGAAGCCTGTGGTGATTCTTCTCGTCGCCCTAGTGGTGGCGGCCAGCGCATCCGTGGCCGAAATCATTCCACTGCAGCTCGACCGCAAGGGGGTGAAGAACTCCGATCAGGTGGTCTACGGGGTGGATGCCGGCAGCGGTCAGGTGGTCTGGGAGCACCGCTTCCCCAGGGAGGCCAACTTCGCGAAAGCCGTCAAAGGCGGCATCCTGGTGGGCTGCGACGACGGCGCTCTTTACCTCTTGGAGGCCACCAGCGGCTCCGTCACCTGGAAGTTGCAACTGGGGGAGAAGGACGAAAAAATCAACGTCTTCCACGGCGCCTCCGGCGACGGCTGGCTGGTCTCCTACCACAACAACGCCTACTGGCTGGTCTCCCCCAAGGGCGAGTTGCTCTGGGCTCTGCGTTAGCCCGATCGCATCGTCTCGAGCTGCCTCGGCGGCGCCACACGCGCCCCCCCAACCGCCCAGCACCGGTGCGCGTGTGGTGTCCCCAGGCCCGTGTGGGCCGCCAGTGGGGTGGGGACAGAGCCAAGGTTTCCTGGAGCAGAGCCCGTGCACGACCTTCGTCCCCGGCGGCCCTGTGCATCTGCGCGGCGCGGGCGAGGGTGAGGGCCAGCAACGCTCGGGCCTCCACGTCCCGGCGCGCGTGTTGCCGGCGATCGTCGCAGATCGCCCGCCTGCGCGCCAGCGCCGCCAGTGAGCGCTTCCCCTCGTGCCAGGCCAGCCACGCCGCGGTTTCCCCGCCGTCAACAGGGTCTCCCATACAACGGCGTGCCGTCTCGTCGAAGACCCGCCGGGCTTCCTGCACGTTGCCCTCCCGCAGGAGAGCTTCCACCAGCCACAAACTCGAAAGAACGTATTGATCTTTTTGGGGATTGTGCCAGGGCTGGAGATTTGCGCGAAGGGAATGGTTCAAGCCGCGGAGGGCCTGGCGTCCTGCACAACCGGTCCGTACCTACGTTCCCCCCGCCTTACCACCGCCAGAGCACCCAGCACGTTCGTGGGCAGTGGCGACCCGGCACAGGTGGGCGCCCGCTCCACCGGCGGCGGCGATCTTCCCCACCCTGGGCTTGGGCTCACGGGCGATCGCCCAGCGCCTGCGCAACGGCCGCTCCGGCGGGGAAGAGAGAACCCTCTCGGTGGCAGTGGGCCCCTGCGGTCACCCCGCCTACGTCAGCGAGTCGCCCGGATGGCCAGACTGAGTACCAGCGAGGGGCGGCTGGAAGAGACAGAAACCTCCCCTCCATAGGCAAAGGATAACCGCAGGAGTTGCGACAGAAAAGACAATTCGCAGGCCCCTCCGAAGGGCCGCGGCGGTGGGGGATTGCCTACCTCGGGCAACCCGAAGGGGGAGTGCAGAGATGGGCAAAAGCGCGGGATTCGCAGGAGAACCCCTCACCGTTATCGTCGGACCTCACGCTGGCGCCCCACCGGCAGCGCTGGCCCCGCCACCCACCCAACCCCGGGTCCTACTGTCCCGTCGTACCCCGTTGCGGGTACGTGTCACCTGCCAGCTTTAACCTCCCCAACGTCGCAGCGCGCGCCGCACCCACCGACCATCCGGCGCCGGTGACGGCGTCGCTCCCACCGTCGGGGTGGGGGTCGGAGCAACGGTGGCCGTTGCCGTCGGCGTGGGCGTCGGCGTGGCCGTCGGCGTGGGCGTCGGCGTGGGCGTCCTCGTTGGCGTGACGGTGGGCGTCCGCGTCGGTGTCGGGGTCCGCGTCGGTGTCGGGGTCGGGGTCCGGGTCGGTGTCGGGGTCGGGGTCCGGGTCGGTGTCGGGGTCGGGGTCCGGGTCGGTGTCGGGGTCGGAGTTGGGGTGGCCGTGGGCGGCGCGGCGAACGGGGTATCCGTGGAGTACAGCGGCCCGGCAGGTGCGCTCCCGCCAAAATTGCACGACCCCGGGCTGGTTCCCACCGCATCCTGAATCGGTCCGCTGCACGGCCCGGCGGGCCCTTCGTCGAAGTGGTACAGCGCGGCGGTGGAACCGTCCACGGAAAACGGCTGCGTTGGGGGGGTAAAGGGCGCCGTATAGCGCACCACCGACGAAACTCGCACCTCGTCCAACCACCCAGAGAAGGAAGGGTAGGTGGTGGGATCGGCGTCGTGCTTCTCCGCTGCGATCACCAGAAAGGGGTCGTTGGGGTAACTGGTCTGGCGCCCGTTGCGGTAGGAGACGTCCCCGGTAGGACCGGTGCCAGAGCCATCCAGCTGACCGTCGACCCAAATGGCCATGGCGCCGGTGCTTGACGCGCGGGTAAGCGCCACGTGGCGCCAGCTGCCATTGGCCACGTTAGTGGCACCGCAGATGGTTTGCTCGTTGCTGCCGCGCCCGACTCCGAAGGCCACCCGCCCGCCCGCCAGCGACACCCCCCAGTCCCCCCAGTCGCCGTTGCCCCAAATATCGCGGTCCAGCACGATGTTCCCAAGAATCCAGTTAACCCCGCCCGGGGAACAGGCGGGGCTGGAGTTGTCGCCCGGCATCGCCTTGAGCCAGAACTCCAAGGTAAAATCGCCCCCCACGTCCACAGGCACGTGGGGCTCGATGGGGATCTTGACGCGGTCGATATCCCCAGTGCCGTGGCCATAGAAGCGCAAAGAAAAGCCCTGCGCCCCGGCGGCCGCCGCCAGCCACACCAGTGCCATCGCTGCGACCCAGACGGCTTTCACTGCCCCAGCAAAGCCGGCCCGAAAGGCCCTTTATTCCGCGGCCACTGCTCCCGCTGCGGGCCGCGCCGGCGCCCCTGGTGGCGGTGAGAGGAGGCCAACCCCTACAGCCTGGACGGCCTCCCGAAAGGCCGCCACCTCGCCATCCAGCCACGCCCCCAGCCTCGCCAGCGCCGCCTCGGTACTAGCCGCCGCCTCCTCCAAGTACGCCAGCTGTGCCGCCGTGGGCGCGTCCCACGACGACTGCAACGACCCCAACACCCTCCTCACCTTGCTGCGGGCGTCATCGAAATCGACGATCCCCTTGGTCCCCGGCGGCACCCACAGCAGCTTCTCGATCTCCCCGGCCCGCTTCTCGACGGTATCGCACTGCGCCAGCAAAGCCTTTGCGGACTCGTTCTGCGCCGTGCTGTCGTCCCCGTCCCGGCGCAACTTGCGCCGTACCACGCCGACGTCGTCGCGCACCTCCCGCAGCCGCTCAATGCCCGCCGTCAGCGCCTCCTGCAAGGCGCCGGCGCGCAGCACCGCCGCCCACTGCGCCTGGCGGTCAGCGGGCGCGATGGCGTCCCGGGGATCGGCCCGCACCTCCACCGCAGCGCTGGCCTCCAGGGTTCCTACCTTCACCGTTACGGTGTAAAGGCCGGGAGGCACCTCGGGCCCGCCCCCCTCCTGCCACCAGCTCTCCTCCTCCCCGGGCGGCTCCTTGAAGGGATTGCGCCGTAGATCCCAGCTCGCCCTGTTGAGACCCTGGGTGACGGGCGCGGTGAAGGTGCGCAGCACCACCCCGGTGGAGTCGGCCACGGTCACGGTGGCCTGGGGGCCGTCGTCGGCTGGGCGTCGCCCGCTGCGCGCCGGGCGCCCCGGCGCAGGCGCATCGGCGGGCTGGGGCCGCGCCGCTTGGCGACGGCGCTCCACCTCGGGGTCGGGGTGAGGCAGCGTCGGGTCACCCACCCAAAACGAAAGGAGTGCCCCGTAGGGCCGATTCTCGCCGCGGAACTCGGTATCGCCGGGAAATCGCGGGCCGCTGCCCTGCCCCACCCGATACTGCTGGGCCGCAGGAATCTTGAAGAGATGCAGGGGCTTGGCGGCGATCACCGAATGGAAGGAACGCAGGGGCGAAATGTCGTCCAAGATGTAGAGGGAACGCCCGTGGGTGGCAATGACCAAATCATGCTCCCGCGGGTGCAGCACCAGGTCCATCACCGCTGCGGTGGGCAGGCCGTGGGTGAACCTCCACCAGCTGGCACCGCCGTCTTGGGAGACGTACAGACCGAATTCGGTACCCAGAAAGAGCAGCCGCGGGTCAACCGGGTCCTCTTCGACGACCAAGCAGTACCCCCACAGGTCGCGGGAGGCGAGGTTCCGCCAGTTGGCTCCGTAGTCGTCGGTGACGAACACGTAGGGCGTCCAGTTGGAGCGCCGGTGGTCGTCGAAGACCACGTACGCCCGGCCGGCCGCGTGCCGCGAAGCTTCGATGTGGGGGATCCAGGTATTGGCCGGTACCCCTTTGATGTTGTTCTCCACGCTGGTCCACGTACCACCCCCGTCGCGGGTGACGTGCAAGCGGCCGTCGTCGCTGCCCACCCAGATCACCCCTCGGGCCACCGGCGATGGCGCGATGGCGGTGATGGTGGTGTAGTTCTCGGCACCCGTCACGTCCGGGGTTAAACCACCGCTGTCGCGCTGCTTTTGCCACTCGGGTCGGTTGGTGGTGAGATCGGGGGAGATGATCTCCCACGACTCCCCCCGATCCCGCGAGCGATGCACGAACTGGGAGCCGTAGTAAATAACCGCCGGCTCGAAGGGATCCTGGGCCAAGGCGGCGTTCCAGTTGAAGCGCAGGGGCACGCCGGGGGGGCCGGCGGGGCGGATATCCTTGAGCTCCCCCGTGCGCAGGTTGTATCGGCGCAAGTACCCACCTTGGCTCATGGAGTAGCCGCGCAGCGAATCCTCGGGGTCGGGCACCACGTCGAAGCCATCGCCGAACCCCACCTCTTGCCAGTGATGGTTGCGGATGCCGCCGCGCTCCCACACCGCCGAGGGACCCCGCCAGGAGCCGTTGTCCTGCAGCCCGCCGTAAACATTGTAGGGCGTGTCCATGTCCACATTGACGTGGTAGTACTGGGCGAGGGGCAGATTCGGCACGAACCGCCAGCTACCCCCGCGATCGTGGGACACCGCCACGCCGCCGTCGTTGCCCACGATGAGGTGGTTGGGGTCGCGTGGGTTAATCCACATGGCGTGGTAGTCGGAATGGATCGACCGAAACGGCGCCAGGGTGGTGAACGTCGCGCCGCCGTCCTCGGACACCGCCAGGCGGGTGGCCAGATCGTAGATGCGGTTGGGCCACACCGGGTCGACGTAAATATCGGCGTAGTAAAAGGGCCGGTTGCCGACGCGACTACCTTCATTCACCGTCCGGAAAGAGCGCCCGCCGTCGGAGGAGCGCAGCAGGACGTTTCTCTCCGCCTCCACAAGGGCGTACACCACCTCCGGGTGATCGCGGCAAATGCCCAGCCCGATGCGCCCCAACTCGCCCTTGGGCAAGCCCTCCGGGGGGCCAAGGCGCTTCCAGGAGCTGCCGCCGTCGTAGGTCACGTACAGGCCCGACCCCGGGCCACCGGAGCGGAACCACCACGGCCAGCGCCGGTACTCCCACATGGCGGCAAACAGCTTGTCGGGGTTTTTCGGGTCCATCACCAAATCCGCGCAGCCGGTGCGCTCATTCACGAACAGCACCCGCTGCCACGTGGTGCCGCCGTCGGTGGTCTTGTACACCCCCCGCTCGGGGTTTTCGCCCCACATGCGCCCCAGCGCTGCCACGTAGGCCACGTTCGGGTCGCTGGGGTGGAGGACGATGCGGTGGATGCGCTCGGTGGCCTCCAACCCCAAATGCCTCCAACTCTCCCCGCCGTCCAGGGACTTCCACACGCCCCACCCCACGGAGGCTGAGTTGCGCGGGTTGCCCTCGCCGGTGCCCACCCACACCAGGTCCGGGTTGACCGGGGACACCGCCACAGCTCCCACCGATGCCACCTTCTCCTTGTCGAAGATGGGCTTAAAGGTCAGGCCCCCATCGCTGGACTTCCAAACCCCGCCGGTGGCGGCACCCACGTACATCACGTTGGGGTTGCTGGCCACCGCGTCGACGGCGGCAATGCGACCGCTCATGGCGGCGGGGCCTATGGCCCGGGCCTTCATCCCCGCCAGCAGCGCCGGGTCGACGCTGGCCGCCGCTGCGACGACCCCCAGCACCCACGCAAGGGAAACACCACCCACTACCCTGGACCTACGATGCATGCCTGCTTCCTCCCCCTTTTGCAACCACGTCAGGCATGGTACGCGACCAGGGGCGATCTGGTTACCGCATCTGCCGCGGGCCACCCGCCCGGGGCAGCCATACCCTCACCTCTTCGCCGCGGCGGCCGCTCGAGCCCGCTGAGCGACTCAGTGTCGGTGTCCGTGCCAATGATCGGGGTCTGTGGCCGTGACCGCGCCCGGATCGGCATCGGATTTCGCCGGCCGATGACATGACAGAACGACCGGGTACGCCCGGGGGTCGGGGTGATCACTCGTCGTCCAGCGAGTGGGTGGCGTCCACCTCGCCAAAGTAGTCGGGGGGCACCAGCACCTCCCGCCCGCGGGAGCCCTGCGCTGGGCCCACCAGCCCCTCCCGTTCCATGAGATCCAGCAGTCGCGCCGAGCGCGAGTACCCGAGCCGAAGCTTGCGCTGGATGTACGAGGCCGAAGCCTTGCGGGAGGCGACCACCAGCCGGGCCGCCTGCTCGTACATGGGGTCCTCGGCCAGCACGCCGCCGTTCTCGTCGAACCCCGCCTCCGGTTCCTCCAGCACCCGGGGATCGAACTCGGGCTTGCCCAGTTTGCGCAGGTGTTTGAGCACGCTGAGGATCTCTTCCTCGCGCACCAGGCAGCCGTGCAGCCGCAGGGGGCGGGAGGAGCCAGCCGGCAGGAACAGCATGTCGCCCATGCCCAACAAACACTCCGCACCCTCGGTATCCAGGATGGTGCGCGAATCGAAGCGGGTGCGTACCTTAAAGGCGATGCGGCAGGGGAAGTTGGCCTTGATGACGCCAGTGATGATGTCCACCGAGGGGCGCTGGGTAGCGAAGATAAGGTGAATGCCCACGGCCCGTGCCATCTGCGAGAGGTGCCCGATGGAGTCTTCCACCTCCTTGGCGCAGGTCATCATCAGATCGGCCAACTCATCGATGATGATCACCAAGAACGGCAGAGGTTTGAGCTCGGCGCCGCCACCCCGCTCTTCCACCTCGCGCCGCGCCTCGGGGTCGGCAATCAACGAGTTGTACTGGGTCAGGTTGCGCACCTTGCAGGAGGCGAGCAACTGGTAGCGCTCGCGCATCTCTCGCACCGCCCAGCGCAGCGCCCGCGCCGCCTGGCGAGGATCGCTGATGATGGGGGTGAGTAGGTGCGGCAGCTTCTCGTACATGCCCAGCTCCACCATCTTGGGATCGATGAGGATGAAGCGCACCTCCTCGGGTGTGGCTTTGAACAGGATCGACATGATCATGGCGTTGAGGCCGACGCTCTTGCCCGAGCCGGTGAAGCCGCCGATGAGCAGGTGCGGCATGCGCTGCAAGTCGGTGACGAAGGGTCGTCCGTGGATGTCCTTGCCCAGGGCGAGGGTGAGGGGCGAGGCCGAGTGCACGAACTTGGAGGCCTCAATGATCTCCTTGAGGGCGATGATCTGGCGTGACGGATTGGGCACCTCGATACCCACGGTGGCCTTACCGGGAATGCGCTCCACTCGCACCGCCTCCACCTGCAAGCCTAGGGCGAGGTCCTCCTCCAGCGCCACGATCTGGGCGTACTTGACCCCTGCCGCCGGACGGAATTCGTAGGTGGTGATCACCGGACCGGGGAGCACCTCCTCCACCCGCCCCTCGACCTTGAACTCGCGACAACGGGTCTCGACCAAGTCCCGCATCGCCGCCAGCTGCGCCGCGTCAGGGGGGGTGTAGGGGGGCGACGGCAGCAGCATGGTCTTCTCCGGTAGGCGCGAGGCGGCACTTTCGGCCACGAAGGCGAAGGCCGACTGCACCGGGACCGCCTCCACCCGCGTGGTGGCGGTGCGCTTAGGAGAAGGCTCTCCCTCGTCCCCCCGGGTACCTTTCTCGGCGGACTCCTCGCCGTCCTGGGTGACCTTCACGTGCGCAACTCGACGAACCTTAAACGACGCTGCTCCCGCCACCTGGCGCGCTAGGACCGGCAAGGCGCGCCGCCGGGGGAGCTTGGCCAAGTGCCGCTGCACCAGCTCGCGCCGCATCTTCTCCCGCCGGCGTGCCTCCCGGTGGGCGGCCAGGCGAGCCGTGGCACGGGTGCGGAGGTTACCCACCTGCTCCCCCACCCGCTCGAAAGTGGCGCGCAGCGAGCCCTTTAAACCCAGCACAGCACCGGCCAGCGCGCCGGCGGTGCAAATGATGACCGTACCCACCAGACCCACACTTTCGGTGAGGCCAGCCGCCACCAGCCGGCCGATCTCGCCACCCCAGGCCAGTTCCCCGCCCCGGTATGGCGTACGACCCACCGCACCCACCAAGAGGGCACCGGTGAACGCCACGAACGCCAGCCACGCCCCCCCTTGCAGCGCCGGCCACTCCAGCTGCCGCCCTTTGAGCCACTGCCACCCCACCACCGCCAGTAGCACCGGCACGAGCAGCGCCAGGACGCCGAACAGCTTTACCAGCACCCCTGCCAGCATCGCTCCGAAGCGGCCCAGGAGGTTGGCGATCTCATCGGAGGCCGCTGTCAGCCACGAGGGATCCCGCGGATGGTACGAAGCCAACGCCACGGCCACCACTAGCGCGGCAACCAGCATGATGTACCCGGCTACTTCCCGGGCCAGCTCATCCCGCGAGCGACCCATCACCACACCCCTACCAGGCGCAGGGCCACGGTCACGGCAGCCAGCGGCAGCACGTAGTAGGCGAAGAGGTGCAGGCGGCCGCCGAGGACCAGGCGGCGCACCGCCAGCAGCGCCGCTCCCCCCACCAACGCGGCGGCCAGGGCACCGGCGCCGGCGTGCCACCACAGCGAGGCGGAAGCCGCGGCCAGCGCCTCTCGGTGCGCCCACCCCTCCACCAGGGCAGCGCCGAGGATCGCCGGAGCAGACAAAAGAAAGGAGAAATCCGCCGCCCACCGCCGCTGCAGGCCTGCGGCTACGCCCATGACGATGGTGGTGCCAGAGCGGGAAACCCCCGGCATCACCGCCACGCCCTGCGCCAGGCCCACCAGCGTGGCAGCTCGCCAGCGTGTGTCAGCGGGCCCCCCAACACCGCCGCCCACCCTGGTCAAGAGCAGCAACAGTACGCCGGTCAGTGCCAGCCCGGCCGCCACCACCAGTGGCTGCTCGAACGCACGCTCGGCGGTGCGGCGCAGCGGCAGGGCGATGGCCGCCGTGACCGCCGTGGCGGCCGCCAGCTGGCCCGTCAGCCGCACCAGGTAGCCCCCTCGCAAGGCGTCCCACAGGCGCCGCCACTCCAGGGCCAGAACCGCGCCGGTGGTTCCCAGGTGGAGCGCCACCTCGAAGACTAGCCCGGGCGGTTGGAAACCCGGCAGGAGGAGTTGCGCCAGCGCCAGGTGGCCCGACGACGAAACCGGCAGGAACTCGGTGAGTCCCTGCAGGCACCCCAGCAGGATGGCGGAGAAAAGCGTCACAGCACCTCGCTACTCGACGATGACCACCAGCACTGCCGGCCTGCCCCCGCACCGCCGGCGCAGTTCGCTGCGCAGCCAACGGGTTATTGTACTGCGCAGATCCCCCTCGCCCCCCTCCCGTTCCTTCCTCACCCGCCGTAGCTCGTCCTTCAGTCCCGCCACCAGCTGCCGTCGCTCGCTCTCCGCCAGCGCCAAACCCACAGTCCTCAGTTCGGGGTCGCCAAAGCCGTACTGGTCCGCCGTGGCGCTGGGAATGACCACGCTCAGCAGCCCGCAGCGCGCCATTTCGCGCCGCTGACGCACCAGGGCGCTGTCGACGGCTGCGCCGTCGTCGCTCATCAGCACACGGCCAACCCCACAGGGTGGACCCTCGGGGCGCAGCTCGCCGTGGCGCCAGCGTACCGGCTGTCCGTTCTCCACTACCACGGCGTGGCAGCCGTGGCGACGTGCCAACGCCGCCGCCGCCTCCAAGTGGCGACAGCGGCCGTGCACCGGCAGCACCCAGCGCGGGCGGAGCGCCTCCAGGAGTGACACCAACTCCTCGCCGTGGGGATGCCCGGAGGCATGCACCGGCGCCTGGTCGGCGGTCACCACGGTAGCACCGCGCCGCACGCAGTGATCGAAGAGCGTCGCGACGCGCCGCTCGTGCCCGGGGATAAGGCGTGCCGCGTGGATGACCAAATCCCCGGCCTGCAGCCGAAAGCCAGGGATGCCGTCGACGGCCAGGCGCGTGAACGCCGCACCGCTCTCCCCCTGAGCACCGGTGGCCACGATGACCAGGCGCTCCCGCGGCAGGCGAACCAGCTCCCGGGGGCCGCGCACGGTTCCCGGGGGCAGGCCGAGACCTCCCACCGCCGCCTGCACCGCCAGCATCTCGTCGAGACCGCGCCCCAAGGGCACCACCACCCTACCCGCGGCCACCGCCGCCCGCGCCAACTGCAGGAAGCGTCCAGCGTGGGAGGCAAAAGTGACCGCCACCACGGCGCCCCGCGCCTGGGCTACCAGCTCGGCCAAAGTGGACGCCACCTCTGCTTCGGTGGGCGGCGCCTCGCAAACTAGCACATTGGTGGAGTCCAGCAGGGCCACATCCACCCCGTCTCGCCCCCACGCCGCCAGCCCCTCAAGGGAGGTGGTTTCCCCCAAGGCCGAGGGCGCCAGCCGGAAATCGGTGGCGGCCACCAAAGTCGACCCGTCGACCTGCAGGCGCAGCATCACGGTGCCCGGGATCGAATGGGAGACGCCTAGCGCCTCCGCGCTCCACGAGCCCAGCGACATGGCCTGTCCGCCGGGCAGGATGCGCGCCTCTGGCGCGGTGGCGGGGAATTGGGACCCGTTCAGCCGCACCCGGGCCACGGTGGGCGTGCTCCCGTACGCCGGCACGCCAGGGAAGGCCGACACCAGGTGTGCCAACCCTTTGAGGTGGTCGTCGTGCCCATGGGTGAGCAGAACCGCCAGGGGAGGCACGTCCAAGGCGGCGAAATCTGGGATCTCGTAGGACACCCCGAAGGGCTCCAGATCGGAAAAGGCCGCACCCACATCCAACAGCACGCTGTCGCCGGTGGCCGATAAGAGCAGCATCGAGTTGGCCCCGAACTCCCCCAAACCGCCCAGTGGCATCAGCCTCACGCTTCCCTCCCCTCGTTTAGCCCCGAGACGGCGCAGGCCAGCCGCAGCCATCGCGCCGCGTCCAGCTGCTGCGGCCGCCACCCCCCGTCGCAGTCCGCCTCGGCCAGCGCTGACCGGAGCAGTGACGCCGGCACGGCCCCCGCCAGGGCGTTGAGGAGCTTCTTGCGCCGCTGGGTGAACGCCGCCCCGGCGAGACGCAGGGCGCTGGCCACCACCGCCGGTGGCGCGGGGGGTGGCTGGGGCGTGATCACCAGCACCGTGGACACCACCCGCGGGGGCGGTGAAAAGGCACCCGCAGGCACGTCAAAAAGCCGTTGCGCGCGAGCCAAGAGCTCCATCTCGACGCTCACCAAGCCGCGGTGGGGGCTGCCAGGCGGCGCCAGAAAACGCTGGGCCACCTCGCGCTGCACCATCACCACCATGCGTGGGATGGCGGGCCCCCAGTGCACCAGCCTGCGCACGATGGGAGTCGCCACCGCGTAGGGGAGATTCCCCGCCACTTGCCACGGACCATCCTCTATCATTTCCTTTAGGTCATCGTGCAACGCGTCGGCGCGCCACACCTCCAGCCCGCTGGGGTCGCCGAGCCGAGACGCTAGCGTTTCAGCCAAATGGGCGTCCAGCTCGATGGCCCGCACCCGCGGGAATCGCCCCAGCAGCGGCCGGGTTAGCGCTCCTCGACCGGGGCCGATCTCCAACACCCGCGGCGGGTCATCCGCCAGCGCGGCGGCGATGGCGGCGGCCACGCGGTGGTCGGCGAGAAAGTGTTGCCCAAGACGCTGGCGGCGGGATCGCACGGTTTGCGACTACACCCCTCCCCCCGTACAATACCCCCGCTCGTGCCGTGAAGGCACGGGAAAGGACACCAAAATGGCAGGCGAAAACGTGGTCGTGGTCACCGATGACAACTTCGACAGCGTCGTGGTGAACAGTGGCAAGCCAGCTGTGGTCGACTTCTGGGCGGCCTGGTGCGGGCCGTGCAGGATGATCGCCCCCCACGTCGAAGCCCTCGCCGACGAGTACGCCGGCAAGGCGATCGTCGCCAAGCTGGACGTGGATACCAGCCGGCAGACGGCCATGAGGTTCGGCATTCAGTCGATTCCGACGCTGCTGTTCTTCAAAAACGGTACGCTGGCCGACCGCCTGGTGGGCGTGGCCGACCGCAAGGTCATCAAAGCCAAGCTCGACGCCCTGCTGTGAGCGCCGCCTCAGGCCGCGGCCGCTTTGCCCTGCGTGCCGGGTCCATCGTCGGGCCGCGGGGCCCTCTCGCGTATCAGCTCGCCGGGGAGGGTCCAGGGGTGGCCCTGGTGGCGGGCTTGGGCTCCACGGCGCGTCTTTGGGGGGAGCTACCGGCTCTCCTGGCCCGCCGCTGCACAGTGGTCACCGTGGACAACCGGGGCGTGGGCGGGTCCCGCCACGGCGCGCCGTTTACCCTCGACGGTGCCGCCGACGACCTGGCCCTGCTGGTCGAGACGTTGCAGCTGGAGCCCATCGCGCTGCTCGGGGTCTCCATGGGAGGTCTGGTGGCGGTGCGCACCGCCGCCCGCCACGGCGACCGCGTTCGTCGACTCGTGGCGGTGTCGTGCGGGGTGCGCTCCACACCCTCCCACCAGCGCATCCTGCGCTTCTTCGAGCTGGCCCTCACCCGTCTGACCCCGACGGAGGCCGCCGAAGCTTTCATGGCCTTCGCCTTCGGCGCCGCCTTCGCCGACGCCTACCCCGGCTTCGTGGAGGTGGCCGCGCGCCTGTGGGCTCCCGATCCCGAAGACGTACCCGGGGCCCTGGCGCAGCTCGCCCACTTGAAGGCTGGGTTCGACCTGGTCGACGACGCTGGTGCCATCGTCTGCCCTACCCTGGTGATCGCCGGCGCCCTCGACCCCATCGTCCCCGCCGCTGCCTCCCGGGAGCTGGCGGTGGCCATCCCTGGCGCCCGCTACCGCGAGGTGGCCAACGCTGCCCACTCGGTCCTGGCCGAGGGGGGGCCGCACCTGCTGGAAGAGGTGCTGGACTTCCTCCTCGCCCCCTGACTCGGCCCCGCGTCGCTCTGGGGAAGCTAAACTCTCCCGGCGGCGCGCAGCCGCCCAAAGGAGAAGGGGTATGCGACTGTGCCGTATCGAGATCGGCGGTACCGCCCGGTGGGGCGTGATTCACGGCGAACTGGTCACCTTGCTTGGGGGCGCGCCATGGTGCGACGCCGCACCCCTCGGTGGTGCCGTGCCGCTCGCCACGGCACGCCTCCTGCCACCCTGCGAGCCCACCAAAATCGTCGCGGTCGGCCTCAACTACCGGGCCCATGCCGCCGAGATGGGTAAGCCCCTCCCCGACGAACCGCTGCTCTTCTTGAAGAGCCCCGCGGCGCTTTTGGCCCCCGGCGGCGACGTGCTCCTCCCCCCCGATTCCGCCCAGGTGGAACACGAGGGCGAGCTCGCCCTGGTCATCGGCCGCACCGCCCACCGGGTGCAGCCGGAGGACGCCCTCCAGTTCGTGCTCGGCTACACCTGCCTCGACGACGTTACCGCCCGGGACATCCAGCGGCGCGAAAAGGTCTACGCCCGCGCCAAGGGGTACGACACCTTCTGCCCGGTGGGGCCATGGCTGGAGACCGACCTCCCTGACCCCCAGAACCTCCACCTGACACTGCGGGTCAACGGCGTCGTCCGGCAGCGCAGCAGCACCGCCGATATGATCCACTCGGTGGCTGAGATCCTCGCTTTTGTGTCCCGCATCATGACCCTTAACCCGGGCGACCTGGTCACCACCGGCACGCCTCCCGGCGTGGGGCCCCTCGCCGCGGGGGATACCGTAGAGGTAGAGATCAGCGGCATCGGCACCCTCACCCACGGGGTGAAAGCGGCTCCTCCCGAGCCAACGGGGAGTTGAAACGAGCCTTCGCCGTCCCCGTGACCGGTGACAGGGAGGCAAGGCTTCCAGCGTACCTGGGTTGGGTGGGGGCGCGGGAGAGAGGTTGGAGGCGAGAGGCGAGCCGCGCGCGGCTGTGCCGCCGCGGCGAGGGGGGTTCGGGGGTCGAGGGCGCGGAGGTGGGGCGGGGGGCGCCCGGACCCCTCG
>Ga0308419_1000196_pt1 | contig 48521 bp, 41 predicted proteins | sample HotsprSampleMS50_FD_203674 | JGI IMG/M metagenome (GOLD analysis project Ga0308419, IMG submission 203674) | Hot spring phototrophic mat microbial communities from Mushroom Spring, Yellowstone National Park, Wyoming, United States - 20090730_MS50 ... | reverse complement strand
GGGGGGGAAAAGGAGGGGGCATGTTTTGCCAGCGCCAGGAGCCGTCGGGGGGTGTGAGCCACGATCCGTCGGAAAGGCGGCCGTCGGATCCGTTGACCAGGAGGTCGTACGGGGCGGCGGGGTTTTTCGAGTACTGGGCATGCATGTTCCGGAAGCCATTGCCGAATTCGATCGTCCAGTGTGAACCGCGCTCGAGATCAAAAACGTAAGCGCCCCAGGGTGCTCCTTCGGTCCGTCCATCTCCCAGGAAGGCGCCCATCAGGAGATGGCGGCTGTCGCACGAGATTGTGAGGCAGCCGCGGATGGTGAGAGGGACAGGAGCGGTGCCGATGGTCAGACGTTCGCCGGTGCCGATGGCGATCCGGACGAGTTCCAGGCGGTCGGCCTTCCGGAAGAGGGCATAGACATGGCGGCCGTCCGGAGCGAGAGCGGCGCCACAGAACCCCTCGCGGGTATTCCGGAATTGTTCGATTCCGGCGGCATCCGTCTCATACTCGACGATGGGCTGGATGGCGAAACGGTCGCCCGTGTCGCAGAGCCAGAGCCCTCCCTTTTTCGAGCCGTCGTCGCTGGGGCGGCGCCAGAAGGCGAAGCACCGGGAGTCGGGGGTCCAGGAGTTGCAGTCCATGTACACATTCTCGCTGCTACGCGACTCATCGGTGGCCACCTGGACCACCCGCAGGTGAGGAGGGCTCACGGGGGTCGTGAATTCGTCGCGGTCCCTTGCTTCTCGCATCGTCATTTCCGGGGGTTTGAACTAACGGATGAGAATCAACGTGCCCCCCGTACGTCCGAACACCCAGTTCGTATTGTTTCCAAGGTTCAGAGAGTTCCAGGCGGTGATCGTCTGACCGCCCGAGGCATCGGAGTCTCGTACACTCACGCTGCGGACCTCCTGAGTGGCGCCTGCGTCCAGGAGCAGACGCCAGGGGACACCGGGCGTAGTGGCGGCCAGAGAAACATTTTTCAGAACAAGGGCGCCTCGAATGCGGTTGGTGATGGCGGAGGAGGCTGGGAAGAGGATGAGTTTGCGGGGGGTTTCGGCCTTGAGGGCAAAGAACGAGTTGGTGATGCCCCGGAAACTTCCAATGGGACCGGCGGTCAGGAGGCAGGGATTGGTGCCGGCCAGAAGGACGGTGCTATTGGTGTCAGCCAGAAAGGCGTAAGCATTTGTCCAATTCCCCCGCACCTCCAACGTCTGGTTTGTGCCGAGGCGGAGGATGCCACCGTTGCGGATCTCCACATGGCCGACCGGCTCAACCACGACGTTCGAGGAGAGCAGTGTCGTGGTAAGGGTGAGAGTGGCCACGGCGTTGCTGTTGTCAAGGAGAAGACGGCTGGCCGCGTGGGTTTGGAGGTAGATCGTGCCGGCGCCTCCGGCGCGAGCGGGGTTATTGGTTCCGCCGATTGCGGAGAGCGAAAGGGATCCGAAATCGTATCCGTTGGTGGCCACGAGCGAAATACGGCCGCCTCCACCCTGTCCCGAGTAGGAATGTCCGCCGCCACCGCCGTTGGCCGTGATTCGACCGGTTCCACCGATGGCGGCGGCGGTAATCCACACCGAACCGCCGGCTGCGCCGGGCAGCCGAAGGGGATCGGAGAAGCCATTCGTTGGCATGCTGTCGGCGCAGACGATGCCGTCCAGGAGGCAAGTGCCCCCGACGCTCAATCGGAGGGCGCCGCCGCCGGAGAGATAGGTGGGGGGGGCTGACAGGCCCTGGCCCGCCACTTCCCAGTGTCTCCGGCATGGTGACCGACCCATAGGTGGTTGCGTTCGTGCTTGGGCTATTTCCCCGCGCTCCTTCTCCACCATGGCCGGCCCCTCCTCCATATCCTGTGTCGCCATTCCCAGGCGCCGGACCGAAGCTTGGACGATATCCAATGCCCCGGGCCGCGAGAAAGGCGCCGGGTTGAAGGGTAAAATCGCCCGTGACGGCCAGATTCGGGCGACTGGTTTCCGTGCCGGAGAACTCAAACTGAACATCGTAGGCGTAAAAGGGTTCGTGGGTCAGCATGGATCCCGCGGCAACCGTCAGGGAGGTGTCGAACACGATCGGATTCGTCATTCGTTGAGCGATCACGGCCTGATTCGTGAGGGTATAGGTGGGGGGAAAGAGGACCGTACCTTCCGAAACGACGATACGGGAACCACCGCCGGCGGGATTGACGATGGCATCACCGCGGATAGGAGCGCCGTTTGTCAGATCGAGAACGGCTCCAGGTCCCACTTCCAAGATACCGAGGTTGGTCACCACAATCAAATCGAACCGAAACACGTCGCCTGTCATAAGCATTCGGGCGCCCGAGGGATATCGGACATCATAACCTTGATTTTTGACGATGAGGTCACCATAGACGTGGTTGGTCCCTTTGATCCAGATCGTACCGGCGCTGCCGACTTTGTTGGTGTTGGCGGCGCCACCCCAGGCGGCCAAGGTGACACCGCCAGGAGAGGCGCTCCCCGTCAGCTCGATTGCGATGCGTCCGCCTCCGCCCTGTCCCGAGCGACTGTGTTGTCCGCCGCTGCCCACCGCCGAGACGACTCCGGTTCCCTCCAGAGAGGCGGTAACGAGCCAGACAGAGCCGCCGGATCCACCTCCCGCCGCGACGGTTCCGGCATTCGTTCTGGCGGCGTCGGCGTCAATTTGACCATTCAGAAGGGTTGAACCCCCCACGGTGAGGATGACCGCGCCACCCCCTTTTAGCGAGGAGCCACCGCTTCCCAGGTTGACCGGCGCGAAGAAGGAGCCGTACACTGTGCCGCCCGTATCGTTGGCGCGATAACCGTCGCCGCCTTCACCGCCATGACCGGCGCCGCCCCCATAGCCATAGATTGCGGGGGTGAGGGGTTTACCGGGGCCGGCACACGAGTTGAAACCCCGCGCATATGCGGAAATCGCGCCTCCTGCGGCGATGGACAGGTTGCCGCCAATGGCCATATTCAGGCGGTGGATTTCGGCCGTGGTGTTGTCGAAGTGCGTGACGACGCCAAAGGGGCCCACGGTGACGTTGCCGGAGACAATGAACCGGCGGGAGTCGGCATCGGCGTGAGCCACGGTGAGGGTGGCGGCGTTATTGGCGCCGATTGAGAGCGACTGGACAGTGACGGCACCGCCGAGGAGACTGAGGGTCGGCTGAAATGTACCCCCATCAATCACGACATCATCGCTTGTTCCCGGCGGGGTGCCGGTATTCCAGTTGGCGCCGGTGGCCCAGTTGGTGCTGACGCCGCCCAGCCAGGTCACGGTGGCGGCCGTGCTGGCCCCGACCAGCGAGAGCGATACGAGTCCAAGTCCGATTGTGCGTGCTCACTCTTTCATGGTCGTCCTCCACTTCTGTTTTCCGAACCATCCTTCCGTTCTCCTTGTGGCCATTCCCGAAAGATCCTGCCGAGGGCTCGCCGGGGCAGTGAGGGTCATCCATTTGTTCGGACGACCGGGTGTGTCGCTCGGGATCGGTCCGAAGCCACTGGCCCGACGGTTTCTCCGGGAATGACGGAACATTCGAGCACGACGGTGCGGCGCGGGACGTTTGGATGTTCCAGCCGCCAGTGGACGAGGCGGACTGCTTCGGCGCCGATCTCTTCGAGGGGCATCGCCACCGTCGTCAGGGGCTTTGTTTCGCGGAGACGCGAGGGCAGAACGCTATCGAAGCCGGTGACGCTCAGATCTTCGGGCACGCGCAGTCCATGCTCTTGTGCCGTCCGGATGGTGAGTTCGGCCATATGAAATCGTTATAGGCGGCGATCGCGGTGATGCTCCGATCATTTTGTCGCTGGGCGAACACCTCTGCCAACAGCTCGCGGGTGGGGCCATCATTGCAGACGAAGCGGCGGAGAAAGGTCCAGTGGGCGGGAATCTCTCCGTGGCCCGTCGCCAGACCAAGGCGGAGTCCTTCCAATCGTTCGCGAGCCAGGTGGGTATCGGGGCCGATAAAGGCGACGCGGCGGTGGCCCTGCGCGGCCAGAAGACGGCCTAGGGCCTGGCCGCCGCTCCGGTTATCCACTGTGACGAGGTTCGCTCCGGGCACGTCATAGAGGATGCTGACCCATGGGACGGGACTGGGCAGGACACCTCGGGTCAGCTCGATGTCGCCGAGCATCCGGATCATTCCATCCACCTGATGGCGCAGAACGATCCTGAGCAGGACGCCGTTCAGGCGGGTGACCATGACGACCTCCCAATTGTTTTGGTGGGCCTCTCGGTTCATTCCTGGAGGAGACGGCCGCCGAAGCCGAAGGGGTCGTCTTCGTCCACGACGATGGCGCAGAGGACATTGGTGCGGGGGCGGAGGCCAACGGCGCGCCGGCGCATCATCCGTGCTTCGAAGTTGGTGGCGTCGGGGAGGTAGCCACAGCGTTTGGTTTCGGAGAGGATGGCGCGCCGGAGCGCGTCTGCGACAAGGGGGGATCCGGCAATGGCGCGGGAGACCGTGACCTGGGAGACGCCCAGTTTGCGCGCGATCATCGCCTGCGTGACATGCCCCACCGGCCATCTCCTGATGTTACAGTGACGGTGATTACGTATTCATAAGGAGTCGGTGATGAGAGGGTCGGCTGTGCTTTTGGGGCTGGTGTTGATGGCGGCGGCGATCAGAGGAGCCGTTCCGATCGAGCCGTGGCGTGAGACCCTCTATCAACAGTGGAAAATGCTGCCCGAACCGCCTATCACCCCTTATGACGGCCCTTTTGGCGGAGAAGCGCGGGCCTTCGTCGGCCCGATCGATTGGAAACACCCAGACCCCGCCGTGGTTGCCAACTGGAAGGCCAAACAGGATTACCGACGCGCGGCCCCCTTCGGCGTCTACGATCCGGACAAGGATCCGCGACCCATCAACACCGCCTTCGAAGAAGCCGTCCTCGAAGACTGGCGCCGCATGGGGTACAACTGCGCTTATAAAGGCAGCAGCTTCACCTTCATGGTCGGCGCCTTCCTCAAAAGCCGCGGCTTTCTCGGCGCGATTGACCAGACCCTCTGGGGCGCCAACGGACCGCCCCCTCTCCAGTTCGACGGGCAGGAGGGCCGGCGCCAGCGCGAAGCCTGCGGTTCCTTCTTCCACCCCGACAATTATGAAGCCGGCGTTCAGGCGGTCTTCGGTATGGGCCATTTTTATGGCCGCCATCTCTTCACGGTCGGCGATCATCGCCTCACCTGCTCATGGGACGAGGTCGGGATGCGCACCCGCGCTCAGATGGATTACCGTCATCCCATGACCAATGAATTCCGCCGCTTCCTGAAGGAGGTGTGGTTCCAGGACGAATCGCCCGCCCGGGACACCAATGAAGACGGGCGGACCTACAACGCCCTTACGGGCGAAACCCTGAAAAGCTGGGATGAGGTCGTTCCCCTGCCCGTCTCGCTCGACTGGACACTGCCGATATGGAATTTCGACGGCACTCTCGCCTTTTCCGCCCGGCCGGAGGTGGACGCCCGCCTGTTCGAGGAACCGGGCCGTTACAAGCTGCTGGTGGACTTCCACCGGTACTATACCTTCGAGTTCTTCCGCCGCATCAACGAGGAGGCGACGCGGCGCATGCAGGCGGCCGGGACATCCGGCCGGATCACCTGCTACCCCTTCGTCCAGCATTTCATCATCTGGCCCGGTGCCAACCAGCGGCATGGCAACAGCTTCTACTGGTATCACCGCCTGAGTCCGGTGGTCAACGTCGAGCATTGCTGGCCGGAGTCACCCGTGATGAACCTCAATTACGCCATCACCGACCGGCTGGCGCCCCGCTTCCGAAACCTCGTCATGGGATGGGTCTGGTTTTACTTCGGCCAGGAAGGGTGGGATATGTACAACGGACCCTTCGACATCGAACGGGCCATGGCCCGGATGATGGGACACGAGGTGGACGGCACGCACCACTGGCTCTACAGCCCTCGCTACCGGAGCCGCGACCAGCGCCAGCGCCGCCAGATCGCCTACTGGCAGAACTTCTTCAAGACGCACGATGCCCATTTTCTCTCCAAGGCCCCGCCCCTTCGGCCCCAGATCGCCTTCCTCATGCCCGACACCACAGGCTATTTCTACCGCTACTTTCAGTACCCGAAGCAGGACTTTGGATGGACGGCCTAAGCCTTTCAAAATCTGCAATATGGCTTTCACGTGCTGACCGAAGAGGAACTGGAACTGGACCCGGCGACTTTGGAGGGCTACAAGACTCTCTACGTGGTTGGTGCCGAATGAAGCACGCCGACCATCCGTCAGCGGATCGCCGATTTCGTTGCCCGGGGAGGCATTCTCTTTGTGAACGGAGACAGCCTGACCCTCGATGTGGCCACAGGAAAACGCTTGGATTTCCTGGAACGCCTGTGCGGAGTTCGGCTCGTTGAAAAACACAAAAACGCCTTCTACTCCTCGGCCCAGACCGTCGAGGAGGCGATTTGGGCCGCCCGGTTCGATCGGTGGGGAAGCCTCCTCAAAGTCCAGGGCCATGCCGTTCATGACTTGAAGGATCCCCGCGCCTGGGCGAAATTATAAGCCCGGACGGAAGAACGCTACCGGCTGGGTGACGACGGCAAGCCGCTTCGTGCCCCCAATGGCGTTCCCCTACGGGACCCCTCCTGGCGGATGATCCGCGACGAGAAGGGTAGGCTGGTTCGTGACGAGGCGGTTTGGACCATGCTCGATGAGGCGATGGCCGCCATGCCGCGGCAGGTGCGGAGCCTCCGGCAACAGCCACTGGACATGCGAACGCCGCTGGTGATTCGATACCCCTCGGGAAGCACGGCGACCAACTGGGGAGAGATTGTGGCCGCCGAAGCTGTCGGAGACGCAAAACCGATCGCCTGGTGGGGCGAGCGGGTGGTGGGCATCGAAACGGAGCGTACCGTATGGTTGGGCACGCGGGAGGGGATGAACCTCCATGCCATCTCCTCCCGGATGGAAGCGCACCGAGCGACGGAACCCTGCAATCCATTCCCCGCCGAGTTGCCGGATCGTTATGAGGCCCATCGGCCTTATGCCGAAGCGCTCGGCTACGCGGCCCGGAAGGCCGGCGTGACCCGTCCCGTTGTCCTTCTTCAAAATGGCCGCCTGCCCATGAACCTGGAGGTTCTGCCGCGGCAGCATCCCAACGGGACGCTGATGGTGGTGGTGATCAATCACGACCCTACCGAGGCGACCTATGACGTTCATCTGCAGCCCGGCTTGGCCCCGACCGGCGCCATGGCTTGGGAGATGCTGACAGAGACCGATCTCAGCCGGTCCGTGGAATCGCCGTTCCCCCTCGCGGTGCCGGCTTGGGGCGTTCGGGTGCTGCTGGTGGGCCGGCCGGCGGACCTGGAACCGATGCAGACCGCCCAGATGGCCCTCAACCGGAAAGATCTGAGTGTTCCGCCCTATTTTCTGGAGCGTCCCGCCCTTAACGAGGGCGAGTGGGGGACCCCCATTCCCCCGATTGAACCCTAGGGACTGGGCCCGCGCTTTTTGTCCTTGAGTCCGCGTTCCTCTTCCCCTATCCTCATTTCGATGAGGAGCGAAATGACCAAATCGCGCGAAGAGGTCTTGATCCGGTCCCTGCAGACCGTGAGCGAGGTTACTCGTTTGCGCCTTCTGGCCGCGCTTCAGGCGGGAGGCGAGCTTTGTCTATGCCAGGCGGTCGCCCTGGTCAGGCTTGCGCCCTCCACCGTCTCGGCTCACCTGACCGGTTTGACACGAGCTGGGCTGGCGGCCTGCCGCCGGGAAGGGCGGTGGCGCTACTATCGGCCGACGCTGCCGCCCGGCCGTGACGGCCGGTGGCTCCGGGCGCTGATCCGACGCTTGGGCCAAACGCGCTCGGGACGAGCGGACCGGAAACGACTTCGCGCCCTCCTCCGTGAAGAAGCGAAGGCGCTCTACCGGCAAGTATTTCCAACTCCTTCACCCAGACCGAAAGGGAAATCGTCATGACGGAAACCGGAAATCAGTGTGCCAACGCGAACGCCTCCGAACCACGGCGGATGACGAGCCTTTTTGAATCCTATCTCTCCCTGTGGGTCGCCCTCTGTATGGGGGCGGGCATTCTCCTGGGGAAGGTGGCCCCAAATGTGGCCAAAACCCTGGATGGTTTGTCCATTACGGTCCATGGGGCGCCGGTGGTCTCCATCCCCATCGCCATCGGCCTCTTTTTCATGATGTACCCGATCATGGTGAAAATTGATTTTGCCTCGGTGATCAAAGCGGGTAAGAGTGGGAAACCCGTCTTTCTCACGCTTTTCATCAACTGGTGCGTCAAGCCCTTCACCATGTACGCCATTGCGCTTCTGTTCCTTGGTGCTCTCTTCCGAAACCTCATTGGCGCCGAGGCGACGGACCTGGTCAAAATGCCCTTTGGTTTAGACTTGCCCGTGGGCACGGTCCACGGCTCTGGCGTCGTCGTCATGCGCGAAGGGATCAAGATGCTGCAGGTCCCGCTCTGGCGCAGCTATCTCGCCGGCTGCATTCTTCTGGGAATTGCGCCCTGCACGGCCATGGTCCTGGTCTGGGGCTATCTCGCGCGCGGCAACGACGGCCTGACGCTGGTGATGGTGGCGATCAATTCGCTTACCATGTTGGTGCTCTACGGCCCGCTCGGCGGTTTTCTCCTCGGGATCGGCCGATTGCCGGTGCCCTGGCAGGCATTGCTCCTCTCGATCGCCATCTATGTGGCGCTGCCCCTGGTCGCGGGTTATTTTTCGCGCCGGTGGATCATCCAGGCCAAAGGGGAGCTCTGGTTCCGCGAGCAGTTTTTGCACCTCCTGACGCCGATCACGATCATCGCCCTCCTCAGCACGTTGGTGCTGCTTTTCAGTTTCAAAGGCGATGTCATTGTGGAAAATCCGTTGACCATTCTCTGGATCGCCATTCCCCTGTTTCTCCAGACTCTTCTGATCTTCTGGATGGGCTACGGACTGGCGCGGTGGCTGAAGCTGCGCTACGAGGATGCGGCGCCGGCCGCCATGATCGGCGCCTCGAATCACTTCGAAGTGGCCATTGCGACGGCTACCATGCTGTTTGGACTCTCCTCCGGGGCCGCCCTGGCGACGGTGGTGGGGGTTCTCATCGAAGTCCCGGTGATGCTCGGGCTGGTGCGGATCTGCCTCCGCACGGCCCATTGGTTTGCCCCTGAACCCGCAGCGGCTGACAACCCAAACAGGAACAAACAGGATTAAAGAAGAGGGCCGGTTCAATGGCGCCAAAACTCAAAGTATTGTTTCTCTGCACCGGAAACTCCTGCCGGAGTCAGATGGCGGAAGGATGGACCCGGCATCTGAAGAGCGACCGCATTGAGCCCTATTCGGCCGGCCTGCTGGCGCGGGGGCTGGATCCCCGGGCGGTGCGGGTGATGCGGGAGGCCGGGGTGGACATCTCCGGCCAGCGTTCCAAGACGGTGGTTGAGGTGGCGGGTCTGCCCTTCGATTACGTAATTACGGTCTGTAGCCATGCGCATGAGACCTGCCCCATGTGGTTGCAGGGGAAGGCGCGGGTGGTTCACGTCGGGTTCGATGACCCGCCGCGTCTGGCGGAGCGGGCGGCGACGGAAGAGCAAGCGCTGGCGCCGTACCGCCGTGTCCGGGATGAGATCCGGGCCTTTGTGGAGACGCTTCCCGAAAGCTTGGGCTCAAAGGGCCGACCAGGCGTATGAGCCGACGTCCGAACATTCTCCTGATTACAACCGACCAGCATCATTATGCGGTCATGGGAGCGATCAATCCCCTTTTGCGATCTCCGGCGCTCGACCGGCTATGCGCGGAAGGCATTCGCTTTGACCGCGCCTATACGTCCAACCCGACATGCACGCCCGCCCGGGCCAGCATCCTGACCGGGCATATCCATCCCAGCACGGGGCCTGGAGTCTCGGGACGAAACTCGACGAGCATGCCCCCACGGTCAGCGGTCGGCTCGCCGCCGCCGGCTATGCCACGGCCCTTGTCGGGAAGGCCCACTTCCAGCCGCTGGCCTCGCGGCCCGGATGGGAATCGCTCGAATGTCAACCAACCCTTCGCGACCTCGACTTCTGGCGGAACTTTCACGGTCCATGGTATGGCTTTGAACGGGTGGAAGTGGCCCGCATGCATGCGGCGGAAAGTCATGTCGGACAGCATTACGCGCTTTGGATGGAGGAAAAGGGCTTCGCGAACTGGCGCGACTATTTTGAAGACTGGCCGCCCAACCCGGAGAAACGCCGCGCGATTTACGCCTCCCGGCGGTGGGCGCTTCCCGAAGAGTTCCACTATACGGTCTGGACGGGAGAGAAGACCATCGCCGAGATCCGCCGGGCGGCGGCCCAGCAACGCCCGTTTTTCATCTGGGCCAGCTTCCACGATCCCCATCCGCCCTATCTGGTTCCTGCTCCCTGGGCCGACCTCTACGACCCCGCTCAGGTGACCGTGGGCCGGATGCAGCCGGGAGAGCACGACCGGAATCCCGAGCATTTTCGGAAGGCGGCCATCGGAAATGACGGTGCGTGGTGGCAGCGGGTGAACGAAGGGGAGGGGGCTGTCCATGGGGGGCATCCACAGCACCGGGAAGAGGAGGAACTCCGAAAGGATGTGGCCGCCTACTACGGCATGGTCAGTTTTGTGGATCGGCTCATCGGCCTGATTCTTGACGAGCTGGATCGGCTCGGCCTGACCGGGAACACCCTGGTTGTCTTTACTGCCGATCATGGCCATTTTCTAGGGCAACATGGTCTGACGGCGAAAGCCATCCATCACTACGAGGATCTGATTCGCGTGCCCTTCGTCGTTCGCTGGCCGGGATGGGTGCCGGCCGGCCGGGTCAGCGATCATCTTCAGAGCCTCGTGGATCTGGTGCCAACCTTTCTGGCGGCGGCAGGGCTTGAGATTCCCGGCCGGATGACGGGAGTGAATCAGCTTCCCGATTGGACGGAGGGGCGCGAGGTCCGGTCCTGGTCGGTGATCGAAAATCACCATGGTTACCGGCGGTTCCACCTGCGCACCTATGTGAATCGCCGCTATAAAATCACCGTCTATCGGGAGTGGGAGACGGGCGAACTGTTCGATCTGGATGCGGATCCGGGAGAGACGACCAACTTATGGGACGATCCCGAATGCGCCGGACTCAAAACGAAACTGCTGCACGCCTTTCTTCAGGCGACGCTGCAATCCGAGCCCGTTCCCATGCCCCGAATCGCCGGCGCGTGATGATCCGGCTGGATTGGGACAGGGGGGGTCTGGATTGTCCGATTCCAGGAATATCTTAGAATGGACGACACCGATGCAATGGTCCTCAGCCTTGGAGCCTCTGCCCCTTGCCGAGCGCCTCGTGCGGTCCGAATGTCTGGACCCGTGTCTCGCTCCCAGGCAGGGCTTCCTGGCCTTTGAAAACGAACAACCCATTTCCTGACGGTGGCCAGGGCAGACGACCGCGGCTTTCTGGGCGTTTTTGTTTCGATAATTCGGCTTTGATGGAGAGGACGGAAAGTTTTATTATTATCGGGTAATCGAAACGAAAGGAAAAATCATGCGCTTCCGGAACCTCGCGGCGCTGGGGCTTGCGATGACGCTCCTTTTGCCAGGCCGGGGCGAGGACTGGCCGATGGCCCGGCATGATCCCTCCCGCAGCGGCCGAACCTCCGAATCCCTTCCTCTTCCGTTGGTCGAACGATGGAGTGTGGCACCGCCGGTTCCGCCCCGGCCCGCTTGGCCGGTTCCTCAGCCGGCGTGGCCCGAATGGCCCAAGCTTGATTTCGATCATGCGCATCATGCCATTCTCATCGGGGACGCCCTCTATTTTGGCTCGTCCGTGGACGGTGGCATTCATGCCCATGACGCCGCCACCGGCGCGCGCCGGTGGACCTTTTTTACAGGGGCGCCGGTTCGGCTCGCGCCCGTCTGGGCCGACGGCCGGCTGTATGCCGGGTCCGATGACGGCATGCTCTACTGCCTCGACGCCGCCAGCGGGCGGCTGATCTGGTCCGATCGTCCAGTCCCCGATTCCGCCCGGATTCTCGGTGCCGGCCGGGTGATGTCCCTCTGGCCCATCCGGACCGATGCGCTGGTGGATGGGGGCGTAGTCTATGTGGGGGTGGGGATCTTTCCGACGCGAGGCACGGAAATCCGGGCCTATGACGCCCGGACCGGGACGCGGATCTGGCGCACCCAGGCTGTGCCGAAGGGGGCGAACCTCACCCTGGCGCCTCAGGGCTATCTGCTGGCCTCCCCGGATCAGTTGTATGTCCTAAACGGCCGGACGGTGCCGCTGCGCTATGCGCGGGCGGATGGACAGTTGAAGGGGGGAATCGAAAACGATTATGACATCGTCAAGGCCAAAGGGGTCGTGAGTGGAGGGTATGGTACCCTGGCGGAGGACCGGCTCTTGTTTGGTTCCCAGAATATCCTCCATGTCTACGATGCGGAGGGAAAGCATATCGGTGCGTTGCGCGACGCTCGGCAGATCGTGATCACCTCGAACCGGATCTTCCAGTTGACCGGCCTTCCCCTCCCTCGGACGGGCGAAAAGGGAGGTCAGAATGCGGTGTTGGCCTTCGCGCGGGCGCCCGGCTCGCGGCCGTTGCCGAGCGGTACGCCGCTCTGGCGTTTCCCCGCGGATCGCATCCAGACTCTCATCGTCGCCGGTCGCCAGGTGGTCGCCGGTGCGGACGGCGCCGTCTATCTCCTGGATGCCGAGACGGGCCAAAAGCTCTGGTCTTCCCGAGTGGAGGGCCGGGCCCTCGGCCTGGCGGCCGGCAATGGCCGTCTGGCCGTCAGCACGGACACAGGCCGCATTCATGTATTTGGCCAGGGCCCAAAGCCGATCGCCCCCCTCTCCTCCGCCCCTTCGTCATCGGTGCTCCCCGCCGATTCCACCACCGAGGCACACGCCGACTTTCTGGTTCGAGACGGCGGGGTGACCCGGGGCTGTGTGCTGCTGATCGGGCCGGAAAGCGTTCGCCTCGCCCTGGCACTGAGCCGCAAGACCGACCTGACCATTCACGTGCTCGAAACCGAGGCCACTCGGGTTTCCGAGGAGCGCCGCGCGCTTCTGGAAGCCGGCCTGTATGGCTCGCGCATCATCGTGGACGATGGCTCCTCCGGGGACGTCACCAACCGGCTCCCCTATCCGCCCTTTATGGCTAATCTGGTGGTCTGGCAGCCGGACCGGGAAAAGGGCAACCGGATTCCGCCCTCACTCGTGTTTCGGCGCGTCAAGCCATGCGGCGGGGTTCTGTACGTGCAAGGGGCGACAACGCCCCACGAGGAGTGGAAAGAGGCGGGCGAGGTGCGCACGCTGACCCTTGGCGGCGCAAGCTGGCTGCGGGTGGTCCGTGGGCGGTTACCGGGAAGCGGTGATTGGACGCACCAGTGGGCCGACCCTGGCAATACCAGTTGCTCGGGTGATCGGCTGATGCGCGGAAAACCCGACGTCCTCTGGTACGGCGAACCGGGGCCCGACAAGATGCCAGACCGCCACCGTCGCAATGAGGCGCCCCTGATTCTGGATGGCCGGGTCTATGCCGAAGGGTTCCGGACGCTCGATCAGATGCCCCTGCTTATGAGTTTCGATGCGTACAACGGGGTCTTCTACTGGGAACGAGAATTTCCGGAGGCGTCTCGTCTGGATATTCTCTCGGACTGCGGCAATATGGCGCTCAGTTCCAACGGCCTTTTCGTCGCCGTGCAGAACCGATGCGTCCGGCTCGATCGGGCCACAGGCGAAACGCTTCACACCTTTCCCGTGCCAGGCGATTCTACCGCCACCGGCAGGGGTGAATGGGCCTATGTCGGAACCGTCGGCAATACCCTTGTGGGCAGCGAGTACGATGGCTATCAATTCAGCCGATCCCTGTTTGCCTATGACATTCCAACCGGGCGGCTTAAATGGCACTATCGGGGGGGCGTCATCCGGAATGCGACGGTGGCCATCCATGAGGGTACCGTCTTTTTCGTCGAACATCGCGGCCAGACTCGAGCGCCGGTTGTCCTCCGCCCGCTTGAGAGAATAGCGGCCGAAGCGGCCCGCCGGCGAGGACTGTCGTCTCAGGAGGCCAATCCCGCCGACGAGGCGACCGCCGCAGCGCTGAAGACTCCCGGGCCGCCGATTCGAACGGTCGTGGCGCTCGACCTTGAAACGGGCCGGGAACGGTGGAGCCGGGAGGTGGACCTGACGGGTTGCGGGAGCTGGACGGGCGCACTCTGCCTGATGGCCAAGGATGGCATATTGGTTTTGTGCGGCATCTATACGGCCTATGGCAAGCGAACCGGCGAGGAGCCGAACCGTCGGGCGATGGCCCTTTCGGCAAAAGATGGGACGGTGCTGTGGAACCGCCCGATCGGCAATCTGGTGCGTCCTGTGATCATCGGGGATTGGCTGGTCAGCCGGCCAAACGCCTTTCTTCTGAAAAGCGGCGAGCCGGTTATGGTGCCTTCCGGCAACCGGCAGAAACCCTGGTCCATTATGCCGCTCGGTGCCTGCGGTCAGATGTCGGCCTCGCACTACAATCTTTTCTACCGGTATGGGGTGACCGTCTCCATGAATGTCGAGAACGGTTCTCTGTTAATGTCGTTTGCCGGTCTTCGACCCGGCTGTCTGATCAATATTATCCCCGCCGCCGGACTCGCCGTTCAAGTCGAGGCCAGTTCCGGCTGCACCTGTTACCACGCGCTTCAGTCCACCGTGGTCTTTATGCCCTCCACGTTCCGGTAAGGGGAAAGGTCGGAAAGGCCTTCAGGAGGGAAGCGCGAGCACGGCATCGGCAAAGCGGGAGATCTCCAGATCGGCCGCTCCTCGATCCACAAGGCGATCCTGAAGCGCCAGCACGGGAACGGCCAGGGGAGCGGCCAGAATCGCTTCGGCCTCGGCCGGGGCACGCGCAGGACCTCCCCCGCCGTGCGTACAGAAGAGGGCGGCCCGTCGAATGGAGGGCGCATGCTGCTCGAGGAAGGTCCGGACGGCCGGGCACAGCGTAAAGGCCCATATCGGCGTTCCAAGAAGGATCAGATCATAGTCCGCTGGCGTGTGCGTGAGCGGTTTCAGCGTGCTCGGTCGCTTCAAAATCGCATCGCGTCCCGCGCGAAGATACCCCCAAAAGCCAAGACGCGCGCCGATCTCGATAAGCGGCTCAAGATCCGCCTTCAACAGAGCCGCCAACCGCTCCGCCACTTGGCGCGTCCGTCCCGTTCGGGAATAGTAGATTATGAGTATTTTCACAAAATAAAAATATCAGAAAGGTCTAGGGTTGGCAAGGCAAATCAGGGTCGGGGGATGAGAGGCCCTCAAAAGCGCGGATCTTTGGCCGGCCCGCTCAGAAACCGGTGGAGATTCGCTTCAATTTTTCGGTTGGCGGCGGGAAAGGGATATTGCCCTAGATCTTTCACCGGCACCCATCGAACAACCTCGGCCGCGAGAGCCCGAGCTTGTCCGCTCACCCGCCGGCAGAGGAAGGGATGAAGCTTGACGGTAAAGTGGGAATAGGCGTGGCGGACCACCGGCAACGCGGGGCCGACCTCTACCTCAAGACCGGTCTCTTCACGCACCTCGCGGCGGACGGTCTGCGCCAGCGGCTCCCGCCCCTGCCGTCTCCCGCCGGGGAATTCCCATAGCCCGCCCAAAAGTCCTTTGGCGGAGCGACGGGCGATCAAGATTCGTCCCTGCCGGTCGAGAATAAGCCCGAGCCCGACCGTTTCGTGACGTCGTTTGGGGCGGCGGCTTCGAACGGGAAAGGCCTCGACCTGGTGTCGGCGGCGGGCTTCGCACCACGCGGTGAGGGGACATTCCGGGCATTGGGGGGAACGGACGGTGCAGACACGCGCGCCCAGTTCCATAAGGGCTTGGTTGAACGCCGATGGATCGCCGGCGTGTCGAATGGGGATGCAGAGCCGCTCGAAGAGTTCGTCTCGGACGCTGGATTTTCTAATATCCTCCGGCCGCGCCCACAGGCGCGCGAAGAGACGCAGGACGTTCCCATCAACCACCGGCACCGCTTCTCCGAACGCGATCGAAGCGATGGCCGCCGCCGTGTAGCGGCCGATTCCCGGAAGGGCGCGCCACTCCTCGAAGGTGCGCGGCCATCGCCCCTTTCGATCGTGGGCAATAATCTGGGCGGTTTGGTAGAGATGGCGGGCGCGCTGGTAGTAACCGAGGCCCTCCCACAGGCGTAACACCTCGTCGAGGGAGGCCTGGGCCAGCGCGGCGACGTTTGGAAACCGCTTCACAAACCGTTCGAAGTAGGGCACAACGGTGGCGACCTGGGTCTGCTGAAGCATGATTTCGCTGATCCAGACTCGATAGGGGGTCGGGCGCCTCCGCCAGGGCAGATCACGACGGTGTTCGCGATACCATTGGAGCAGCGAAGGAATCCAGGGATCCGGGGATGGGGAGGCGGCGGCCATGAGAAGCCGAATCCTATCACGACGGCCGACGCGCTGGAAAGAAAATGCGAACACGCCGAGCCGTTCTTGACGGGAGCCGAACCGGGCGGAATAATCGGAGCGGCGATACGAAAGGATCGCGCGCATGGTTCGGCGTGCCGTGCCACGAGGAACGATATGGGTGGTGGGATGGGTAGCACTCTGGCTCGCCGCCCGTCCGGTTACGGCCCAGACGGGTGTGCTCTATTTCGCTCAGATCACGGATGTTCATCTGGGTGTGCTGGATCACGACCGGGTTTTTGAGCAGGCCATCGAGGCCCTTAACGCGGCGCCTTTCCCCCTGGCCTGCCTTGTGGTGACGGGCGACCTGTTTGCCGACACGTTGGCGAAGGCCGAAGTCCGCGCCATGGCGACCTCCGTATTGGCGCGCGTCCGGATTCCTGTCCATGTGCTGGCCGGCAATCACGATATTCTCGAAAAACGTGCGGCCCAGGATATGGCGCTGTGGACCAACACCTTCGGGCCGCTCGCCGCGACGGCCGACTATGGTGGCGTACGGTTTCTGTTTGTCTATACGGAAGGGCTTTTCCGTTCGAGCGACGACCGCCGGTTTGATGCCTTCGGTTTTCTCGAGCGGGCGCTTCGGGAGGCCGGTTCGCGCCCGGTGCTGGTGTTTCATCACAGCGCCTGGTTTCCGAGCTACTACAACAACGCCCTCTGGCCCTCCTGGCCCCCCGATGCCGCCGCCCGCTGGGTGGGAATCCTCCGCCGGACCGCCAACGTCAGGGCGGTCATCACCGGCCACAGCCATCGCGACGAACTGCACTGGGAGGGAGAGATCCCCGTCTATGTCGGAACTCCTCTGGCGCGTTTCTGGGGTCGGCAGCCGATGTTCCGCATTTATGAGTTTCGTGAGGGGCGCTTGAGCTACCGGACCTGGACACTGACGGATGCGCCTCCTTCCGGCGATCGGCGCTCATCCCCTTGATCCCCTCGCGAACCGCCGTCCGCGGCCTGGCCCATCCGCCGCCCGCAATCGAACTCGACAGACGTCTGTTTTTGGGTATCCTGTGGGAACATTTTGTGGTTACACGACGAGAGAAGGAGTTCTGGATGAAGGAGTTCGAACGGGTCGCCAATACCGTCCGCGGCCTGGCCATGGACGCGGTTCAGAAGGCAAAGTCAGGGCATCCTGGCATGCCCATGGGAATGGCCGATGTGGCCACCGTTCTCTGGTTGAAACATCTCAACTACGCGCCCGGGGAACCGGACTGGCCGGATCGCGATCGGTTCGTGCTTTCCGCGGGGCACGGCTCCATGCTGCTCTACGCGATGCTCTACTTGGCCGGCTACGATCTGCCGATCGAGGAGCTTCAGCAGTTCCGGCAGTGGGGGAGCAAGACGCCCGGCCATCCGGAATACGGCCATACGCCGGGCGTGGAGACGACCACCGGGCCGCTGGGGCAGGGCATGGCCAATGCCGTCGGCATGGCCATCGCGGCCCGCATGCTCGAGGCGCGTTTCAACGAGCCGGACTGTCCGCTGGTAGACCATCGCATCTATGCCCTCTGCGGCGATGGTTGTTTGATGGAGGGCATCTCTCACGAGGCGGCCTCTCTGGCCGGTCATCTGGGGCTTTCTAATCTGATTTTGCTCTACGACGACAATCACATCACCATCGAGGGCAAGACCGACCTGGCCTGGAGCGATGATGTCCGTCGCCGGTTTGAGGCCTATCAGTGGAATGTGCTCCAGACCGACGCCCACGATATGGCTCAGGTGGATCAGGCGTTGACGGAGGCGAAGCGCGAGAAAGAGCGGCCTACGATCATCATCTGCCGCTCGATCATCGGCAAGGGGGCCCCCCGGCTGGCCGGCAGCCATAAGTGTCACGGGGAACCGCTTGGCGAGGAGGAGGTGGCAGCCGCGAAGAAGGCGCTGGGCCTTCCGCCGGAGCGCGCATTCTATGTCCCCGACGAGGTGCGGGCGATCTTCGCCCGTCGCGCGGAGGAGATGGCCTTGCGGCTGGCCCGCTGGAAGGATCGGCTCCGGATCTACCGCGAAAAGTATCCCGAGAAGGCTGCCCTCTGGGATCAGTTTCAGAAGGGACAACTGCCGGCCGGGTTGGAGGCTCAGCTTCCATCCTTCGATCCGGCCAAGCCGGTGGCGACGCGCAACGCCTCCGGTACCGTTCTGCAGAAGCTGAGTCGGGCCGTGCCCTTCCTTGTTGGGGGCGCGGCTGATCTGGCCCCGAGCACCAAGACCCTCATCGAAGGGGCGGGAGATATCGCCCGAGGCTCCTTCAAGGGCGTCAATTTCCATTTTGGCGTCCGAGAACATGCCATGGCGGCCATCATGAACGGCGTCGCGCTTCACGGCGGATTCCGCATCTTCGGAGCGACCTTCTTCTCGTTTCTCGATTATTGCAAACCGGCCGTTCGCCTCTCTGCTCTCATGAAGGTGCCGGTGATCTATGTCTTTACCCACGACAGTTTCTACGTCGGTGAAGACGGCCCGACCCATCAGCCGGTCGAACAGACGATGATGTTGAGGCTGATTCCAGGGATGACCGTCATCCGACCGGCCGATGCGACCGAGACCGCGGCGGCCTGGATCGCCGCCCTGAAGCATCGGGAGGGGCCCGTGGCCCTTCTTCTGACCCGTCAAAATGTGCCGGTTCTGGATCGCTCCCGCTTCCCATCGGCCCGGGAACTCGAGAAGGGGGCCTATATTTTGTGGGAAAGCCAGCCCGGCGATACCCCCGACCTGATTCTGATCGGCACGGGCTCCGAAGTCCATCTCGCGCTCGAAGCGGCGCAAAAGGTGGCGGGTAAGGGCCGCATTCGGGTTGTCAGCATGCCCTCCTGGGAGTTGTTCGAACGGCAACCCCCCGCCTATCGCGAGCAGGTCCTCCCCAGCGCCTGCCGGAAACGGATCGCCATCGAGGCCGGTTCGACGCTGGGCTGGCTGCGGTATACCGGTGATCAGGGTCGGGTCGTGGGGTTGGACCAGTTCGGCGCCTCAGCGCCCTATCCGGTTCTGGCTGAGAAGTATGGCTTTACCGCCGACCGTGTGGCCGCCTTGGCGGAGGCCATGCTGGCCGGCCGCTGAGCCGCGCAGGAACCATCATGGCCCGGCTGATCATTCAGGGCGGACGGCGGCTCTCGGGAACCTTGGTTCCCGGCGGGAACAAAAATGCCGTTCTCCCCATGCTGGCGGCCTCCCTTTTGACCGACGAACCGGTTGTGCTGAAGCGGGTTCCACGTATTGCCGATGTGCGGGTGATGCTGGATCTGTTGGTCTGCCTGGGGGCGGAGGTCCGGGAGGAGGGAGACCGGGTCTCGGTTTGCGCCGGGGGAGTGCGTCGAAGTCGGCTCCCGCCCGAGCTCTGCATGCGGTTGCGGGCTTCGATCCTCTTTGCTGGGCCGCTGTGTGTTCGTCTTGGTCGCGCCACGCTCGCCCCGCCCGGCGGGGACGTGATCGGCCGGCGACGTCTGGACACTCACTTTCTGGGCCTGCAGGCGTTGGGCGTTTCCATTCAAGGGGGCAAAGACTACCAGTTCCGAGCGGGACGTCTTCGGGGGGCGGATATTCTCCTCGATGAGGCCAGCGTGACGGCGACCGAAAATATTGTGATGGCCGCGTGCCGGGCCGAGGGACGGACCGTTCTTTTCAATGCGGCCTGTGAACCCCACGTGCAGGCGCTCTGCCGAATGCTTCAGGCCATGGGCGCGCGCATCGCAGGGATCGGCACGAATCGGCTGGAGATCGAAGGCGTACCGGAGCTGAAAGGGGTGGAGTGGACCGTACCCCCCGATTTTGTCGAAATCGGCAGCTATGTCGCTGCGGCGGCGATAACCGGCGGGGAATTGACCGTGGAAGGCGTCTCGGGAGACGATCTTCGGCCCATCGCTCTGACCTATGCCAAGCTGGGCGCTCGTTTTACGGTCGAAGCCGACACCCTTCGCCTTCCGGCCCGCCGCCGGCTGCGCGTGATGCACGATTTCGGTTACGCCGTTCCGCGCATCGAAGATGGAGTCTGGCCTTCGTTTCCGACGGATTTGATGAGTGTGGCGGTGGTGATGGCGGTGCGGTCCCACGGGACCGTTCTCTTTTTTGAAAAGCTCTATGAAAGCCGGCTCTACTTCGTGGATCGCCTGATCGAGATGGGCGCCCGCATTGTGCAGTGCGATCCCCATCGGGTCGTGGTCGTGGGCCCCTCTACCCTTCACGGCCTTCACCTGAACAGTCCCGATATCCGGGCAGGGATGGGACTGATTCTGGCCGCGCTTTGCGCCCGCGGGACCAGCATTGTGGAAAACGCCCAGGTGGTGGATCGGGGTTACGAACGGATCGAGGAGAAGCTTCGAGCCCTTGGGGCAGAGATTGGTCGTGAGGAGTGACGAGCAAAGGATGAAGAGACCATGAAACGAGTGAGTCTGGATGAGGGATGGCGGTTTACGCTGAGCGATCAAAAGGCCGGCGCCGTACGGCACATGGACGATTCCAGCTGGCGGCGGGTGGATCTGCCGCACGACTGGAGCATCGAATGCCCTCGGCGGGCCGATGCGCCAACCGGCCCCTCGGGAGGGTATGCCCAGGAGGGCATCGGTTGGTACCGCCGGCGTTTTCACGTTCCTGCCGAGTGGAAAGCCAAGCGTGTGCTGGTCGAGTTCGAGGGCGTCTATCGCGATGCCGAGGTCTGGTTGAATGGGCATGCGCTTGGGGTGCATCCCTACGGCTACACCTCGTTTCATATGGATCTGACTCCCTTTCTCGAAACGGGGGAGGAAAATCTTCTGGCGGTTCAGGTGTGCAACACGCCCGCCGGTCATACCCGATGGTATTCAGGGTCTGGAATTTATCGCCATGTCTGGCTTCGGATTGCGGATCCGGTTCATCTGGCGCCCTGGGGTCTCTGGGCTGTGACCCGTTCGATCGAAAAGCGGACGGCCCACCTGGAGGTAGCGGCACCGGTGGAGAACCACGGCGAATCCGAGACCTCTCTCACGGTTCGATGGTGTCTTCTGGACCCGGACGGTCGAGTGGCGGCGGAGGGCTGTTCGGATGCGATCACAGTTCCCGCCTGCGGATCCGTGGAGGCGCGGCAGACGCTCACGGTGCGGTCGTGCCGTCTGTGGTCGCCCGAGACGCCTCACCTCTACCGGATCGAAGCGGAACTGGTCCAGGATCGGCGTGTTCTGGATCGCGATGGCGTGGCCGTCGGAATCCGCACGCTTGCGCTGGAACCCGATGTGGGGTTTCGTCTGAATGGCGAGACGATCAAGATGCGCGGCGGCTGCGTCCACCACGATTGCGGACCGCTGGGAGCGGCGGCGGTGGACCGGGCCGAAGAGCGGAAGGTGGAACGCCTCAAGGCCAACGGCTTCAACGCTGTCCGCTGCGCGCACAATCCGCCTTCGCCCGCCTTCCTCGACGCGTGCGACCGGCTGGGCATGATGGTCATTGACGAAGCGTTCGACTGCTGGCGCGCGGGGAAGAACCCCTTCGACTACCACCGCTGGTTCGACCGGTGGTGGCAAACCGATCTCGACAGCATGGTGCTGCGGGACCGCCATCATCCGGCCGTGGTGGCGTGGAGCATCGGCAACGAACTGATCGAGCGGGATAAGCCGGAGGGCGCACCCATTGCCCGCCGGCTGGCCGATCGAATCCGGGAACTGGATCCGACGCGGCCGATCACGGCCGGGATTTGCGATGTCTGGGGGAAGGAGCGGCGGTGGGAGGACACCGATCCGGTAGTCGAAGTGCTGGATCTCTGCGGGTACAACTACCGGCTCGACGTCTACGAACGGGACCACCAGCGGTTCCCCCGGCGGCTCATGGCGGCCACGGAATCCTTTCCTCCGCAACAATTCGAATACTGGAAGGCCGTTGAGCGTTATCCCTGGGTTGTGGGGGATTTCGTGTGGACAGCCTGGGATTACCTTGGGGAGGCCGGCATCGGCCATGTCCGATTCGCCGATGTTGTGAATCCTCCCTTTCTTCCGGGTTGGCCGTATACGGTGGCCAACTGCGGGGATCTCGATCTATGCGGCCACAAACGCCCCCAATCCTACTACCGCGATGTACTCTGGGGACGCGCCGAACGGCCAGTAATCGTCGTGCACCCGCCGGTGCCGGAAGGGAAGACGGTCGTCGTCTCGCAGTGGGGTTGGGAAGATGTCCGATTCTCGTGGAACTGGCCAGGACACGAAGGCAAGACCTTCAAGGTCGAGGTCTATTTCAACAGCGACGAGATCGAGCTGCTTTTGAACGGACGCTCCATCGGGCGCGCCCCGGCAGGGGAAGCGGCCCGTTACCGGGCCCTCTTTGACGTCCCCTATGAGCCTGGCGAATTACGGGCCGTGGCCTGGCGTGGGGGAAAAGCCATCGCCGAAGGCCGTTTGGTGACGGCCGGTGCGCCCTCGCGTCTGCGCCTGACGCCGGACCGCCGGTCGCTTCGGCCGGACCGGAATGACCTGGCGTTCGTGGATGTGGAGCTGGTAGATCGGCGAGGAATTCGGATTCCAGACGCCTCGGAGGAGATCCTCTTTTCCGTGCAGGGCCCAGGGCGTATTGCGGCCGTGGCCAATGCCGATCCGACGAACGCGGAGCCTTTCCGCGGCCACATTCATCACCTGTGGCGGGGACGGGCCCTGGCGGTGGTTCAACCGACAGGGCGGAAGGGGACGATCACATTGAGGGCCATCACCGATGGCCTGCCAGCCGCCACGGTCTCGCTGGCGGTTCAGCCCTGACTCAGCCCTTGAGGGGCGCAGGGCGGAGGCGTGACGGGGGAGGAAACCCCGGCCGGGGGAGAGACCGAGGGATCGTAAAGAAGATAGAGTCCCTGGGTACCGAGGTTTTCTCCGCCGTCGCGGGCCGCCAGCGCTTCATACCGGCTCAGGACAGTCCGTAGGCCAGGGAGGTCCAGCCCTTTCTGTTCCGCCCAAGCGAGGGCCAGGCGCATATCTTTGATGAAGTGTTTGACATAAAAGCCCGGCTCGAATTGACCGGCCAATATCTGGGGAGCCAGGTTCTGAAGCGTCCAGCTTGCCGCAGCGCCGCTTCCGATGCTCTGAAGCACAAGGTCCGGGTTCAACCCCGATCGACGGGCGAACGCCAGCGCTTCGCAGACACCGATCATGGTGCCGGCAATGACGATCTGGTTGCACAGTTTACAGGCCTGGCCGCTGCCGGGAGGCCCCTGGTGGACAATCGTCCGGCCCAAAAGGTGCAGATAGGGAAGCGCCCGTTCGAACGCGTAGGCGTCACCCCCCACCATAATGGAAAGAGTGGCCTCGCGCGCGCCACGGTCTCCGCCAGAGACAGGCGCATCCAGAGCCGCGGCGCCTCGGGCGGCCGCGACTTCTGCAATCCGGATGGCCAGCGAAGGGCTGGAGGTGGTCATGTCCACAAAAAGCATTCCCGGCCGCGCGGAGGTCAGGAGCCCCTCGGGCCCCAGATACACCTCTTCGACATCCTGGGGAAAGCCAACGATGGTGAAGATCACCGAGCAGAGAGACGCAAGCCGGGCCGGGGAATCGGCCCATTGGGCCCCTCGCTCGAGGAGAGGGCGCGTCTTCTCCCGCGTGCGGTTGTATACGAATAGAGGATGCCCGCCCTCAAGCAGATGGGTCGCCATGGAGCGCCCCATCACGCCCAGGCCAATGAATCCCACGTTTGCAGTCATTAGGTTCCGGAATATCCCATATTTTTCCAGATTCGGCGGGCCAACCGAAGGCCCTCCGGACTGGGTTTTACGAAACCGAGGAGACTGGGAGGCGGCTGGTTCGGCGCCAGATGAGCATGGTCCGGGAAAGGCGACCAGTGATCGTTCTCGTAGGCCTTTCGCGACGACTCCTTTCGGAAATCAGGCATCTCAAAAGGCGCGCCGTTCTGGAGAGCGCTTTTCCAGGCGAGAATGCCCACGCTGCTCATGGTGACGCCGCGATAGACGTCCAGATAGGGAGGGCGGCCGGTTCGGATGGCATTGGCGAACTCAAAGTTCGTCCAGAAATCACCCCCGCCATGACCGGCCCGACGAGCCAAGTCGCCATGTTCCGGCCAGTCTGGAACCCATGTCCGGTCGGCCGGTTCCCCCGGTTTCCGCGCCCATTCATCAATCCAGAGGCGTACCTGACCCGTGCCGAAGTAACCAGGCCCGCGGACGACCTCCATGGCGCCCCGCGTTCCGTGGATGCGGGTCCAGTTGCTGTGACCGGGCAGCACCAGACCGAAAATGCGGAACACGGCGCCGTTATCCATTTGGCACAGGATGCAGCAACCGGGATCCGAGACCCGTACCGTCTGACGATCCACTTCTCGGCAGGCGATCGAGAGGGCATTGACGCGAATCGGCATCCGGTCGGTAATCATCATCAGGGGGGCGAGGGCATGGGTGCAGTAATAGGTCGGTGGCATCCAATTCCGCCAGTGCCGGAGTCCCGGCGAGAGGTGGATGCGGCCTTCCGGTGACATGGGATGGTTGTACTCGCCTTCGGCGTAGGTCACCTCGCCGATTTCGCCAGCCCGGTAGAGTCGGCGCATCTCCAGGTGAAAAACGGTATACGGGTAGTTTTCGGCCAGCATGTAGATGCGTCCGCTCTTCTCGACGGCACGGCAGAGGGCGACCCCTTCCGCGAGCGTGGCGTTCGACGACGTTTCGCTCATGACGTGGAAGCCGGCCTGAAGGGCTTTGATGGCGAACGGCGCATGCTGATGGAAAAAGTTGGCCAGGATGACGGCATCCATCTCATGTTCCAGGAACCGGTCATAGTCGGTATAGGTCGTGACGCCATACCGTTTCCCCGCTTCCCGGAGCCGCTCCTCCCATGTGTCACATAGGGCGACGAGTTTCATGCCTACGACATCCGTGGCCCCGGAAGCGAAACTGCATCCGCGGCCGACACCGACAACACCCACGCGGATCGGTTTCTGCCTTTGCCCTGCGACAGGGTTCCGACTCGAGCGCATGACACCTCCTCGAATAATGAGGTTACTATAGGGAAAAAGACCAAGACCAGCAAGGATGCAAAACGCCTCCCTATCCGTTTTCGGATCCCCAGCTTCCTTTGGATTTCACACCGCGGACCCGCCCCCTTCGATCATCCTATCTTCTGTCTACCCCGCGGATACGAAAGCCAACGACGGGCTCCAGGAGATGACGGTTGAGCAAATGTAAAAAAAATAAAGACATGACCCCATGGGGGTATGTCTTAGAATGACTGACCATTAATGGTTACCGTGGGAGCTGTCTTCAATCTGTCCTCGACAAACGAAATATCGCGGATGAACAAAGTATTCCCCGAATGGATATCCCTGCCTCCAACTGCAGTGAGCTTCCGAGTAATCGGGTTGTATGAATAGGTTTTAAAGCCGTTACAAAGCATCCCCTCGACAAGTTTGGATTCGTCAAACCCGTAACGATTACCGATCCCCGCCAACTCCAAAATCACGGCCTTTAGCATCTGTTTTTTTAAGGTCGCTTGAGCTCCAGCCAAAACAGGAGTTTCATATCCCTCAACGTCAATTTTGATTAACGATGGATTCTCACCCGCCAAGGCGGTGTCTAGTGTGGTTACTTCGACAATGATTTTGTTGTCGCATGGCTCACCAGACAAAAGGACATGGTCTGTGGTATTACATGTGCTCGTAAAGGCAAGCGTTCCCACCCGGTTACCAACAGCTTTGTTTATGCATGTGACTTTTCCGTCCAAATGATTTAGCCTGATATTCTCGACAAGTTTTGTGAAAGTGCACGGGACTGGTTCGAATGCAACCCCTCGGGCACCAACAGCGGAACATGCCAAGATTGTGTATGAGCCAAGGTTAGCACCAACATCCACAAAAAGGTCTTCAGAGCGCAAAAAATGAAGCAGAAAGCCCATACTTGGAAATTCATGAAGGCCACAATAGATATTGCCTGTTAACCCCTTTTCGCCTGATTTGACGATAAATTTGGAGCCGTTGACCCACTCGTAAACAACCGCCCCAGGAACCAACCGACTGCCGATCTGCCATTTTGCATAGCGGATAATGGAACCAAGCTTGTGCGCACGATTTAGTGGATGGTTCGCAATGAATCTGATTGTGCTCAAAAGGGACATACGGCATTTCCCCCTGGTGTGGACAATATCAGCAGGATAAATCAGCGGATTTGGAATTTCCATCTCTATGTGCATCCTAGGGGGGTGATTCGTTGGCAATTGATTCCGCTGAAAAAACAAGTTCCTCAGCCTGTGTTTGTTCTCGTTCTTTGTCCTCGTTCTCGAGATCGCTGGGGTCTTCGATAACGCGGATGAGAGTGACGACAAAAGGGAAGGAAAGGGGCCGGGAGGGAAAGGACCGGAAAAGGACGGGAAGGGAATCGGTTTAGGGCGTAGGAACGGCCGGGAGGTTGAGACGGAAGACCACACCGATCTGAAGGCGATGGGCATCCACAATGGTCGTCGGGACTGGACTGAGAAAGCGGCAGTGGCGGTTACCCTTCTCGTCAAGGGTGATCCATACCCGGAAGAGGTTGGCCACCATCAGGGTCCCGGCCGGCGGACGCTCCTCGCGATCGAAGAAGGACCACGGAATCAGATATTCCACCGTGAAGGTGCTCTCCTGAAGACGAGTGGCGGATTGCCACGGACCCGTCCATGTGACGTCATGGTCCGTCCGCCAGCGGTTGAGACCATCGTAGCGAGTGCCGAGAAGCGTGACGTTCAACTCGTAGTAGTTTCGGAACTGCAAATCCCGCGCCATCATCACCTCAATGGCGTTGTCTTCCCAGACGGGCGAGTCGGCATCCAGCCCGCAGACGAACTTGACGGCTGGATCGAAGGTTCCTTGGAACAGAAGCGCAAGCCCGTTCGAGGCGGCGGCCGCACGCATCTCAGTGACACCCTCGAATACCTCCTCAGCCCCCATGGGGTGGCGGAGCGGGATCGAGGGACAATCCGCCCAGAACGGTTCGTTTGCTAGACCGTCCGGGCGGGCAGGGCCGGAAACGAGCGGAACCGATAAGACCGGCCGGCCGGAAGAGGGTTGGCCATCGCGAGCGGCCAGAAGAGCACGGGCAAGATCCCCCCACTCCCCTGCGGCCTCCCGAATCCCTTCGCGAAGGGTGCTCTCGGGAATGGGCGGCGAACCGGCGGAAACCCAGGCGGCCGCCAGACGGTAGAAGACCTCGGCGCGCGAAGGGAAGTCGGGGGCCGTTTCGAGACTCCGGCGGAGCTTGTCCACCGCTTGCTCCAGGGGAACCCCTTCCGTGGTGGCATCCGCGATGCCGAACGCCGCGAGGAGCTCCGCCCGTTCGACGTCCGACATCTGTCCAGTGGTCAGGTGTCGTTCATAGAGCGCCCGATCGGTTGGGCTCTTCCTTAGGATCAGGTACGCGGGCATGGGAAGGAGGGGTTCTTCGAACGTGACGGCCTCGGGCGCCGTTTCGAGCGTCGAGAGAATAAAGGTCGCCCAGGCATGGCCGTTCACGAGTCGGACGGTGTTGGAGGGCTGAAGCGAAAGCCCGGAGAGGTCCAACTGGATGAAGGGCCCGACATGATGGGTCGCATACCGTTCCCGGGAGAAGTACGCATTCCACGGACCATTATTGATTATGGAATCCGCATCTTGCTTGAAGGCGAAGGCCATTCGTTGCGGGTCGAATCGGGGAAAAAGGACCTTGTACGCCACCGGCATGAGCGGAGTTGTGGCTTCGGCCGGCCCGAGCAGGCGGCGGCCGTCCAGGAGGATGCCGTTAAGCCAGATCTGAATCAGGCTTTCCAGGGGGCCTTCGGCGGGACCGGCGAAATAACCGCCGACGCGGAGAACGCGCGCGTCGGGCGAGGCAGGGAGATCGAACTCCCGCATGGAACGAGGCGGGACGCGAGGCGGCGGCGGGTTGGTCTCTTGGCCTCTGCTAACGAGAGGGACGGCGAGGCTCAGGACGAGGAGGATGATGTGACCACGCATGCGAGTCCTTTCGTTGGGTGTGAGGGTTGCTTGATCCATTCAGGGGTGTGGCTCGTTCCAGGAAATGGTGAGCATCTGTTTTTCACGAGCGCTGAGACGGATATGGTCTATGAGATGATCCACCTCCCAGCCGGTGAGCGCCGACTGTTCGCCCTGAACCCCTCGCGCAATATGGGGAGCGAAGCGGGCTATGGCCCGTTCGAAGGGAGAGGCAGGGGCGAATCGGTATTCCGTGGCGCAACCGGTCTGGTTGTCGTAATGGACCAGCAGGCTGGCCTTGTGCGTTACCTCGTTCCAGGGCGCGCTGTACAGGTCCAGCCGTCCTTGGAGACCGTTGATTTCAAACCGTTCGTCCCAGCCGTCTTTCCAGAATCCGATTCGCTCCAGAGGATGCGCGAGCGCTTCGAAATGGACAGGTCCGTTAGCCGTTTCCAGAATTGCTGTGGCCTGCAGGTCGTAATCCCGGTCCGGAGGTTCGACCATCCAGGCCGCCAGACGGAACGGGCGGCCGAGGAGGAAGAGAATGAGGTCCAGGATATGACTGCCGCCCATGGGCAGCATGCCGCCGCCGTAGCGGCGAATAACCTCGGAGGGACCGTCGGGCGGTTTATGGAAGAAGCCCGACGAGGGCTGGGGTCCCCAAACCGGCCCCCATTTCTGATAACTGCGGAAGTACGACGAGACCACCGGTCCGATTTTCGGCAGGAGTTCGCGGGCCTTTTCGACGGCCGGAATGAAGCGTTTCATATAGCAGGTGTAAAAAGGGACGCGGCGGCGGAGCGCGGCCGAGACAATCTCGAAGGCTTCGGCGCCGCTCCGCGCGAGCGTCTTTTCGCAAACCACGGCTTTTCCCGCCTCAATCGCCGCCAGGCAGATCTCCCGATGATGTCCAGTGTAGGTCAGAACGTGAACCGCCTGGACGGCCGGATCGTGAAGGATGTCACGGTAGTTGGGCGTATAACGCGCCCCGAAGCGGTCGCACCAAGGGGCGGCGAGTTCCTGGTTCAGATCGCTGACCCATCGGACCGACGCGCCGATTTTTTCGAGGGCGGAGAAGTGAAAGGGGGCGATCATGCCGCAGCCGATGACACCGACGGTATAGGGCATGGCGAATTCCTCGGAATCAGGCATTGGGGTGGACAACGACTTTGATGGCCGATGCTCGGTCGCGCGCCGCCGCAACGGCGTCGGCAATTCGGGACAAGGGGAAGCGGTGAGAGATCAGCGCCGGCCCATCCACGAGGCCGTCCTGAAGATATTGAAGGGCGAGGGGAGTAAAAAGCGCAGGGCTGGCAAAGGAGGCGCGGAGCTGGAGTTTTCGGAAGTGAAAATCGTTGATGTCAAATGTGGCCCAGGTCCCCTGGCCCCATCGGATGCCGATGAACGAGATGATACCACCCCGGCTCATCACGCGGGCCACGGCGGGAAGCGTCGCCGGAGGCGTGGTGACAAGCGCGCGGTCGAGACGGCCGCCGAAATCATATCGGTCAAGGGGGGTTTCCTGCGGATCAAAGACGGCATCGGCTCCCCATCGGTTCGCCAACGCAATGCGCGCTCGGGAGGAGTTATGGGCGGCGACGAAGATCCGTCGAACCCCCATCCGGCGAACGAGGGCGAGCGCCATCAGCCCGATCGGGCCAGGTCCCATGATGAGGACATGAGCGTCGGGATGGATCTCGGCGAGACGGACCATATCAATCGCGACGCCCAGGGGTTCACTCAGGCAGGCCACATCCGGCGTCAGTCCCTCATAGGGAACGGCGCTGACCGCCGGCGCGATCATGCGTTCCGCCATGCCGAATTGGCCCAGTTTGCCGAAATGGCGAAGATCGCTGCAGAGCTCCTGCCGCGCGTTTCGGCACTGGGCGCAGAGGCCGCAGGCGCTGGAGGATTCGAGGGCGATCTTTTGGCCGGGACGGAGGTGAAGAACAGCGGAGCCGGTTTCCAAAATCTCTCCGGCGATCTCGTGGCCGAAACCGCCCTCCCGGCGGCCGTCCGCCGGCTCCAGGAGATCCGTGCCGCAAATGCCGCAAGCCTCGACCTTGAGGAGAATTTCGTCTGGACCTGGCGATCGAATCGGAATCTCTCGGAGCGTTACCCTCTCTGCCGTCCAGAACGCCGCCTTCATCACAGGCTTCCTTTCGCGGTAGGATGGATGGTAGCCTAGCATGGCGAATCGGATCGGGCAACTCTGGGAACTCGGAGACAACAGTTTTTCTTGACGGAAGAAGGATCGCCCGATAAAATGCAACGACGAAGAGGATGGACGCTTGCAATGAACCGTCGGGATTTTCTTAAGGTGGTCGGAATTGGCACGCTGGCGTTTGTGGGGGGACACACCGGGATGGGGCGGGCCGACGAAGTTCCTACTCAGACACCGGCGGTTCCCAAACCGCGGCCGCCGGGGACGTGCGGAGGGTGGCTGGATGCCAATGCGGATGGGGTTTGCGATCACTCGGTGCGGGAGGGCAGACCCTGCCTTCGGACGGCCTGCCCAGGGCATGTGAAGAATCCGGATCGCGCCAAGCTGAAGGCCGCCGGCGCGCCGGCGGGCGTTTGTGCCCGATGGGCCGATCCGAAAAAGACGGGCCATTGTGTGTGGAGTTTTGCGGCGGATCGAACCGGTTGCCGTTACGCCCTGTGCCCGGCGCATCGGAATTACGAGCCGCCTAAGCCGGATCTGATCCCGGCGCCCTGAATGGCGGCGGTTGAACTTCCGACCGCCAGATTTCCAGGAGCCGCCGGATGGCGACGGCCGGGTCCGGATGACGGCAGACCGCGCGGACGACCGCCACGTTGACGGCACCCGCCCGGAGCACCTCCGCCAGGTTGCTCTCCTGGATGCCCCCGATGGCGACGGCCGGCAGGGGCGTGGAGCGAATGATCCGGCTCATCCGTTCCAGACCGAGAACGGGGTCTGGACGGGCTTTGGTAGGGGTGGGAAAGACGGGACCGACGCCGATATACGTGGGCGTCAGTGCGACGGCCGCTGCGGCCTGTGCTTCGTTGTGCGTCGAGAGTCCCCAAATGAGGAGTTCAGGATGACGGCGCCGGGCATGCAGGAGGGATTCATCCTCCTGGCCGAGATGAACGCCGTCGGCCCCAGCGGCCGCCGCCAGATCGGGGTCATCGTTGAGGATGAAACGGGTGGCTGTTCCGGCGGTTATGGCGCGAAGGCGGCGGGCTACGGCCAGGATGCGGTCCGGCGGCTCCTTTTTCATGCGGAGCTGGACGTAACGAAGACGGGCCTCGACGGCGGCTTCCGTACACCGCTCATAGCCGGCCACGGGGTCGGTCAGAATGAGATAGAGACCGAATGCCGCCTCCTCGTTCGGTGTGTTCATGTGAGATCCGCGGCGATAAGCTGCGCGAGTTTGCGGCCACTCTTCAACATGCCGCCGAAGACGGGTCCCATCCGAAATCCCCCTTGCACGTTATTGGCCGCCATGCCGCAGGCATAGAGACCAGAGCAGAGGCGTCGGGTGTTGACCACCGTTTCGACCTCCGCCCGTTCCATCCACATCGGCCGCTCGCCGCAGAGGGAGCCGGTAGGGGTTTCGAGGCGGAGGTTTGCTTTTCGGGAGACCAAGGCGGCGATTTCGGAGGGATGGCCCGTGGCATCCACGACGGCACGAGCCAGCACCGTCAGAGGGTCCACGTGCATCTCAAGGCGGACGACCGGGGTCCAGTTAATGACGAGCCCAATGACCCGGTTATCCCGGATGGCCACATCTTCGACCTTGATCGCGTTGAAGAGAAGTGCTCCGGCCCGGCGGGCACCGAAAATGAGTCCGGAGGCCAGTTCTACCGCGTCGCAAGTGTAGAATCCCTCCTCAGCGGATTCGTGGCGGATGCCGAAATCGTCGAGAACGGGGAGGGCGTCGCTCTGGACGACGACCTCGTTAAACAGCATGCCGCCCCCCCAGATACCGCCGCCGGGGGCGAGTTTGCTCTCGAAAAGGGCGACCTTGAACCCCTCACGAGCCAGGTCGTGGGCGGCGACGAGCGCGGAGGGCCCGGCTCCGACGAAGGCCACATCGAGGGATAGGGCCGAGGTGAATTTCTCGAAATAGCGTCGAACGATAAAGGACGAGATACGATCTTCCATGGTCAGTTTCCTCCGCCGGCATTACCCGGATCAGGTTCATGGGTCTTCTCTCAGCCGCACCCTCCTCCGGGCACAGCACCCCAACTGACCCGATCAGTGTACCCGTGAATGCGAGGAAAAGTCAAGATTCTCGGGCGTGCGGAGCGACGGGTCAGAGCCAGGCCCCCATGGATTTCAGGCGCGCGCGAATGGCAGTGCCGTCCAGATCGGCCGGGCGTCGGCCGGATTGAGCCGCCGTCGCGGCGGCGAGACCAGCCGCCTGACCCACTGAGCAGGCGGGGGGCATGACCCGCATGCTGGCGTGGACGGCGTGATCCACCGAAATGGGTCGGCCGGCCATCAGCAGATTATCGCACGCCCGGGGCACAAGGCAGCCGTAGGGGATTTCGTAAAAATCGCCTTCCGGCACGTGAAGGATTTCGGTGCCGCCGCCCAGCGGGTTGTGGATATCAATCGGGTAGGAGACCCGGGCGATGCCGTCCGGGAATTTGGCGCACCGGAGAAAGTCGTCGCGTGTCAGGTAGGCATGACCGCGGATGCGGCGGGACTCCCGAACGCCGATGTGGTGGGCCATGGAGAAAAGCCGGGCCTGTTCATACCCCGGCACATCGCGGCGCAACCATTCGAGAAACTCGCGGAGCTGGCGGCGTCCCTCGATCTCAGCCTCCGAAAGCTCCAGGCCATTGGTGGCATCCTTCTGCACGACGCGCGTGGTGTTGAAATGAACGACATCGGGCTCGAACCACTCGAACTGGAGCACGTTCTCGCGTGGGCAATGAATCCGGCCCTCGGCCTTGGCAGCCAGGAAGAGCCGTTGCCGTTCCGCCGGGGGCGGCGTCCGCTGTTTGTCCACCCCGCTCAGCTTGAAGCAAAGGGTCATGGGCTGGCAGTAGCCGGAAGGGCCTCCCTTTTCGAAGGCGCAGCCGGCTCTGGCGGCGACGTCGCCATCGCCCGTCGCATCCACCCAGACGGCCGCGCGGGCAGCGACCAAGCCCGATTTCGAATGGAAAATGCCGGCCTCAATGCGGCGGTCCGATCGGACGACATCCACGAAGGCGTGATGGTAGAGGATTCGAACGCCGGCGGCGAGGCAGAGGTCTTCGGCCGCCAGGGCCGCCAGTTCCTTGCTGATGGTTCGGGACGATCCGCCGGTGCCGGCGATGTATGCCTCCCGTTCCTTGGGGGGAAGGTAACGACCCATGGCCCGGATCCATTCGAGATACACCGGCCGGTCGAGCGGCTCTGCGCCGGCATGGTTCCGCATGAAGGGTTGGACTTCGCCGACAGAGGCCATTCCGCCCAGCAGGCCGTAGCGTTCTATCAGGGTGACCTGCGCGCCGGCCCGGGCAGCCATAACGGCCGCCCCGAGACCGCCTGGCCCTCCGCCTACGACAATCACATCCGACTCGGCAATGACTGGCAGAGGAGACGGGGGCGTGTACGATACGGTGGTCATGGCGGTGCTCCGGATAGGTAATCTGCTATTGTAGCCGGATTCCGTCGCACCTTCAAGATTGCCGTTGGTGGTTCGGCGAATCCCCGCGGGGGGCGGGCAGCGCCGGCGCGGCGGCGCAACGCCGGACCGGCGGATCCGGCTCATCCGATGGCTTCGCGTCCCGTCTCTCCCGTTCGAATGCGGATGCATTGCAGGAGGTCCGTCACGAAGATTTTTCCGTCCCCGATATTGCCCGTTCGCGCACTTTTGATGATGGCCTCGATGGTCGGCTGTACGAAATCCTCGTTGACGGCGATATCGAGACGGACCTTCTTGAGCAGGTTCACCTCGGTAACGGCGCCCCGGTATTGCTCGGTGTATCCCATCTGCTGACCGCAGCCGATGACGTTGCTGACGGTCATTTTGAACACCTTGGCGTCGAAGAGCGCCGCTTTGACATCCGGGAGTTTTTCCGGTCGGATCAGAGCCGTGATCAACTTCATGGGTATCTCCTTGCAGGATGGGTTACTTCGTCAGAAAGCCTTGGAAATCGGGATAGGCCTCCATGCCGTGTTCCCCCACGTCGAGCCCCAGAATCTCTTCCTCGCGGGAGACTCGGAGACCCAGGGTGGCCTTGAGGAGGCCGAAGATCACCATGGCGCTCACGAGACAGAACGCGCCGAAGAGGAGAACGCCAAGGAGCTGAACACGAAAGCTTTTTCCCGCACCCCAGAGGCCGACGGCCAGCGTGCCCCAGATCCCGTTGACCAGGTGAACCGAGACGGCGCCGACGGGGTCGTCAATCTGAAGCCGGTCGAGTCCGAGGACGGAGAGAACCACCAGAATGCCGGCCACCAGGGCGATGAGGATGGCCGCTGGAATCGAGACCACATCCGCCCCGGCGGTAATGCCCACGAGACCGGCCAGAATACCGTTGAGCACCATGGTGAGATCAGGTTTCTTTTGGATGAGCCAGGAGGTCGTCATGGCGGCGAGCGCCCCGGCGCAGGCGGCCAGGGAGGTGGTGACCAGGACATAGGAGACCGATTCCGGATCGGCCGAGAGGACAGAGCCTCCGTTGAAACCAAACCATCCCAGCCAGAGCAGGAAGACGCCGATAGTGACCAAGGGGAGGCTATGACCCATGATCGGACGGCTGACGCCGTTGACATATTTGCCCAGGCGGGGCCCCACCATGATGGCTCCTACCAGGGCCGCCCATCCTCCGACGGAATGAACAAGGGTCGAACCGGCAAAATCATGAAAGCCCATTTTGTCCAGAAATCCGCCACCCCATTTCCAAGAACCCGCAATGGGATAGACCAGAGCCACGTAGACGGTAGAGAAGAGGAGAAACGACGAGAGTTGGATCCTCTCGCATACGGCGCCGGAAACAATCGTGGCGGCCGTGGCTGCGAACATCCCCTGGAAGAGAAAATCGGTCCATGCCGTGTACGACTCCGAAAGATGAGGAACGGACCCCCAAGGCGATCCGGCGAGCGCGCCGGGCAAAAACCCGAAGACGTGACCCACCAGCCAGTGATCCCGGGGATACATTAGGCCGTAGCCGATCATCGCGTAGGTCAAGAGACCGATCGCGGGGATCAACGTGTTTTTGAAGAGAATGTTGACCGTGTTTTTCGCGCGGCAGAGCCCGGATTCGACCGTCGCAAAACCCAGGTGCATGATAAAGACGAGGAATGTGGCCACCATCATCCAGGTGTTGTCCACGGCATTGACTCGAGGAACCGTATCGGGGGCAGCGCTCTCCGCCGCATGGCCGGTGACTCCCACCAACATGACGCCCGCGAGGATCACGGCCACGCTCCACCTCTTTCTTCCAATCCTTTTCATGGGTCTCCTTTTTGTTTGTTCCTGATGGGTTCTAGATGAACGAGGTCATGAGGAAGCACGTCACGTGCCAAGCCCGGTCCTGCGGGTTGTCCGGAGGCGGAAACGCAGGGCGGCCGATGGATACGGCGTTTTGAGGAGACAAAAGTGTCCCGAGAGTTTTTGGAAATGACAAAAATGTCTATGCTGTGGGCTTTCTGAAAAAGGAGTGCGGGCGATGAAAATACGGCGGAATCGGCCTTGACATCCGGCGTGAAAATCGTTACCCTCGTTGCCCAGTTTTTCGCTTGCGAATTCGGATCAACCCACGCCGGGAGGACCAACCCATGCTGGACGTTCGGAATCTGGAGAAATGGTTCGGCCCCATCTACGCGGTGCGCGGCGTCTCGTTTTCCTGCGCCAAAGGCGAGGTGCTGGGATTTCTGGGACCCAACGGAGCCGGCAAATCCACGACCATGCGGATGATTACGGGGTTTCTTCCTCCCTCCAATGGCACAGCCATTCTGGGAGGCTATGATATCCGGGAATCACCCGTCGAGGCCAAGCGGTTGTTGGGCTATCTGCCTGAAAATGCACCGGCGTACGAAGACATGACCGTCGAGGAGTTTCTTCTGTTCATTGCCGAGATGCGCGGGTTCCGGGGCCGGCGGGCACGCGAACGCGCGGGCGAGACCATGGCCCGTTGCTTTCTGGAGAAGGTCCGCCACCAGCCTATCGAGACCCTTTCGAAGGGATACAAGCAACGGGTCTGTTTCGCCCAGGCCGTCCTTCACGACCCGCCCATCCTGATCATGGATGAACCGACAGATGGGTTGGATCCGAACCAGAAACGAACGGTTCGTCAGATGATCCGCGAGATGGCGGCCGAAAAGGCGATCGTCCTTTCGACTCATATTCTGGAGGAGGTGGAAGCGGTCTGTACCCGGGCCATCATTATTCACGAAGGGAGCATTGCCGCGGATGGCACGCCGGAGGCGCTCAAGGCGCGCCATCCGAGCGGGCGGCTCGACGAGGTCTTCCGGATTCTCACCGTCGGAGATGAGGCGCAATAGGGAGGATGGCAACATGCGTTTCTGGACCGAAACCGGCATCATGCTTCGGCGCGAGCTCAAATCCTATTTCCAGTCGCCGATTGCCTACGTCTTTTTGGTGGGGTTCCTTCTTCTCGTTGGTTTTCTGACCTTTATGGTCGGCGGCTTCTTCGAGATGGGCCAGGCCGACCTGCGGTTTTTCTTCTTCTGGCACCCATGGGTGTACCTGCTGCTCGTGCCGGCCGCTTCCATGCGGCTCTGGGCCGAAGAGCGGAAAAGTGGGACGATCGAGTTGCTTCTGACGCTGCCCGTCACCCTGCCTCAGGCGCTGGCGGCGAAGTTTCTGGCAGCCTGGCTCTTCCTGATTCTGGCGCTGGCGCTCACGAGCCCGATTGTCTTCACTGGGCTCTATCTCGGTCATCCCGATCTGGGCGCCATCGTCGCCGGTTACGTGGGAAGCGCCCTTCTGGCGGGCGCCTACCTCTCGGTCGGGCTCTTTGCCTCGGCCCTTACGCGGAATCAGGTCATCAGTTTTGTCGTCGCTCTCCTCATCTGTCTCTTTCTCCTGCTGGCGGGCTGGCCGCCGGTCGTCTCCATGTTCAACCGCTGGGCGCCCGACTGGCTGGTGCGCACCGTGGCGGCCTTTGGGGTTATGCCCTACTTCGAATCCGCGACGCGCGGCGTGCTGGACATTCGGGATATCGCCTATTTCCTCTCGGTGATGGTCGTCTTGCTGCTCGCGACGCACTGGACAGTGGAAAATCGGAAAGGCTCCTGAGGGAAAGGAGGCGCACGCGATGAAACTGGACCGGAACCTGTTGACCTGGAGCGGGCGGACCGTTGCGTTTCTTCTGGCCCTGGCCATTGTTCTGGCCATCAATGTCATTCTGAGCCGCTTTCGATGGCGGCTGGATCTGACGGAGGAGAAGATCCATACCCTTTCCCCCGGTACGATCCACATTCTGCGCTCCCTCGACCAACCGGTGACCCTCCTCTTCTTTTTCAACGAGTCGGATCCCCGGATTCCGATCGGATTCAAGAATTATGCTCGGCGCGTTCAAGACCTCTTGGCGGAATATGCCTTGCGGTCCGGCGGACGGATCACGGTCGAAGTCCATGATCCGAAACCCGACTCCGAGGCCGAGGAGTGGGCCCAGCGATATGGCCTTTCCGGGCAGCCGCTCGACTTCCTCGGACCGACCCTCTATCTCGGTCTGGTGGCCGTCCGGGCCGATTCGGAGGCCGTGATTCCCCTCCTGGATCCTGAGCAGGAGTCGCTCCTGGAATACCAGATCACCCGGCTCATCGTTCGCGTCAGCCAGGCCCGGAAGCCGGCCATCGGCGTCCTCAGTTCGCTCCCTGTGATGGGCGAGTCGCGGCCGCCATTTCCGATGGCGGGCGTGCCGGAGCCTCCGAAACCCTGGTTCCTCTTCTCGGATCTCAAGCAGGATTACGAGATCCGATCCCTGGAGAAGGATGTGACGACGGTGGATACCAATCTCGATCTGGTGGTGGTTGTGCACCCGAAGGATCTGCCGGAACGGACCCTCTTCGCCCTGGACCAGTATCTCCTACAGGGCGGGCGTCTGTGGGTTCTTCTCGATCCGCTCTCCCTGGCCGAAAGCCGGACCACGTCCGGGGGGCCGATGATGTTCGGTCCCCGCTCCTCCCAACTCGACCGGCTGCTGGAGGCGTGGGGCGTCTCGTTTGAAAACGACCAGGTAGTGGCCGACCTCGAAGCCTCCACCCGCCTTCAGGGGGGACGGGGCGAGATTGTGGACAGTCCGGTGTGGCTGACCCTCCGGGGCGATTCCCATTTCAACCGTCAGGATCCTCTCACGGCCCGGCTGCGCCATCTGATGATGCCTCACGCAGGGGCGTTCAAGGTGAGCGAAAAGCCAGGGATCAAAGCGACGCCGCTGCTGATGTCCTCCACGACGGCCATGTTGACCGATGCGATGTCGGCCCAGTTCGGCGCCGAGGGGATCCGGCGTCGGTTCAAGAGCGCCCTGGAGCCATTCACCCTGGCGCTGCGTTTGCAGGGGACATTCCCCACGGCCTTCCCCGAAGGACCGCCCTCGACCGGCTCAGGCGGGGCGACCAATGAGGAGGTGCAGGTCGCCACCGATTATCTCAAAGAGAGCGTGCGCCCGAGCACGGTGGTGCTGGTGGCTGACAGCGATTGGGTGTATGACGAGTACTGCGTCCAGGAGACGCGCTTTCTGAATTTCCGGGCCTACCAGCCGATCAACGACAATCTCACGTTCTTCATTAACGCCGTCGAGCAGTTGACCGGCGGTCCGGCCTTGGCGGACGTCCGTGTCCGCGCCCGGACGGACCGTCCCTTCGAGCGGGTATTGGCGCTTCAGCGGAAGGCGCAGGAGCGATTCCTGGAGGAGGAGCGCCGCCTTTCGGAGCGGCTGGAGGAGGCCGAACGGCGGCTGCGCGAACTGCAGCGGGAAAAGGATAAATCGCAGATGTACATTCTGAGTCCGAAACAGAAGGAGGAGATCGAAAAGTTTGAGGCTCAGGTGCGCCAGACGAAACTGGCGCTCAAGGAGGTGCGCAAGAAGCTTCGGGCGGACATTGAAAATCTCGGCTTTAAAGTCAAGGTCATCAACATCCTGCTGATGCCGGTTCTTGTAGCGATGGCCGGCACCCTGTTCGGGTTCTGCCGTCGCCGGCGGCAGCGGTCGTAAAAGGCGATCCGCATTTTTTTCAGGAGAGGAAAGGGGTATGAAGTCCGGAAAACTCATTCTACTGGCGCTCATCGCGGTGGTGGTGATCGGATTGGCGGTCTGGACGTCGCGCCGTCCAAGGCCAGGCCAGAGCCCATCACCGGAGTCGGGAACTCCGGTTCTGTCTTCGCTTCAGGACGTGGATCGTCTCAACAGTATTGCAGAGATTCTCATCCGGCCGTCCACCGGCGAGGTGTGGCGATTCGTTCGGGAAAAGGAGGGATGGAAGGCGGCCGACCGGTTTGGATATCCCGCCGATTTCGAGAAGGTCAGCAACTTTCTTCTCGCCTTGCGGCGGCTCAAGGTGGGGCGTCGCCTGCCCGACGATCCGGCCTCTCTGGCCCGCTTTGGGCTGGCCCCCGGGGAGGCCGACGGTGACTCGCGCGAGGTGCTCCTGAAGAACGCCACCGGGCACGAGATCGCCCTTCTTCGGATTGGAAAGGAATGGTACAGGACGCGCGCGGGGGGTGAAGAATCGTGGGGCGGCGGTTTTCCGGATGGCCGTTATCTCTGGGCGGATGGCCGGGCGGTCTTGGTGATGGACACCCTTCCCGACCTTCCCGCTTCCCGGCGCGACTGGCTCTCCACCGAGGTGGCCAATGTGGGCTCTTACGACATTCGCTCGATCGAGGTGAGGGATGCCGACGGACGCCATCTTCTCCTGCAACGGCCCGATTCGACGGGAGCGTTGAAGGTGCCTGATCTGGCGGCCGAAGAGGAGATGGAGAGCGCCAAGGTCAACAGCCTGGCTAATCTCCTGAGCTGGCTTCATTTCGAAGATGTGGCCGACCCCGCGTTGAGCGATGACGTCATGGGTTTCGATCGTCCGACGGTGGTCGTCATGACCCTCACAAACGGCGTTTCCTATACGGTGAGCGTCGGCGGCGCGAAAGAGGGAGAAGGCGGGAGTCGCTATCTCCGGCTCTCGGCGGCGTATGTTCCCCCAGCCGCGGCCGAGGAGAAATCGGAGGGATCCGAGAAGGACGAAAAGGCCGCGGCGGAGCAGGAGAAAGCGCAAAAGAAGCTGGCCGAAGAGGTCAAGGCCTTCAATGCCCGCCACGCGAACTGGACTTATATCGTGGCCGCGTACAAGCTGGAGGCGGTGTCGGCGGACCGGGCCCCGTTTGTCAAGCCGAAGCCGCCCCCGGCCGAAACGGCGAAGGAGGGAACCGCGGAAACGGGGGAAGCGAGTGGAACGCTGCCCGTTCCGACAGTTGAAGAGGCCGCACCCCCTGCGCCTGAGGCGGCGGGCCCATAACACGCGCTCGTCTTCTTGTTGGCCTCGACAGGGCCGGGCGTGAAAGGACGGGGGCGCCTAGCGGATGAGGATGAAGGTGCCCTTCTGAGGCGGGATCTCGTAGCAGCCCATATCCACGCGTCCTCCCGAGACCCTGGGACGGCCATCGAGGTCCAGGGTGGCGGCCAGTTCGGGATCCGGAGAGCCGGCGTTTCGGCAGGGGGATTCCGCCGAGAGATGCCCATCGGTGTAGCGGTTGGTCAGGCCGAATCCCTCGCCGATGACGACAAAGAGCGGATTGTTGGTGATATTGCCGGTTCCCGCGGGGTTGTGCGTCAGGGAGGGAGAGCACGAGTAGGTCATGTTTGTTTCTGAGACCGTGGTGTAGATATCCTCGATCGTATTTGTTCCCCGGTTGAACCAGACGATGGTGTTTTGCAGCAGACTTTGGGCATTGGATCGGTAGACTCCCCCGCCGTACGAGCCTAACGCATTAGATGCCTTGACCTCATTCCGGGCAATGGTGCAATTGACGAGACGGCCAGGGCCGGCGAGGCAGACTCCGCCGCCCTGACTTTTTCCGGAATAGCCGGCGGCGGTATAGGCGAGATTGGCAAGGATCAGGCAGTTGCTCGCCGTTCCTCCGGTCATATAGAGCCCCCCTCCATGGGCGTCTCCGTTGGCGGTGTTGTAAGTCGTGTTACTGGCAATGATGCAGCGCTCGATGAGACCCCCGGAAATCAGCCCTCCTCCGCCACCGGGAACGCGGTAGTTACCTATGGTGGGCGCAACGGAAATGTTCAGATGGCTGGCGCAGTTGGTGATGATGCAGTCGGCCACGACACCGGCCGACATTTGGATGCCCCGGCTGGCCGTGATCGTGACCCCCCGGAGGGCGGCATTGGGATTCACGAGTTCGATCCGGCGCCCTCCTCGGAGAATGGTGGCGCGAGGACCATTGAGACTTCGCACCTCGATTCCTTTGGCGAGCACGACCGGCGGCGTGTTGGAGATGACGAAGGTCCCATTGCTCAGGGTTACCATCCCGCCATCAGCGACGGCCACTACGGCCTCCTGAAGGTTCCGCGTCGCCTTGCTCCAGGAGTTGAATGGAAAGATCGAGGCCCCATTGGTTGCGACAAAAACCGCCGAAGGGAAGACACGGATGTAGTCGGGTTTTTTAAGAGTGACGACCTCGCCGACGGTATTGCTGACGAAAAGAGACGGTGAGTAGTGCCCGGCCTCGTAGGAGGCGGCATAGGGACTCAGAGCGAAATCCTCGGCGTCAATCGTGCCGTCGCCGTTCCAGTCCCATCGAAGGAGCGCGATGTTGGTGTTGGCACCGGCCACAATGGGGACCAGATCCACGGCGAGACTATCCACGGCTTCGTTGGTCACCGCCTTGAAGTTGCAACGCAGGGGGCCCGATGTCGGGGGCACCGCTTCGAAAGCGCCTATGTCCGGAAGGGCGATTCCGTCGCCATCCCCATCTTGCGATCGCGGCTGGCTAGTGCCGTCGGCCGGGACGTCGGCGAGTCAGGCGGCACCGTCCAGGCAGGGGGAGCCGGGCAGCAGCGTGAAATCGTTGTTGGTCGGTGCCGTCCAATCCGGTTCGGCGGCGATATTTCCCTCGCCGGGCCAGAGGGGGTAGGTGCAGGAGTAGGCGATCGAACCGCCAGTTTGGCGGATGTTGACGTGAACGTCATCGCAATAACGACGGTTGCGGTAGATGATGGAGTTTGAGACCACGCCGCCGCCCAGGAAAAGCCCTGCGCTGTTGGTCAAGCGGGTGCTGTTGTAGGCGATGGTGGCATGAAGGATCCGACCACCCGTCATATAGACTCCACCGCCTTCGGCATGCGTCCAGTTACGAGCCACGACGGTGTTGATCAATTCGCCCCCTGTCATGTAAAGGCCGCCGCCTAGGCCGTCACCGGTTCCTCCATAGGGGTGGGTAATGCCCCCATCGGCGAAGTTGTCGGTAATAAAGGAGTTCATGATGCGTCCGGCCGTCATATACACCCCTCCGCCATCCGGCCGGCCGGCGTAAGCCTGCAAGGGATTTGCCGCGTTGAGTCGGATCACGCAGTTGCTGACCAATCCGCCGGACATGTAGATGCCGCCGCCAAACACTGGATTACCAGAAGAAGACGTGTAAACGCGATTGGATTGAATGAGACAGTTCAGGAGAGAGCCGGCGAAGAGGCGGACGGCTCCTCCTTGGGCGCTTCCCACATTGAGAAACCCGTTGGTTAGGGTGAACCCATCCACCACAGCATACTGGTTCGAAAGCACCACCAATCGATTGGTTGAGGTTGTAGGACGGTAGATCGTGGTCGCAGCGGCGCCGTTTTCGCTCCGGATCTGGGCGCTATTGGTAATGACCAATTCCCGCCGGATCGGGTAGACACCATTGGCTACCCGGATGAGCGGACCGTTCACGTCGCCGGTATCCAACGCCGCATCAATGGCGTCTTGAAGATTGGTCGCAGCATCGGCCCAGGAGAGGAAGGGGAAGAGATGGCCGCCCGAGGGGGAGACGTAATGAACGGCCCGACCCACCTCAATGAGATTGGTTTTGACGGCCGAGGCCGAGCCGGAGAGGTTGCTGATGGTTAGCCCGATGGTGACGAACATCCGGTTGCTCCCGGGGGGCAGATTAAAGGCGTTCGAAATCACATCGAGGGCAAACCCTTCGACGAGGTTTGTTCCGAAGCTCCAAGTGAAATAGAGATCGTTGGTGTCGCCGCCGGCAATCAGCGAAACAAAGGAGATGGGCCGTCCTTCGACGACACGAAGGGCCTCGGCCGAGAAATCGCAACGAAGCGGACCGCCGTCAATGTGATAGGCTTCGAAGGCGCCTCTGTCATAATACGCGGTTGTGGGGATGGCATACCCGGGGCGGGGGCGGGGATAGCCATCCAGATCGCGGGCTACGCCATCGGCGATGCCGCTATCTATGCAGGGCGAGCCAAAGGCGAGGCGATAGTTTCCGGCGCCGGCGAAGAGCGGGTTGTTCGTGATGTTGCCGGTTCCCGTGACGGTATTGCTCGAACAGGTGTACACCACCGTGCCGCTCTTGTAGGCCAGATCGTTCGTGCCGCCGGTCCGAAGGGCGGAATTGCCCCAGATGATCCCATTCGTCACGGCGCCGGCATCCAGAACTACCCCGCCGCCGTTGTTCGTGGCGACGTTGTCGGCGACGGTGGTGGCGAGCAGACGGCCGCCGGCCACATGAGCGCCACCGCCGAAGGCGGCCAGGGTATTCGAAACAATCAGGGAGGCTACAACGGTTCCGTTGGCCATATAGAGGCCGCCGCCGCTATAGGGGGCCTGGTTGCCGGCAATGACGCACCGTTCCACCCTTCCCAGGGTTGAATCGAAGTAGATCCCCCCGCCACGTCCGCTGCCCGCACGGGGATAAGAGACCGAGTTGTTGAGGATCCAGCAATCCATCAGCGTTCCCGGCCCGCCGATATAGACCCCGCCTGCGCAGTTCGACGTGATATTCCCTTCGATCACACAGTTCGAAACGATTCCTCCGGTCAATTCGATGCCGCCACCGGATCCCTGTTGAGGCGCATTTGCGACCAACCAATTGATTCGGTTGTTCACGATTCGGCAGTTTCGCAGAAGCCCCGCGGAAAGGCTAACCCCCGCCCCGCGGAAGCTGGCCTGAAGGTAACCATTGGAAATGGTAAAGCCATCCACGACGGCGTTTGTGGTGATGGAGAGAATGCGGTTGGTGGAAGCCGGAAAAGCGCCCGCGAGGATGGTGTTTTCGGCTCCTCCTGCGCCGGAGATCGTCACGGCCTTGTTGACCACCACTTCGGTTCGAATAGTATAAAGCCCATTCGATACAAGAATCGTGTCTCCGTTGACGGATTGGGCCAGCGCGTTGGAAATTGAGGCCAGAGCCTCGTCACATTAGAGGCCCGAAGCCGATTCGCTGCCATCCACTCGGACATATCGTACCGTTTGAGCTATGCTGACAAAGGCCGTGCCCACCATCCAAAGTCCGACAATCAACCATCCCAACCCTCTTTGCCGCACCATGACACCCTCCTTTTCTTAATTAAAAATAAAACCTTGAGATCCGGATGTCAATATCGCCACATCCGGCGGCTTCCATTTGACAGACAGGGACTCCTGGGGGTAGAGTCCGCCGCGTGGTTCGATAAGGGAGCATACGGCGTATGCTATGGCTTCTGTCACGATGGGGAACGACTTGGTTCGGTCCGTTCCGGCTGTTCGGTTCGCACCTGGTGTTGATCGGACTTGGCGGTACGGTGGCGGCGGCGGTGGTCTGGTGGTTTCTGGGACGTGACTTCTGGCGCCCTTGGGTCCCCCGGGATCGGGGGAAGACCCTGGTGCAGGGGGGGCACTTGAGTGCGGGGAAACCGACAGGCGTCGGTCTAATTCTGCTCCTCCTGACCTTGCCCGTGTGGTGGCTCATTCTTCCGTTCAACCTGAAAGTCTGGGGGGTGGTCGCCTGCCTAATTCTGGCGTCGCTGACGGGCTACCTGGACGATCGGGCGGTACGGCCCTGGGGGGAATGGCGAAAGGGACTGCTCGATCTAGCGATTTGCCTGGCATGCAGCCTGATTCTTTGCCAGGGGGAACCGGTCCGAGTCTGGCTCCCGCTGGTCAAGGGAGAGTATCTCTGGAGTCCATGGGTGTTCATGGCCGTTTCGACTGTTGTGCTTTGGTTTTCCATCAATGCGACGAACTGCTCGGATGGCGTGGACGGCCTGGCCGGCTCGCTTTCCTTGCTTTCCCTTCTCTATCTGGGGGCGTTTTTGTACGGGGCGGTCGGCCATTCGGGGGTGGCGCGTTATTTGCTGCTTCGCCATCAACCCGAGGGCGCCATGTGGGCCCTTCTGGTCTTTCCTTTTCTAGGCACGTTGGCCGCCTATCTCTGGTACAATGCCGAGCCGAGTGCGCTCTTGATGGGGGATGCGGGCTCGCGGCCTCTGGGACTTCTCACGGGGGTGGCGGTGATGGCGACGGGTAACCCTTTTTTGATTGTGGTGGTCGCTCCCATCCTCCTCGTCAACGGGGGGGCGGGGCTGGTGAAACTGGCGTTGCTTCGGCTGTTTCGGCATTTGGGATTCGAGACGGGAGTGGACACGGCACGGGGGCCTCTTCGTCTCCTTCACCGGATACGCCTGCCCCTTCACGACCACTGCCGGCGCCATCTGGGGTGGTCGAACGCGCAGGTGCTGATGCGGTTTACCCTTCTTCAGGCCCTTCTCATTCCGCTTCTGCTGGTCCTGTTGGTCAAGTTGCGGTAAAAAGGAAAGGCCTGCGGCCCAGGGGTCCACATGGAATCCTCATCCGCCCTTCATCAATGGCTAACAATAGAATAATGGAATGAGGCGGAGGCAGACGGAGGAAGCCCATGGCGAATCTCAGCGCTTTGGTGATCGAAGATGAATCGGATATTGCCGATCTGATCCGGTACCATTTGGAAAAGGCCGGCATAAAGGCCCGCGTGGCGCTCCGCGGGGATGAGGGGCTGGCTCAGGCGCAAAAGGATCCCCCGGATGTTCTCGTGCTGGATCTTATGTTGCCCGGCCTGGATGGCTTGGAGGTCTGCCGGCGTTTGAAGCGGGACGATCGGACGGCGCATGTCCCCATCCTCATGGTAACGGCCAAGGGGGAGGAGAGCGATGTGGTGACGGGGCTAGAACTCGGCGCCGATGACTATGTGGTTAAGCCGTTCAGCCCCAAGGTGTTGATTGCGCGGATTCGGGCAATTCTCCGGCGCAAGCGAATGGAGGTGCCGCAGGGCACCGAGCCGATCCGGGTCCGCGATCTGGTGATTCATCCCGGCCGGCACGAAGTGCTGGCGGCCGGGAAACCGCTGGATCTGACCTTTTCTGAGATGCGGATTCTTCAGCTCCTGGCGAGCCGCCCCGGTTGGGTGTACACGAGGGATCAGATTGTGACGGCGATTCATGGGGAGAGCTACCCGGTGACCGATCGGGCGGTGGATGTGCTGGTCGTGGGCTTGCGACGCAAGCTGGGCCCGCGCGCCTCCTATATCGAAACCGTCCGAGGCGTCGGTTACCGGTTCCGGGAGCGATGATGCGCCGCCGATTGTTTTCCCAACTCCTTCCCTGGTTTCTGGCACTCAGTCTGCTTCCGATCGCCGCCGTCCTCCTGGCGGCCTGGCGGGCGATGGAGGAGTTTCACGCCCTCCAGCTCTTCTCGGACCTGCGGGCCCGGGCGGAACTGGCCCGCCAGTTTTTAGAAGAGCCCATCCGCGCTCAGGACCGCGGGACCCTCCAACGCCTCTTGGCGACTCCTGGTTTTGGGGCGGCGACCCGGCTGACCATCATCGGTGCCGATGGAACGGTTTGGGCGGAGACGCATGAAGCGGCCGAGCGGATGAGCAACCATGCGGACCGGCCCGAAGTCAAGGCGGCGCTCCAGGGACGGGTGGGGGAGAGCCGACGATTCAGCCGCACCCTGGGCGGCGAGATCTGGTACGTGGCGGTTCCGGTGGCCGACGAGGAGGGACGCCTGGTGGCCGTCCTCCGCGCGGCCGTCCCGGACGCGGCGATACGCCCGTTCCGGGTCCGAAGCGTCCTTCGTTTCCTTCTGTTGGCCCTGGCGGCGTCCGGTGTGGCGGCGGGCCTCGGTCTCTATGCCACACGACTGGTATCGGATCCTCTTGAGGCGATGCAGCGGGTCGCGCAGCGGTTCGGGGAGGGCGATTTCCACCTTCGGGCGCCCGAACCGGATATCGAGGAACTGGCCGAACTGGCGCGTGCGCTCAATCGGATGGCCGAACAGCTCGAGGATCGAATCACGCGGGAGATTCGCCTTCGCCGCGAACGCGAGGCCATCATCGGCAGCCTCAATGAAGGCATTCTGGCGTTGGACCGGGAGGGGCGTTTGCTGGGCCTCAATGCGGCGGCCGCCCGGCTGTTGGATCTGGGGGGGGACGAACCGCTGGGGTACCGCCTTCTGGATCGGGTGCGCGTTCCGGCCCTCGAAAGGGTGGTCGAGCAAGCGCTGGCGACGGAGGGAGCGGTGGAAGCCGAAGTGACGATCCCGGGTCCGCCGGAACGGATCCTTCATGTCGGCACGGCTCCGCTGACGGGCGAGGACGAACGCCGGATTGGAACCGTCGCGGTGCTCCATGATGTGACCAACCTCCGCCGGCTCGAGCGGGCTCGGCGGGATTTCGTAGCCAACGCCTCGCATGAACTTCGGACCCCCCTGACGGCGATCCGAGGCTACGCGGAAACCCTCGAAGAAGAGGCGGCGGACGATCCCGAATCCGTCCGGCGCTTCGCGCGCATTATCCGCAGCCATGCAGCTCGCCTCGAAGCCCTGGCGGCGGACATGACCCTCCTGGCCCGTCTGGAGCATCTCGAAGAGAAGGGAGAACTGGAGCGGGAAGACCATCGTTTGGCCGATCTTCTTGAAGACGCCATCGCGCTATGCGAGCCGAAGGCCCGTGCTCGGGCCCAGACGATCGAGGTTGTCTGTCCGTCTGATCTTCATCTTCAGGCCTCGGGTTCCCTGGTCGAGCAGGCGGTGGTCAATCTGCTGGACAACGCCATCAAATACAGCCCGGAGGGCGGACGAATTCGTGTCGAGGCTGGCCTGGCGGGACGAGAGGTCTTCATCCGCGTTCAGGACTGGGGGTGCGGGATCGAGCCGCGCCATCTTCCCCGTCTCTTCGAACGCTTTTACCGAGCCGATTCGGCCCGCAGCCGGGCGGAAGGGGGAACAGGCCTCGGCCTCGCGATCGTCAAGCATGTGGCCCAGGCCCACGGGGGCCGTGTGACGGTCGAAAGCGCGCCCTCCGAAGGCTCCCGCTTCACCCTCTTTTTCCCATCATGAAATCC
>Ga0308419_1000195_pt1 | contig 48634 bp, 43 predicted proteins | sample HotsprSampleMS50_FD_203674 | JGI IMG/M metagenome (GOLD analysis project Ga0308419, IMG submission 203674) | Hot spring phototrophic mat microbial communities from Mushroom Spring, Yellowstone National Park, Wyoming, United States - 20090730_MS50 ... | reverse complement strand
CAGGGACCCCGTACGGGAGTCTCGCGGCCCATCCGGCCCTGCCGGGCCCGTGCGGCCGTCGCTTCCGCCAGCCTGCACGCCGGGCTGCTGCGGAAAACCCAAGAACAGGTCCGATGGGGCTCCGCCAACGTTAGCTTGACAGTCACACCGGCCCGGGGTTTGTTGACGGCCCGTCCGTCCCCTGTGAGAATCTTGTAAGAACCAGACTCGGCGGCCACGCAACCGGCCTGGAGGGACTGCCTGTGGATTCCGCCACCGACGCTCTCATCCGCGATATGGTCGCGGTCGTTGCCCGGGAGGTCGAGCCCGAGGCCATCATCCTCTTTGGTTCGCAAGCCACCGGTGGCGCCGGGCCCAACTCGGACATAGACCTCATGGTCATCGAAGCAGAACCGTTCGGTCCGGGGAGGGACCGCCGCGAGGAGATGACCCGCCTGTGGCTGGCTCTGGCTGGCTTCGCCGTGGCCAAGGACATCCTGGTCTATAGCCGAGAGGAGGTCGAGCGTTGGCGCAACGCTCGGAACCATGTCATCGCCCGGGCGTTGAGAGAGGGGAAGATTGTCTATGGCCGACTATGACGAAGCACGGCAACTACTTGCCGCAGCCTTCAAGGACTGGCGTGCACTCAAGGGTATGGCTGACCCTGAGGTCTTCGCCGACGAGGTCTTCGGGTTTCACGCCCAACAGGCTGTTGAGAAGGCCCTCAAGTCATGGCTCACCCTGCTCGGCGTGGAGTATCCCAGGACGCACGACCTCTCACTCCTTCTCAACATGCTCAAAGGACAGGGGCAGGCCGTTGAGCCTTTCTACGGGCTGATCGAGTTCAACCCATACGCGGTGCAGTACCGCTACGGGGCCTTCGACGAGGTCGGCGCACCGCTCGACCGGAGCGCAGTAGTGAATCGCGTTACTGAGCTCCTCAGGACAGTCGAGGCCATGGTCACCCCTAAGAGGCAGTAGGTGCCAGGTCGCGGACACGCCTGGCCGGCACCGCTCCGCGGACTGAGACCGCTCCCCGGCGACATACTACGGGACAGCGACCACGAGCCGGACGGGGGCCGGACAGGGAAGGGAGACGAAGATGGGCGTCCGCGGAGGCACCAAGGCCCGGGGGGGCGTCTCCTTCCCCGTCCTGGCCGCGGTCTACATCGGGACCGTCGTCGGGGCGGGGTTCGCGTCCGGCCAGGAGATCCTGCAGTTCTTTTCGGCCCACGGTGTCTGGGGGCTCGGGGCCCTGGTCACGGCCACCGCCTCACTGGGGCTGTTCGGGTACCTCCTCCTGCGCGCCGGAGCCCGGGTGGGGGCAGAGTCGCACGCGGAGGTCATCGACCACGTAGCCGGCCCGGTCCTCGGCCGGGTCATAGACTACATCCTAACCTTCTTCCTCTTCGGAGGCACCGCGGCGATGCTCGCCGGGACGGGTGCGACGCTCCAGCAGGAGTACGGCCTGCCCTACTGGGTCGGGCTGACGGGGATGGCCGTAGCCACGGTCGTCACCGTCCTCGCGGGCATCGGCGGAGTGGTGAAGTCGGTGAGCGCCATCGTCCCCTTCCTGCTGGCCGCCCTGGCCGCCGTGGCCGCAGCCACTCTCTCGCGGAGCTCCCCCGATTTCGGCTTCGTCTCCCCGGCCCGGGCCGCCGTGGGTGACTGGTTCGTCTCCGGGTTGGCCTACGGGTCCTACAACCTCATCCTCGCCACGTCGGTCCTGGCCCCGGTCGCCCGGCTGGTGCGGCGGGAGGACCTCGGTCGGGGCGCCGCGCTCGGAGCGGCCGGGCTGGGCCTCGGCGCTCTGGCGGTCTATCTCACCATCCTCTGCCGCACCCCGGCCTCGGCCAGGGTCGAGGTGCCGATGGTCCTGGCCGCGAGACTCCTCTCCCCGGTCGCCGGACTCGCCTACGGAGCCGTCCTCCTGGCCGAGGTGTACACCACCGCCGTCGGCAGCCTGTACGGCCTGGCCAACCGGCTGGTCGGAGAGGGCAGCCCCTACTTCAGGACCGTGGTCATCGGTGGGGCAGTCGCGGCTACCGTTGCCGGCGCCGCGGGCTTCTCGACCATCGTCGGGACCCTCTACCCCGCGGTCGGCTACGCCGGGTTCCTTCTACTGGGCACGCTGGCCCTGGCGTGGCTGAGGGGCCGGCTGTAGTGTCCCTCGGCTCCGAGACCATCCGGGCGCGCCGCCCGAAGCCCGGTTGGCTTCGGGCTGGAGCTAGTCCCTGCGTCGGTCCCACACTGTGCCTTCCCAGCCACGAATGAAGCCGTTGTCGTGACAGACCGGGCATTGCCAAACGATGGTCGAGCCATCCGAGTGGAACCCTGCGTACATGATGCCGGTACAGCGCCGTCGCCCCGGTCTGCTCCGGCACGGCACGTTGGTCCGGACCTTTGGCCTGGTCTCGTGGGTCGTCACCCAAGCGACAATTGGGCCGAGGAAAAGCCCGATGTTCAGGGCCGGGCCGGGGATGTCGTCGGGGACGGCCCCGTTGCGGTCAAGGTAGTGCCGCATGTCCGTAACGTAGGTCCTGTTCATCCGTAGCTAGCTTCCTTTCCTCAGCCTAACGGCACAGGAGGCTCAGCGGCCCCGATCGAGTGCTGATTCAGAGGGCTTTCGCCTACACACCGAGGCCTTCCCATGCGGCGCTTCAAGAGAGGAGCTGGTTGCGCGTAGAAGACTTCAGGAATTCTCGAACGGCCGCACAGAAGGCCTTTGCCTTCTCAAGCGCTTGGGCAGCAACCGCATAATCGATGGCATGGGGGGCTCCGTAGTCTCCCAGGTTGCGGAGGTCGTAGGCTTCAAGGAGATCACGGTGGAGGGATTGGGAAAGGAGACCTGGCTTGACGAACTCCCGGCCGAAGGCTGCTATCACGGCCGAGTGCTTCGAGAAAGACTGGTCGCGGCTCAGCAGGAGAGCTTCTGTCGCGTAGAACATGGCATAGTAGGACCGAGCCGCCGCAAAATCAGGAAAGCCGGCAGCAAGGAGCCCTTGGGCTGCCGATAAACTCCTCTCGGCCTTCTCCAGCAATTCTGAAACGCCCGGAGAGTTCAAAGCCGTATACCCTCCTTACGGACGTTGAGGAGGAGCGGCGTCTTGCCCCTCTGGAACTCCTCAATCCCGATGGGGACCAGAGAAATCACAACATCATGCCGGAGGGACAGTTCTGCAACAACTTCAGCATAGAGTCTCCTCTCCTTGACGCCGCCGGAGTCCCGCAGAAGGAGCATGAGGTCGAGGTCTGAACCTGCTTCGGCGGCACCGCGGGCATGCGAGCCAAACAGCACCAGGCCTAAGAACCGGCTGCCGTAAATGTTCCGGAGCCTGGCCTCAAGCTCGTCAATGATTGGCCTGACATGGCGAGGCACCCGCCGGCGTCTGCCGCTCATTCTAGACTCGCCCCCATTCGACCTGCCGTTGCTGTTACTATACCAGAACTGCTGTGACGGCGACGCCACCGTGTCAGTTGCGCGGGCTATTGACCTAGAGCCAGGGTCGCCTTGACGTTTAGACGTTCTGGTGCTACCGTATCAGCATGAGGCGAGAGAACAAGCGCGTCACCGTTTACTTCGACCCCGAACTCCACAGGGCCCTCAGGATCAAGGCGGCCGAGACGGACCAGAGCATCTCCGACCTGGTGAATGCGGCCGTTCGGCGGTCATTGGCGGAGGACGCCACCGACCTGGCGGCATTCGAAGACCGAGCCCACGAGCCTACTGTGCCGTACGAGGACGTACTCAAGGATTTGAAGCGCCGTGGCAAGCTACAGGATTGAGGTCCGGCTATCCGCCGTCAAGGAACTCGAGGCCATCCCCGAAAAGGACTTGGCCCGCGTCACGGCCCGCATCCAGAGCCTCGCCGACAATCCCCGGCCACCAGCCTGCGAAAAGCTCTCCGGCCAAGAACGCTATCGACTGCGCCAAGGCGATTATCGAATTGTCTATGAGGTGGACGACTCGCGGCAAGCCGTAACTGTTGTGAAGGTCGGACACCGACGCGAGGTCTACCGCTAGCCCCATGCGCCAGACCTGTTCACACTACAGTCGTGGGGATAGGCCCGAGCTACGGTAAGGTCCTCTCGGGGGCAGGGGTGCAAGGTTGGCGGGGACTCCTTGAGCACTCGGGGGACACGCTCCGCCGGATGCTCTCCTCGGCGGCCGCGGCCGCATCCCCGTCCTTCAGGGTACCTTCGGCGCCCGAGGTCGCTTTCTGGCAGGTGCAGGCCGCCGCGCTGACCCTGACCAACGCCATGGTCGTCCTGGCCGACCACTGGGAGCCTACCGACCAAGTCGGCCAAGCCGCGCGGCGGGACCTCAAGCTGGCTCTTGACCATTTCGAGGGCCTCCTCGACACTGCCGGGGACCTTGGCGACCTGAGACCGTCCGACTGGGAGGCAGGCCTCGGACCGGTCAAGGACGAGGCCCTCCGGTTCTTCTCGCCGCATGGGCCCGAGGTCCGGCAGTGGCTCGAGGCCAACTACCAGTCCTTCGCCCGAGGTCTCCCGCTCAGATGGAGAGCAATCGCCAAGCAGGCGCTCGCCGGCCTCCGCGGGCTATACCCTGCCTTGACCGCGCCTCGCTCGCCGGCCGGAGGAGACCCCGTGGTGAGGGTCCATGTGGTCGACCCTCTCCAGACTGAGGTTCCGAACGTGCATGTGCTGTATCGGCCGACCGGTGAGACGGCGACGCCCTTCATCACCTTCGGGACGACCGACCTCCAGGGGTCGGCCGAGCGCAACCTTGACGCGGGAGCGTGGCAGTTCCGGCTTTCCAAAGACGGTTATCTCACGACGACCTACGATGTCACCATCACCGCTCCCACGGGCTCACCTTCGGACACCGTGACGGTGGACCTGACCTTGAACCCGTCTGAGCTGGTGCGCCCGGCCACTCCGACCGTGCCCGAGCCCCGGAAGACCGTACCGGTACACGAGGTTGTCGCAGTCTGGTTCATGGTCTTCGTGCTGCTCTTCCTGTGTTTCCTCCTGTGCCTCTCCCTTCTCCCCGCTCCGCTCGGCGCCGCCGTGACCCGGGTGGTGCCCGTCAGGGTAGTCCAATTGACGCCCTGGGGTCCGGAGTCGACGGTGGTCTCCACACCAACGAGGGTGACCCTTCAGAGCCGGATGGCCGCCACCTTCTCAGGCCCCTCCGGCGCCGCCAAGACGACGGTGAGCGCCACCGTCAGCACCAGCGCCGCCAGCGTGACGGCCAACGCGTACCAGAGGCAGCAGGAGGTGGACCCGTAGGGGGCCGTCCCGGCGAGCCTGGAACCGATGAAAGTATCTCCGAGCCGGTGGTGGTCCGTAGTTCATTGGCGGGTAGCGCCATAGACCTCGCGGTATCCAAGCAGCGAGCCCACGAGCCGACCGTACCGCGTAGAGTCAGGATTCATCATCGTCCACTCGAGCTCCCACGGCCTTCCACGACGCATCCATCAAGAAGTAATCCGCCTTGGACGCCGGGTCTTGTATTCTGGTGATAAGCGGCTCCCCGTCTTCACCTGCCGGGAGCTCAACGACGTAAAGCCAATAGCGCTCTCGCAGCTCTAGTGCCGTCTCAAACTGCTTACGGGTGATACCCACGTAGCCGGTATCCCATGTACCCCGAGTGGCCTTCACCTCGATGAACCGCTCCACGTCGTCCCCGCCGGAGCGGATGTCGTATCCTTGGTTACCCGGGGCCATGAGGTAGGGCTTGCGCCCGTGGCGTCTCTCGTACTCAACCACCGCTCGGACCCCGTCCTCGGCGATGGCAAGTTTGTCGCCCTTCGAATGGACGCGATCGGCCAGGATGGAGTCCGCAGTCGGCGGGGAAGCGAGCAACCTGAGGGACCATCCGGTCAGACGGCCAGACAGTCGTAGCCGACCCCGACTGACACCCCTCTCGACTAGGCCCGCGTCCACTGTCCGCACAGGGGGGGCTCCGAACCGCCGTGCTAGGCCAGGACTGCCATGCTGGCCAGAGGCAGTACGTTGTGGGCCGCCTTCGGCAGGCAGCCTGGCGACTGCGACCTCGGTGAGCGGACCCGATACGATTGGCGGTAAGGAGCCGACCGTCGGGTGAGACCCTACCCGCAGACTCTCCGGAAGGTCACGGTCAAGACGCTCGGCCCAGCGCTCGGACTTCATTGTTACGTCTTGTTCGGCCCAAAGGTCCTTGACAAACTCACCGAGGTGAGCGGCTCGGTATTTCAATTCCAGAGCGCTCCCGATATACTCCTCTGGCCACCGCTCGGCGCGACCGGTTATCCACACGACACCATCGTCGGCGCAGGCGTCGGTTGGCAGCTCGACATCCATACGGCCGACTCTCAGCCGGACCCACAGGTTGTCTACTTTCTTCACTCTCTCCGGGAACCCCTCAGGGCCCACTTGGGCGAACCACCTCACGTACGGACCGAGCCGGGCCAGCGTGTGGCTCAACACAGGGCAGTTGGCGCTGCTTCCGGAGTGAAGAGGAGAGAGTTGCGCGTCGGAGGCGCGTGGGATACGGAGACGGTCAGGGAGGTTCTTCCCGATGTCATCAGGCCATCTCCAGCAGATTTCGTCTGAGAAAAGGTGGGTGACCGGATCGGCCGCTTCTGCGTCGACCCACACCAACTCCTGCGGAGTGCACAGCCGCCACTCGCCAGCCCGGTGCCCCAACCAGCATCGCGCCGACAGCACCTCCGGGCCAGGGGCCCATTGGTGCTTGGACAACGCACGTTCCAGCGCGCGGTACACGGCCTTGAGCTGGTGCACCATGCATTCGCTGAGTGCTTCTCGTTCCCCCTCGATGGACAGCAACCACCGCTCAAGCTGAGCGGGTCCCGGTTTCTCTGGGACACCGAGCCGATGGAAGAAGTCTTCGAGTTCACAATCGTATTGAGCGGACAGCCCTTCAGGCAGGTCCGCCTCATCGGACCACCAAGCCTCCTCGGGGCTCACGCGGCTCACGCTCTCACCCCGACGGTACAGAATCAGCTTCTGCTCCGTGAAGCGGCGACGCACGGAGTCCGACTGGTCTTCCCGGCTACGAAGGGACTCGTCGATGAGCTTGTATACTTTCTCGACATCCCGAGTGTCGAGGTCCTCACTTTGGCAATGTCTTTCCAACATGTCCTGTAGCCAAGCCAACAGGGTATCCAGGTCGGCTTCTACGTACACGCCAAGGGCCTTCCAGAAGTCGAGCTCGGCAGCCTCCGCCAAGTCTTCGTGGAGGTAGTCGTGCTGGTCACCGTACAGCCCTCTCAGCCGAGGATGCAGAAGACCCCTCGGTGCCTTGAGGTCTCCCTCCGAGGTGGTCACCCAGGCCCGGTCGGCTAGGTCCAACAGCCAGCGGGCAGACTGGGCTTGGTCACGATACCATTGGCCGCGGTATCTGTAACGGTACTCGTCGTGTGCAGCTTTAGGGTCTTTGCTTAGGCGCCCTGCAACTGTCGCAAGATCCGTCGCGGCCAGGTCGCCCCGTGAAGCCCTCTCTACAGCCTCCTGTAGTCCGTGAACACATCTGAGGTAGATGCATGCAGTTCTAGAATGGGGTTCCCAGCCCGCGAAGCCGAGAATACCAGCAAGCTGATTGAACATGGGGTCCGTTCTGGCTACTTCCTTGAGCTTCACCCGGGGCAAGTCGCGGACTCCTAAGCATCGGAAGAACTCGCACCAGTCTTTTCGCTCCTCAGGGGCGGCAGTCTGGTTTGTTCCGAGGTAGACCGGGTCGACCCACTCGCACTTGAAATCCCCGAAGTAGACTTCCAGCTCTTTGCTGTCGGTGTAGTCGCTACCCAGATAACATTCATCCGGTCGGGCAAGTGTACCACCTCGGGTGGCTAAGACTTGTTTGTCCTCCAGCTTTCTTAGCTGACAGACAATGAACCAGTTATCGTGCCTTCGCTTAGTCCACCGATGGAACAAAGACCTGATCAGAGCCGCGTTATAAGCCCTATCAGTCAGGTGCAGGCCTTCGGCGCACACATCAATGAGGCTTTCGTCGGAAAGCTCCCTCACGCCGCAGTCCTTGAAGAAGCTACGTTCCGCTGGGTCGAGCGCTTTCAGCACGCCCTCGTCAAGAAATGTCAAGTACTGTATGACTTCGCCCAGATCCTGCAAGGCCACTCCCTCTGAGGACGGGAAGAACACCGCCTGACCTGGAGACACCATGCCCTTGTTAGTCTTCAGCAAAGGAAACCCCCTTAGGTCGTCGGGACGCACCCTATGCCTGCGCAAGAACCGATAGAGTTCACTCAGCCATTCCGCACTCTGTGACGCCAGGAACTGCTCGTCTAACTTTGTAATCTGCCTGAGGCCAGTCACCAGTTCCGCTGTTCCGAACTCCTTGACTCCCAGACGCCTCCTCAGCGCCTCCCGCCGCTCCGGGACCTGCAATACCTCCGGTGCCACCCAGTCAAGAGCCCGCCTCCCCTGCATTCTGCGAAGGAGCTGTCGAGGCACGAGCTTCCTGACGTCGGACTGGGGTATGCGAGCGACCTCGGGTCTGACTAAAAAACCGGATTCGACCGGTACTACCGGCTTGTGGACTAGCCCACCCCACAGTGCCTCGACCACGGCTTGATACTGGTCAGGACACTCGTCGTCCGACAGCGGCGGCACCCCCAAGAACGATGGGACCAGGTGCGGATGGCTCCGGCACAGACTGTCGCCCACACCTGCGGCCAACTCACTGAGCTGAGTCGTCAGCCACTGGTTCCAGGGCTCACCCCACTTCGGCCTGGAGCGGTCGAGCGGCAGTAGAAACGGGGCCTGCACGAGAAAACCCAACCCCGGGGTCTCGTGAGTAGGGAGGTAAGCGTAGACCACCCTCTCTTCTTCCGTACGGGCCAGGCCATTTTGAGGCTGGTCAAAGCAGAACCCGAGCGACACCTTCTGGTGCAGCGAGAGTCTCGGTCGCAGTCTTTCCTTGAGAGTGGACACCACACCGGGAGGTGGATTGGTGCGCCGACTGTACACAAGCCAGCGCTCAGTCCGTTGCCCCGCGTGAAGTACCGAAATCACCCAGCCCTCTCCCGCAGCTACGTTGTCGCAACGTACGTGCAAGCCGCCGTCTGTCCAGTCCAGCCTGAGAGACCGGACGTTCTTCAAGAACAGCAAACTACGAGCCCATACCCACCCCGAGCTCTCTAGCACAAGTTGAAGGTCACCGCTGTCGCGCTTTAGAGGCAGCCAGAACGCCGTATACTCCTTTTCCCTCAGCTCCTCCACCGCAGCGGGTACGCCGTACACAGGGTAAGGGAACAGGTAGTCCCCAATCTCAAAGCTGTGTGCAGCCGACACCACGAGGGGCTTGTCAGTCCAGGTGAAAACGCTCTTGAAGCCGATGCCGAAAAACCCTATGGCGTCCTCTGCCTTTTCCTTACCGGTGAACATCATTCCGCACAGCGCGCGCACGTCTTCGTCGGAGAATGGCCTTCCGTCGTTCCAGGCCAGTAGGGCGTCCGGCGTGAGTCTGAGGCCGAATTCGCTGCTACCCGCGTCGTCAGCATTCTGCAGCAGTTCGGAGACTACATCTGTGGGGTCGCAGTGCAAGTCCTCCGCAATCTGGCGCGCCACCTGGCCCGCCCTACTCCCGTACTCCTCCTTGTTAAGGCTCCTGATTCGTTCGTATAGTTGATGCATCTCCATGCACGCCACCTCTGCCGTCGCGGCGACGGCGCACTTTGGCTCTGTCCAACCCGACCCCTGCGTGAGAAGAAGGACAAGCCGCTGGGCGGTTTCAACATGGAGTTGTTGGAATCCTAGGGCCGGTTTGCCGTTTAAGACAGACTAACCGCAACTGCACCTCCTCAAACTGCCTCTCGTACGAGCCGAGGCCGCCCTCTACGGGCGGCCTCGGACCTCCGGGTCGACGATGGGGCTGGGCCCCACCCTCACCCCGTCTTCCCCGACCGGCTGAGGGCGGCGGCAATCCCCCACCCTACCGCGAAGGTCACGACCACGCCCAGAATCCCGGCCAGGGAGCCGGCCAGGGCCTCGCTAGGGACCGACGGGACGGCGTAGTCGGGCACAGGGGCAGCCCACGCGCCCTCCGCGGCCCGGTCGATGAAGCCCAGGTGCTCGGCCACGAACTCAAGGCCGTCCGGGTGAGCCGAGGCCAGCAGGGACAGAGCTCCCCCGACGACCAAGGAGATGACCAGGAGCTCTACGGCTACGCGGCGGGCGTTCACCGGTCACACCACCCTTCCACGAGCTGCGGGCGGACGCGGCCGAGGTAGGCCACGACCCCGGCGGTGATGGCCGCTTCACCGACCCCGATGAGCGTATGCCAGCCCGCCATGGCCACGAGCACCGGCCCGAGGGGGGCCGTCCCCGACAGGGCCAGCTCGAGCGCACAAGCCACGGACGCAGCCACCACCGAGAGCCACGCCCCGGCCGCGATGGCCCACACCCGGGGGACGCGGACCCTTACCAGCAGCCGATAAAGACCCCAGGCCACGAACACCCCGACGAAAGCCATGTTGAGCACGTTGGCGCCGAGGGCCGTGAGTCCGCCGTCGGCGAAGAGCAGAGCCTGCAGGACCAGGACCGTGGTCATCACCAGCGAGGCCGTCCAGGGCCCCAGGGTCACCGCCAGGAGCGCGGCCCCCACGAGGTGACCGGATGTCCCCACCCCCACCGGGAAATTCACCATCTGGGCCGCGAAGACGAAGGCCGCCATGGCCCCCACCACCGGGGCCCGCCCGGAACCTAGCTCTGCCCGAGCACGGGTGGCCGCCACCCCCACCAGACCGGCCCCGGCCACCCACGAGCCGGCCCAGGTCTTGACATCCAGAAAGCCGTCAGGGATGTGCATTCCCTGAACCCCTCCCACCGTTGAGATGCCGCGACCCGGTCGCCGATCCCAAAGCATGGCGGTCCGGGCCGCCAGCTCACAGACACCGTGAGCCCGACCGCCGCCCAAGGCCCACCCGGATGAGGAAACCCTCATCCCGGAGGAGCTCCGGCCCGCCCTCGGCCACAACGGTGCCGTCCCCCAGGATGAACACCTGCGTTGCCCACTCTGCGGCCATGCCGACGTCGTGCGTGGCCAGGAGCAGGGTCTTGCCGTCGCCGCTCAGCTCCAGGAGCAGGTCCGCGAGAGCGCCGGCGGCGGCCGGGTCGAGGTTGGCCGCCGGCTCGTCGAGGAACAGGATGGGCGGGTCCATGGCCAGCACCCCGGCCAGGGCGACACGCTTACGTTGCCCCAGACTGAGCCGCTGCGGCGGCCGTCCGGCCAGAGCGTCCCAATCCAGGCCGACTCTCTCCAAGGCCCACCTCGCACGCCGGTCGGCTTCGTCCGGAGGCAGACCGAGGTTGAGGGGACCGAGCCGCACATCCTCGCCCACCGACGGCGCCAAGACCTGGTCGTCCGGGTCCTGGAAGACAAGGCCGACGAGCCGTGGCGCCCAGGTCGCGGCGGAGCCGTCGAGCTCCCTGCCGAAGAGCGCGACGCGGCCCTCGGTCGGGACGACCAGCCCGGCGAGAACAAGGCCGAGGGTGCTCTTCCCGGCCCCGTTCGGCCCGAGGATGGCCGTCCGGCTTCCGACCGGGACGGTCAAGGACACTCCTCGCAGTCCCCAGGTCCCATCGCCGTACCGGTACCCGACGCCGCTCACCCGGACCGCCGGGAGAGCCTCCGACGGAGAAGCCGGAGCATCGGCGGAGGGAACGACCCGGCAGTCCCCGAACGCGTGCCCGAGGACCCGCCTCCCGTTCCCGGGGACCCCTCCCCTGTTCCCGGAGACCCCTCTCCCCTGAGCCCTCCGCCCGTGCCCCCCGAGGCGCAGGTCGTTCAAGCGGGCCCTCCAAGCCAGGTCGACCCTCTCCCCGCGGTCCAGGCAGCGCAGGAAGAAAGCTCCGATGAGGCTCCCCGCGTGCCGCAGGCCCGCAGGAGTGAGGACGGAACGCAGACGTTCAAGCCTGGCCCGCCTGGCGCGGCGCATCCGCTCGAGCTCGGACTGAACCAGGCCGAGGTAGCGCAGGGTAAGCTCGGCGGTGCCGACGACGAACGGCGGGAAACCCAAGGACACGAGCCCCGGCAGAAGCCTACCTGCCGGGGTAGTCTCCACCACAAAGCCGACGGCGAGGACGGACACCGCCACGCGCAGGACCAGACCCGCCGCCTCCGACGTACCCCAGTCACCTGCACCTCCCCACCAGCGGGCCAGGGCCAGGAGCACGGCGATGGAGGAAGCACCCGCCACCCGCCCCAACAGGCGGCGCCGGGCTTGCGGCGGAAGCCCGAGCGTGAGAGCGCCCAGGACCACGGCGGCGGCTCCGGCGAAGCGTGCGTCGAGCACGGTGAAGACGGCGACCAGGACGAAGACCGACACCCACTTTGCCCGCACATCGAGGCGCCCTGCCCATTCCGTGACCACGGCCGGTCCCTCCATAGGCCCGGAGGCGTTCGCTTCGACCCAGGTCGTCCGCTCAGGAACATGGTAGCACAAATCGGGAAGCCGTAACACCCCTTAGGAACTTCGGCGGGCCTACAACGGGGGACGGAACTTCTGGCGGGTCAACGTGGCGTACCTCTTCCTCCGCCGGCGGCGCCGGGTGCCGGAGTCGGACATCGCCACAGTGTAGAGCAGGACGTGAGCTCGGTGGCCCTGCTTCGGCTCGGCCGTTTTGGGCACCTGGGCAAGGAGGTTCCGCACGAGGTCCACGCGGCGCCGCTGCCATGCCGCCCCGGCCAGGATTTGCCCGATAGCCTGCTTGAGCTACGAGGACTGGCTCGACCGCTTCAGGGACCTTGTCCGGAGGGGCCTTCCCACCCCGCTCACGGTGACCACTGACGGGGCCCCGGAGCTCATCAAGGCCGTGGAGGCCATCTGGCCGGAGGCTGAGCGCACCCGCTGCTGGGTCACAAGATGAGGAACGTCCTGGACAAGGTGCCCGAGGAGGTCCGACAGGTTCAGGAAAGCCGCCCCGCTCCGCGCGGGGCCGGTCGACCAGCTTGGTCGAGCAGGAGTGTCCGGCGTGCGCTTGAACCTCTGAGGCGGAGGAGGGCATCAGATGCTCGACATCGACCGCAACGAGCCGTGCTTCTGCGGTAGTGGAAAGAAGTACAAGAGGTGTTGCCTGCCCAACGTCGAGGCGGCCGCCGCCCGCATATCCCGCGCGCTCGAAGAGAGATACCCCGGCTCCTTTATCCCGCGGGGCTTCGTCGGCCTTATGGCCCAGGCCGTGGGTATGGCCGAGGACATGGACGAAATCCCGCTCCCTCTGGATACCGCCTTGCGGGTCAGTCTCCGCATCGCGGACGCGTACTACGGACCCGAGGGACCCGACGAGCGATACCTTCAGAGGCTCCACGATGTCTTGCTCGAGACGGTGCGGTCGCACCCGCAACTTACCTCCACGCGCCTGGACCACCTCCGCCTGCCCGGCCTCCTGGAGGAAGTTCTCGAGCACCCGGACAGCATCGGCGGCCCGTCGGAACTGCCGGCAGGGGAACGGGCTGCTGTCGAGGTGGCCCGCCGCCTCTGGGACCCCGATGTCGTCCAGGACTGGTTCCTGGAACTCCTGCTCACCCTCAGATCGCCACTGGAGCCGGAGGTACTCGAGGCCGTTGCGTGGGGCGCGTGGTGCTTGGCCGAAGGCTGGAACCGGGGAGTGAACCTCTTTGGTCTCGTGGTCTTCGACGTGACCCTCCGGGAAGCGGCCGAGGCCAGTGCCGAACTGCGAAACCTGGCCGACGGGCCGCCCGAGGATGCCTCCCCGGAAGAACGCGAGGCCTGGAGTGACCGGTTGCGGGCCGCCGCCCGGAAGTACCCGTTCGTCGACCGCATGCTCTCAGAGACCCTGCTGGACAAAGTGTCGGGAGCCCTAGAGGCCGTCCGTAAAGGCGAGATTCACTTCGGCATGCCGGCGTGGGCCTTCGTCAACACCCTTCGAGCCCTCCGGCCCGACACCCTGGTGGACCTTTGCACGACCGGCAGGGCTCTGAGTGCCCGCGAGAGGCAGGCCCTGACCGATTCCTTCCTCAATGCGGCTTACGCCGACTGGGAGCCGGTCTCGACGATGGCCCAGGCGGCCCTGGAAGCCTACGCGTCCCGCGCCGCTTCCGAGCCTCTCAGACATGCGGCGAAATGTTTGGCCGATCACCTGAGCGATTTCGCCCTGGCCGTCCAGCGGCTCGCTTACCTTACCGCACACCACGTGGCTTTCAGCGAGCTGCTCGAGGAGGACCCCCTCCCCACGGGTCTGCCCGAGGGGAACCCCTTCCGCCTGGAACTGACGGATGTCCACGACGACGTTAAGCTCAGGGTGTACGCCGACGAACTCGAAAGAACCGGACAGAAGAAAGCCGCCGACCACGTGCGTTCCGCCCTGGCCCCGCTCGTGCCGGAGGAGCAGCCGGGCAGGTCCGCGTGAACCGCCCGGGCGCGGCGCCGGCGTCACCAGCCGGCCAGGATTCTCGGGAGTTCGGCCAGGTCGGTGACGACGGCGTCGGGGGAGGAGCCTCCCGGGGAGGTCTCCGGGCTTCCGGCCTGGTCCGGCCCGGTCAGGTACAGCACCGCCCGCATCCCGGCGCGCTTCGCCGGCGCGATGTCGTTGACGTAGCTGTCGCCCACCATGACGGCCTCCTCGGCCGGGCAGCCCAGGGCGGCGAGGGCCTGCCGGTAGAAGGCGGGATCCGACTTGGCCAAGCCCATGTCCCGGGAAAGGATGACCGCCTCGAAGTAAGAGCCCAGGCCGACGCGGCCTAGCGCCGCCCGCACCTGGGCTTCCGTCGAATCCCCACCGCTCGTTAGCACGGCCAGGCGGTAGCGCCCGGCCAGTGCCTCGAGCGCGGCTACCGCACCGGGCATCGCCTCAACCCGGGACCAGGTCGCCATGGGTCCTTCCTCTTCAGGGAACACCCTCATCAGGGTGTCGCCCCAGTCGAAGCACACGAGCTTCATTCGCCCCGCCTCCCGGGGCGTGATTTCACGTCCGGGTGATGGTCCCCTCCCACGTCCCCACTTTCTCCGCCTTGGCCGCCCGCCCGAACCACCTGGTGGTGACGGACTTGGTCTCGGTGTAGAAGGCCAAGCCGTCCATCCCGAGGACGTGCAGGTCGCCGAAGAAGGAGTTCTTGTGCCCCGAGAACGGGAAGACCGAGATGGGCACCGGGATGCCCACGTTCACCCCGACCATGCCGCCGTGCGTCCGGCGGATGAACTCCCGCGCCTCCCGCCCGCTCTCGGTGAAGATGCAGGAGCCGTTGGCGAACTCGCTCGCGTTCATGACCTCCAGGCCGTGCTCGAAGTCCCGGACCCGCTTAATGCAGGTCACCGGGCCGAATATCTCCTTGTCGCCCACGCTCATGCCCGGCTTGACGTGGTCGAGGATGGTCGGGCCGAGGAAGAAGCCGCCCTCGTAGCCCTTCACGACCACGCCCCGGCCGTCCAGGACCAGCTCCGCGCCCTCCTCGACGCCCTTGGCAATCCAGTCGCTCACGGACTTCTTGTGCTCGGCCGACACCACCGGCCCGAGCTCTGTCGTCGGGTCGTAGGCGCAGCCGACCTTGAGCTCCTGCGCGAAGCGCTTGAGGTAGCCGACGAACTCGTCGGCCACGGCCTCCTCCACGCAGACCACCGGCAGGGCCATGCAGCGCATGCCGGCGCAACCGTAAGTGGAGTTGATGATGACCCTGGCCGCCTGCTCGATGTTGGCGTCGCGCAGGACAAGGCCGTGGTTCTTGGCCTCTCCGAGGACCTGCACCCTCTTGCCGTGCTCGGCGGCCGTCTTGTAGATGTGCCGGCCGACCGAGGTCGAGCCGACGTAGGTGATGCCCTTCACGTCCGGGTGCCTGAGTAGGAGCTCGGCCTCGTTGCGGGTGCAGGTCACCCAGTTCACGACACCCTTGGGCAGTCCCGCCTCGTAGAGGAGGTGCAGGATGCGGTTAGAGGTCATCGGGGTGAGGCTGGCCGCCTTCAGCACGAAGGTGTTCCCGGTAGCGATGGCCACCGGGATCATCCAACCGAACGGGATCATCGCCGGGAAGTTGAAGGGGGCGATGCCGACGAAGACCCCGAGCGGCTCGCGGTAGGTGACGGTGTCGAAGCCCCGCGAGACCTGCATCAAAGACCGGCCCTGCATGGTGATGGGCACGGCCGTGGCCAGCTCGACGCCCTCGATGGCCTTGATGACATCCCCGCGGGCCTCGTTCACGTTCTTGCCGAGCTCGACCGAGACCATCCGCGCCAGCTCGTCGAGGTGTTCCTCGAGCTTGGCCTTGAACCTGAACATCACCTGGGCCCGGTCGGTGACCGGGGTGGCCGACCACTCCGGGAAGGCCTTCACCGCCGCCTCGACGGCCGCGTTGACTTCCTCCGCCGTGCAGCAAGGGGTCTCGGCGATGACCTCGCCGGTCGAGGAGTCGGTGACCGGCATGTACTTGCCCGAGCGCGTGCCGAGCCACTCGCCGCCGACGCAGAACTTGAGCCGCTCGACGGCCCGGGCCCCCGCCCCTCCGACGCCCGACCCGCAGAACCGTCCGTCCGCCATCCTCACCGTCCCCCTTCCAGCCGCTCGAAGGCCCTGGCCAGGGCGGCAAGCCCGGCCTCGAGCTCGGCTTCGCTGACGGTCATCGGCGGGGTGAGCCGCACCACGTTCCCGTACAGGCCGCCCTTACCGATGAGCAGGCCCTCCTCGCGCGTGAGCTCAAGGAGACGGGCCAGCTTGTCCGCAGCCGGCGCCTTGTTCTCGCCGACGAGCTCGATGCCGATCATGAGGCCCTTGCCGCGGACCTCGCCGATGGTGGCCGGGTACCGCTCCTGGAGCTCGGCCAGGGTCTCGAAGGCCTTCCTCCCGAGCCGCTCGACCCGCCCCGGGATGTCGTGCTCGCGGATGTAGTCCACCGTGGCCACGCCAGCGGCCATGCTCACGGGGTTGCCGCCGAAGGTAGAGATGGAGGCACCGGTAAAGGAGTCGGCGACCTCGGGGGCGGCCGAGGTGGCTCCGATGGCGGCTCCGTTGGCCAGACCCTTGGCGAAGGTCATCACGTCGGGCTGCACGTCCCAGTGCTGCCAGCCGAACATCTTCCCGGTCCGGCCGAAGCCGGTCTGCACCTCGTCGGCGATGAAGATGCCGCCGTGGCGACGGACGATGTCCACGAGGACCTCGAAGTAGCCGGGAGGCGGGGTGACGAACCCGCCCACGCCCTGGATGGGCTCGGCGATGAGCGCGGCGACCCGGCCGGTGGTCTCGGTGCGGATGAGCTCCTCGAGGTCGCGGGCGCAGGCCAGGTCGCACTCGGGGTAGGTGGCGCCGAACGCGCAGCGGTAGCAGTACGCGTTGTGGGCGAACCGGATGCCCGAGAACTCGGTGCCCACGTGGCGCCAGGTGGAGTTGCCGGTGAGGGACATCGCCAGGACCGAGCGCCCGTGGTAACTGTGGCGCAGGGCGATGACCTCCGTGTTCCCGGTGTAGACCCGGGCCAGGAGGATGGCGGTCTCGTTGGCTTCGGTCCCGCTGTTGGTGAAGAAGCTCTTCCAGTCCCCGGTGGGGGACAGCTCGGCCAGACGGCAGGCCAGCTCCACCATCGGGCGGTTGATGTAGAGCGTCGAAGTGTGCAGAACCTTCCGGGCCTGCTCGACGACGGCCTCGGTCACCTCCGGCAGGGCGTAGCCGAGGCTCGTCGTGAGGATGCCGCCGAAGAAGTCGAGGTACCTCCGGCCCTCGCTGTCCCAGACGGTGAGCCCCTCCCCCCGCTCGAGGACGAGCGGCTCCTGGTAGAAGGTAGCTACGTTGGGGAAGACGTAGCGCTTCTTGAGTTCGATGATTTCAGCCGTGCTCCGCGGCCGCCCGGGGCCGCAGTCGGATGCCGTAGCCACGGACCGAACCTCCTGTCCAAGCTTCTCCTCTGTTTGTCACAAGGCTGCGACAATGCCCCGTGAAGGCTCCTCCGCCGGCGCTAGGCCAGGCCCAGGTGGCGACGGAGCTCCTCCTCGTTGCCGGCGAAACTGTGCTCGGGACCGGGGAAGGCCCCCTGCGCGACCTCGGCCGCGTAGGCGTCGAGGGCGGCCTTCATCGCCTTGCCGAGGTCGGCGTAGCGCTTGACGAACTTGGGCGTGAACCTCTCGAACAGCCCCAGGAGGTCGTGGATGACCAGGACCTGCCCGTCGCAGTCGGGGCCGGCGCCGATGCCGATGGTCGGGATGGTCAGCCGCTCGGTGATGATCTTGCCGAGCGGCGCCGGCACGGCCTCGATGACCAGCGCGAAACAGCCGGCCTCCTCCATGGCGACGGCGTCGCGGTAGATGCGGGCCGCCTGTTCGAGGTTCTTGCCCTGGACTTTGAAACCGCCGAGCGCACCGGCCGTCTGGGGCGTGAGGCCGATGTGGCCCATCACCGGGACCCCGGCTCGGACCAGGGCCCGCACCACCGGGCCGAACTCCGCCCCGCCCTCGAGCTTGACGGCGTCCGCCCCGCACTCCTTGAGGAGCCTCACCCCGTTGGCGACGGCCTGCTCCTCGGAGAGGTGGTAGGCGCCGTAGGGGAGGTCGACGACGAGGAAAGTGTGCCTTGCGCCCCGCGCCACCGCCTTCCCGTGATGGACCATCTCGTCCATCGTCACCGGGACGGTGTTCTCGTAGCCGAGGACGACCATCCCGAGGGAGTCCCCGACGAAGGCGATCTCGATGTCCGTCTGGTCCACGATGACGGCGGTCGGGTAGTCGTAGACGGTGACCATCCGGATCTTCCGGCCCTCGGCCTTCATCTTGGCCAGCGTCGGGATGGTGACCTTGGTCTTCTCCACTTGGGTCAAGCCTCCCCCAGGAAGAGGGCGCCCGCCACCGCGTAGAGGCGCGCCGCTTCCTCGAGCTCCGCGATGTCGACGTACTCGTCCTTCTGGTGCGGGATGAGGCGGTTGCCAGCCCCGGTGGTCAGGATGGGGATGCCCGCCCAGGCGTTGAGGAACGTCCCGTCGGTGGCACCGGGGACGCCGTTGTAGATGGGCTCCTTGCCGCCGCTGACGACCCGGTAGGCGGCGTCGAAGGCCCTCACGATGGGCTCGCCGAGGTCGGTCTCCGTCCACGGCCGGCGCTCGATGATCTCGAGCTCGGCCTTGAAGTCCGGGTCGGTCTGGGCGAGCCGCGCCAGGATGCCCTGGAAGGTCCGCTCCATCTCCGCGTGGTCCTGGCCGGGGATGGTCCGGATGTCGAGGGTCATGTAGGCCTCGTCGGGGATGACGTTTATCTGCGGCTCCCCGTTGACCGGAGCGCTCACGATGGTCGGGGTGATGCTCGGCCAGCCGAGGTACGGGTGGCAGCCCAGCCGCGCCTTTTCCGCCCGCTCGTAGTCACCCATGGCCGCGATGATGGCGGCCATCCGCGGGATGGGGTTCACGCCCGACAGGGGCATGGCCCCGTGGGCCATGACGCCCCGGGTCCGGACCACCGCCCGCATGGCGCCCTTCTGGGTGATGCAGAGTTGGTTCTCCTCGGGTTCGCAGATGACGGCGGCGTCCACACCCGCGGCGTGGCCGGCCCGGATGAAGTGCTTTATACCGAGCATGAGGCCCTCCTCGTCCACCGGGATGGCCAGGACGATGCGCCCCTTGCGGAACATCCCCGTCTCGACCAGCGCCCGGACGGCGATGATGGCCGCCGCGAGGTTGCCCTTGGTGTCGCATGAGCCGCGGCCGTAGATGCGGCCGTCCACTATCTCCGCACCGAAGGGGTCGTGGGTCCAGGCGGCGCGGTCCCCCTCCGTGACGACGTCGGTGTGGCCCTCGTAAAGGAGGGTCCGTCCCGGCTTGCCGCTGGACAGCACACCGATGACGTTGGGGCGGCCGGGGGCGACCTCTTCCACCTTCACCTCGAGGCCCGGGAGCCCGAGGTTCCGGAGGTAGTCCGCGACGAACTCGGCGCACGGCCCCTCCGCCTCTCCGGCCGACGGCCGGTAGACGCTGGGGATGCGCACCAGCCTGCGCGTGAGTTCGACGAGTTCCTTCGTGTCGACGGCCGAGGCGAGACGCTCCAGCTCGCCAGCCGATATCTGCGTGTCCGTGGAGCGCGTGTCTGTAAGTCCGCGTTCAGACATCGTCGGCATCCCCCTCCCTGTCCAAGGTCCCGCCTTGAGCCGCTGCTCCGACGACGTCCCGGGCCGCAGGCAGACCTCCGGCCGCCTCGGCCTCGAGCGCCGCGCGCTTGACGGCGACCGCCATGGCCTGCGCCGCCAGGCAGCCCACCGTCGTCACGTCGGCCCGGACCTTGCGCCGGCCGCAGGACAGCGCGAAGATGGTGTCCCCGTCGAACATGGTGTGGGCCGGCGTGATGGTCCGGGCCCAACCGTCGTGGGCCATCTGGGCCACTTTCCGGGCCTCGGCCTTGGTGAGCTCCGCGTTGGTCGCCACGACTCCGATGGTCGTGTTGCACCCGGCACACGGTCCCCTGCCGTACGGCCCGTTCTGTTCCTGACCGCCCCGCCCGGCCTGACCGCCCCGTCCGGCCTGACCGCCCCGTCCGGCCTGACCGCCCCGTCCGGCGAAAGCCAGGGCCCCGCGGGCTACGAGGCTCCCCATCGCCGCCGCCGTGTCGAGGAACCCCGAGCCGACCGGCCGCCTCGTCCCGGCCAGGATGCGCCCGGTGTCGGGGTCGCGCACGTCGCCGAAGGCGTTCACCGCGACGAGCGCCCCGACGACGAGACCGCCACTCGCCTTCAGACTGGCCGAGCCCAGACCGGTCTTGGTGGCCAGCCCGGGACCGAGGAGCTTGCCGGCCGAGGCACCCGTGCCCGCGCCGACGTTGCCCTGGGGCAGAGGTGCCGGCGCCCGGACGGCGTTCTCGCAGGCCGCGTAGCCCATCGCCGCGTCGGGCCTGACGTCGGCCCGGCCGAGGGCGAGGTCGAAGAGGACGGCCGCCGGCACGATGGGCACCCGGGCGACGCCGGTGTCGAAACCGTAGCCGCGCTCCTCCAGCCACCGCATGACGCCCGTGGCGGCGTCGAGGCCGAAGGCGCTCCCACCGGCCAGCACGACGGCGTGCACGCGGTCGACGAGGTTCGACGGGTCGAGAAGGTCCGTCTCGCGCGTGCCGGGAGCCGAACCGCGCACGTCCACCCCGGCCACGGCGCCCTCCGGGCACAGTACCACGGTGCAGCCCGTCAGGGCCTCGAAGTCCTGGGCGTGGCCGACGGCCAGACCCGGGACATCAAGCAGACTCGACATTGGACCGACCTCCCCTCACCACGGCGGGCCGAGGTAGTAGCCCTGGAGGAACAGGACGGCCAGGAAGAGCGCAACGATGCCGACCGCCTGCCAGTCGAGCCGCGTCAGCTTGAGCTGCCGGCGCTTCGTCCGACCCTTGCCACCGCGGTAGCAGCGCGCCTCCATGGCGACGATGAGCTCCTCGGCCCGGTTGAACGAGTTGAGGAGCAGCGGGATGAGGACGGGGATGCGCTGCCGCGTCTTCTGGATGAAGTTGCCCGTCTCGATGTCGGCCCCCCGGGCCATCTGGGCTTTCATGATGCGCTCCAGCTCGTCCACCAGCGTGGGTACGAACCGGAGGGCGATGACCATGACCATGGCCAGCTCGTTCGCCGGCACCCCGAGGGGGCGGAAGACCGCCATCATGCTCTCCACGCCGTCGGTCAGGCTCACCAGGGAGGTAGACAGGGTCAGGATGGTGACCGACAAGAACAGCAGGAGCACCCTGATGATGACCAGGGTGTAGGTCCGCAGGGCCTCGGTGGTCACCCGGATGAAGCCCCACTGGAAGACCACGTTCGGGCTGTCCGCGAACAGGCTCCCCGAGAACATGAGCTGGATGACGAACAGGACGGCCATGAAAGGCAGGGCCGGCTTGAGCCCTCGCAGGCCGTAGTCCACGGGTATCTCGGCGACCTTCATCACGGCGGCCAGGAACAGCGTCACCAGCGCGTAGCCCAGGAACGTCTTCACGAAGAACAGCGCCACCATCAGGACAAGCCACAGGGTGATCTTCATCCTGGGGTCCATCCGGTGCACCGGCGACTCGCGGGGTATGTACTGGCCGAGAGTGATGTCTTTAGAGAGTTCCACGGGCTGCGGCCTCCTTTCCGGCGCGCCGGGCGTAGGCGCGGGCTATCTCGCGCGCCGCGTCCTCGACGCCGAGGTTGCGGAGGTCTACGTCCCAGCCGCGCTCCCGCAGGGTCTCCAGGACCTCCACCGTCTGCATCCGGCCGAGGCCGACGCGGTCCAGCATGGCCACGTCGGAGAGCACTTCCCTGGGCTCCCCCACGGCCGCCACCCGGCCGCGGTCCAGGACGACCACCCGGTCCACCAGCCGGAACACGTCCTCGAGGCTGTTCGAGACGAAGATGACGGTGAGACGGTGCTCCTCGTGGAGGGCGACGATGGTCTCGAGGATCTCCTGGCGCCCGCGCGGGTCCAGGCCGGCGGTGGGGTCGTCGAAGACCATCACCTTCGGGCCCAGGGCGAGCACGCCGGCGATGGCCACCCTGCGCTTCTGGCCGCCGCTGAGGGCGAACACGTAGCGGTTGTAGAAGACCTCGGGGTCCAAGCCCACTTGGCGGAGGGCCTTGTGGACGCGCTCCCGGACCTCGTCCTTCGGCAGCTTCAGGCATTCGGGGCCGAAGGAGACGTCCTGCCCGACCGTCTCGCGGAAGAGTTGCTGCTCGGGGTACTGGAAGACCAGCCCGACCTTCTGCCGGAGGGCCTTCATATCCGCACCCTTGGCCGCGGTGTCGATGCCGTCCACCACGACCCGGCCCTGCTTCGGGATGAAGAGCCCGTTGAAGTACTGGATGAGGGTGGACTTGCCCGACTGCGCCGGCCCGATGATACCGAGGACCTCGCCTTCCTCCACCGTGAGGTCCACGCCGTGCAGGACCTTGGCGGCGAACGGAGTGCCCTCCATGTAGGTGTGTTCGAGCTTCTCGACGGTGATGATGCTCATGGGAGACTGGACACCAACTCTCGGACGGACAGGCAGGTCGGGGGGACGCTGACCCCCAGCTCCTTCAGCCGGAAGGACAACTGGGTGACCTGAGGCACGTCCAGACTCAGCGCCCGCAGCTCCTCGACGCGGGCGAAGACCTCCTTGGGGGTGCCTTGCAGCACCACCCGGCCGCCCTCCATGACCAGCACCTTGTCGGCCTCGACGGCCTCGTTCATGAAGTGCGTGACCAGGATGACCGTAAGCCCTTCGCTCTTCAGGATGCGGATGCAGTTCATGACCTCTTCCCTGGCCTTGACGGCCAGGAGGGAGGTCGGCTCGTCCATGACGATGTACTTGCTGCGCATGGCCAGGATGCCGGCCACGGCCACGCGCTGTTTCTGACCGCCGGACAGCATGTGCGGGGCCTTGTCCCGGAGCTCTTCGAGCCCCATGACGGAGATGGCCTGGTCCACCCGCCGCTGTATCTCCGCGGGCGGAACGCCCATGTTCTCGGCTCCGAAAGCGATGTCGTCCTCCACCACCGTGGCGACGATCTGGTTGTCGGGGTTCTGGAAGACCATGCCCACCTTGCTCCGGATGTCCCAAGTGCGGCTCTTGTCCTTGGTGTTGATGCCGTCCACCCAGACGTCGCCCTTGGTCGGGAGCAGGAGCGCGTTAAGGTGCTTGCCGAGCGTGGACTTTCCTGAACCGTTATGCCCGACGATGGCGACGAACTCGCCTTCGTTTATCTCCACGCTCACATCGGCGAGAGCCACGACCGGGTCGGGGGAATCCGCGTGGTATGCGAACGTCACGTTCTCGACCCTTATCAAGCAAGACTCACCCCCAAACTCGTGATGGCCCTTGGGGAGGGGTGCGGTCCGGCGGTCCGGAGGTCCGGTGGTCCGGAGGTCCGGCGGTCCGGTGGTCCGGTTACCGGGCCGACGCCGGACCGCACCCGGGAAAGCTCTAGTTCTTGGCAGCCGAGGCGGACGAGCCGCCCTTGCGCATCTTCTCCACACCGAGGACCAGGATGACCGTGATGATCGCGGCGAGCACGACCTCGGCCAAGCCGTTGGTGAGCGTGATGGGCCAGAACGCCTCCTTGGGCAGGTACCCGCGGATGATGCCCATGCCGAGCACCAGGACGGTGTTGGTCAGCGTGCCGACGGCGGCACCGACGATGAGGGCCAGGAGCTTATTCACCTTCTTGAGGCCCAGGTAGGTATAGGCCGCCGTCACCCCGATGAAGATGCGGGGCAGGATGGCGACGAGCGGGTCGGCGAAGAGCGGGATGCCCGCGTTCAGGAAGCTGAACACGCCGAAGATGAGGCCGACCAGGGCCCCGACGACCGGGCCTTCGAGGATACCGCCCAGGATAGCCGGGACATGCATGATGGTGGCGTTACCGGACAGGTTGGGCACCGGGATGAAGCCGAGCCGGGTAACGCCGAGTAGGATGGCCACCGCGCCGAGGACGCCCGCGATCACGATGCGACGCGTGGACAGCGACACTCAGCTCACCTCCTTCCTTCTCGAGGTTCGGTCACAGGGGTGGTTCTAGCCGTCAAGGCACGCCAGGAAGAGTCAGGGGGAGTGAGACCTGCCGACGGATAGGCCCCGTAACCCAAGCTCGTGGAAATCTTGCGTGCGGCCCGGGCGACGGTGGGACCGACCTCCTCCATGACCCGGGTCGCCGTCAGGCGGATGGACGGGGCGGCCACGCTGACCGCGGCGACGGCGCGGCCGAGATGGTCGCGCACGACGGCCGCGACGCAGCGTATGCCCTGCTTGTACTCCTCGTCGTCGAAGGAGAAGCCGCGGGAGCGGACCAGCTCGAGGTCACGGAGAAGGGCCTCGGGGCTCCCGATGGTCTTCGGCGTGTAGGTGGCCAGCCGCCCGTGCGGGGCGTAGTCCCGGAACCAGCGCCGGAGCTCCCCGTCGTCCATGGCGGCCAGGAGCGCCTTGCCCAGCGCGCTGGCGTGCGCCGGGACCCTGGTCCCCACGCGGAGGCCGAGGCGGAGGGGCTCGGAGCTCTCGATCTTGTGGAGGTAGATGATGTCGGCCTGGTCGAGGACGGCCAGGTTCACCGTCTCGTTGAAGGTCGCCGCCAGAAGCTCCATCTGCGGCGAGGCCTGCTCCAAGAGCCCGAAGCGGTTGGCCACGGCCGCGCCGACCTCGAACGCCCGGATGGAGAGGGCGTACTTGCCGTTGAGGGGGTTCTGCTCGACGAAACCATAACGCCTGAGGGTGGAAAGGATACGGTAGACGGTACTCTTGTTGACGCCGATGAGGCTGCCCAGCCGGCTGACCCCTAGCTCGGGTTGTCTGGAGAGCTCGATGAGGACCAGGAGTCCCCGCTCGAGCGACTGGAGCGTGGGACCCACACCGTCCGCGCCGGAGCCCTTGAGCATGCCGCACCCTCACTTCGCTCGTGGTTTCTCCTAGCCCGCGCTACACACGACTGGAACAGAGGGTGTTGCTCTAGATGCAACAGGTTTTCTCTTGGCGCGACAGGAGGTTGGACACCGTCGCGTAAATTCCTTCGTGGTGTTTCACTGCTAGGTGCAATGTTTCTTTTGGTGAAACAACCAGGTATCACCGGCCAACGCAACCAACACAGGCAATCCGCCGCGGCCGGCAGGCCGTTGGGCACAAGGCGGCCGGGTCCTGAAACCTGGGTTTTCGGGGCGGGCGACTACTCGAGGGGGGAACGGGACCGATGAAGATAGCGGTCGTCGGAGCGGGGGCCATGGGCAGTCTCTTCGGGGGCCTTCTGGCCAGAGCGGGCGAGGAGGTGCACCTCGTCGACCCGTGGGTCGAACAGGTCGAGGCCCTGAGGTCGGGTGGGCTGGCCGTCGAGGACGCCACGGGGAGCCTCGGCGGTGGGACGGTCGTCATCCCGGTCAGCGCCACGACGGACCCGACCGGTGTCGGCCCGGCCGACCTGGTCATCTTCTTTGTGAAAGGCTACCACACCCGGCAGGCGGCCATCGGCGCCCTGCCGCTCTTCGGGGAAGAGACCGTCGCCCTCACCCTTCAGAACGGCCTGGGGAACGCGGAGGAGCTCGAGGCGGCTGTCGGGCCGGGCCGGGTGATGTGTGGCACGACCTCGTGCGGGGCTACGCTCCTCGGGCCGGGCCGCATCCGCTTCGCCGGCCGGGGGCCGACGGTGGTCGGGGAGCTCGACGGGAGGGAGACACCCAGGGCGAGGGCCGTGGTCGAGGCCTTCCGGCGCGCCGGTCTGGAGACCTCTCTCTCCACCGACATCCGGGCGGCCATCTGGGGGAAGGTCATCGTCAACGTCGGTATAAACGCCCTCACCGCCCTGACCGGTCTAAGCAACGGCCAGCTCCTGGAGTACCCCGAGACCGAGGCCCTGCTCGAGGCGGCGGTGGCGGAAGCCCTGGCGGTCGTCCGCGCGAAGGGCCTTACCCTCCCCTGGGCCGACCCGGTCGGCCACGTCAAGGAAGTAGCCCGGCTCACCGCGGCGAACCGCTCCTCGATGCTCCAGGACATCGAGAGCGGCCGGCGCACCGAGATAGACTCCATCAACGGCGCCGTCGTTCGCGAGGCGGACGCCGTCGGGCTCCCGGCGCCCGTGAACCGGACCTTGACACTCCTGGTGAAGGTGAAGGAGCGGATGGGTTCGAAGCGGTAAAGGGACTCGAGTTCCTCGACCCTATGGGGATGGCGAAGCAGTATGAGCCGGAAGTCTAGCGACAGAGGGTCTTGCCGGACTTTCCAGAAGGGCTATCAGCCTACTACCGGCCTGGGCCCGAAACCCGTGCCCCCGCCGGGCGGCTCGGCCGTAGTCAAGTTCCGACCCAGGCCGGTGGGCGCCCCGGTCAACGGCGCACCCCAGACGAACCGTCCCGGCAACACATCCGGGTCAGGGGCCGGTGGGGTCTGACTCTCTCAGTGCAGCCAAGCGGGAAGACCCTTTTGCGGCCGTGATACCGGAGCAAATAACCGCGCGCGGTTATCGGAAAATCGCGCGCGGTTATTTTTCAGGCGGCCGCACATAACGAGCCCCGCGTTTGGAGCCGACGCGTACCAGGACTCCCTTGCCTTGTAGACGGCCGAGGAGGCGCCCGGCTTGATCAGGTGATAACCTGCAGAGCTCCGCCGCCTCGCGCCGCGTTATCCCCCCATGCCTGGCGACATAAGTCATGACCATCTGTTCCTGTTGCAAAGGCTCAAAGCCCCTCTGCCGGACATAGGCCGACTTGAGCCCCAGCCGCCGGTATACCGAGGCCGAGAGGTGCCAGGTGCGGGCCTTACGCTCCCCTCTGGGCTCAAGCAGGTCGTATTCAACAAGCCGGCCGAGGATGGCACGGGCTTCCGGTTCGGGCCGCTGGATGAGCCGGGCCACCTCGGAGGTCGGGACGCTGCGCTCTAGCCAGACCTGGTTGAGAACGAGAAGCTCCACGACCCCCAGAGCACGGCCCGCCAGGCCCTCCTCGGCCAGCAGGCGCACGAAATCGAGGTTCGGCTCCCCTCCGGGGAGCACGAGCACCACGTTGGCCTCAGAGGTGCGCTCGTACGACGGCCGAGGACGGCCGTTGCGAAGCTGTTCGAAGAAAATCGTGTCTATCCCGCGGCCCGTCCGCTCGACGATGCCGGCCCGCTTGAACGCATCCGCCAACAGGGGATTCCGCGGCCGAGGGGGTGTGACCAATAGGTTGTCCAGGCGGACACCTTCGGGGAAACCCCCGGGGCTGGAGATTTCCACGTGGTCGGTGCTCCATTGGACGTGCACCGCGCCCATGACACTGTAGTCACGGTGAACCAGGGCGTTGGCCACCGCCTCGCGTAGGGCTCTGTCGGGGTAGTCGGGGATTCCGACCCGGAGCATACCCACCATGAGCTCCCGCTCGCGGTTCCAAGCCCTGAAGCGGGCCTCGAGTTCCTCCATTACCCGAAGGAGCGGGAAGCGGAAGAAGTCGTTGACCTCGACGTCCGTGCCCCGCAAGACCTGGAAGGCCACTTCGTGGGTCGGCAGCCACCGCCGTAGGGCCTCTTCCCGACCGAACATCAGGAGGCCGAGAACCCTTACGGCCGTGACCTCCCCGTCGGCCTCGACGGCGCCGAGGGCCTTGGCCAGCTCGACGTCGGGCAACTCCAGCAGGGCCTCGTCGCTGCGGCCACGCCTCTCGCGGATGCAGCGGCGCAAACGCTCGATTTCGAGGGGGTCCAGGTCGTTCCAGCGCGCGCCGGGGACCACGAGGGTCGTGTAGTCCAAAGCACCCCTGTCGGCCAGGCGCGACTGCATTTCGTGGAAGTGGTAAGGGACGCAGGCCGGCTCGCCGGTCCCGGCGAAGCATCGGCGCAAGTAACGGCCATCGGCGGTACCGACAGGCACGGGAGATGGTGGCACCTCCAGGACCAAGACGTCGGCGCCGTCGAGCCTGACCACCTCCACTCGGACAGTTTGCGAGGGACGGGTCCGGTTCGACACGAGGGCCGTGACTCGGGCAGGGTCCGTCGTCCCGGCTTCGTGACGCGGGCGAGCGCCGGTGATTCGTCCGTCTTTCTCGACACCCACGAGTAGCCAGCCGGTAGCCTGCCCCGGACGGTTCGCCAGACACACGACGGCCTCCACCAGCTCTTGGTCATTGAGCGCCTGGCGCTCCTCACCCTTGAACTCGACGTCGAGTGTCTCGCCGCCCTCGATGAGGCGCCGCAGATGTTCCGGGGTCACCGGTCCTCAACCCCCTGCCCCGCCGGGGTCAGACTTCGCCCACTTGGGAGCTCCTTCCTCCCCGGGGCGCCGGTGCTTAGGCCGGGGCGTGAGCACTCCGCGGCGGGAACCTACTGCAACCTCAAGACGGCCGCCGTAGGCGCAGGGAAAGCCGGACCTGACACCTCCGGGGCCGCGGCGTCCTTCACCGCCTCGGCCACGGCCTCCAGGATCGCGGCGGCCCGGGTCTTCAACTCCTCGACGGACGGCGGGCTCTCTTCCGCAAGGTACCGCCCGAGGGTCTCGTCGAGCTGGTCGGAGCCCGGGTACCCCACCAGTCTCGCCAGAGGTGCCCAAGGGTAACCGCTGCCGGCGAGCTCGATGAGGGCGGAAGAGGCGTCCAGGTCCCGCGCGAGCGCCACGGCGCCAGCCGCCTCGGCGAGGACCAGCCGCGCCCGCTCCTTGAGGACCTCCAGGCGCGAGTCGCGCCTCGTCCGCTCCAGCTCCTCGGACCTCGACCGCTCCTGCCGGGCGGCGTCCTCGACCAGGCGGCAGGCTGCGGCCACATGCACGGCTTGCACGGGCGCTGGCCTCCCCGTGAGCCTCCCCTGCAGGCACCGCTCGAGCTCCGCCAGCGTCGCGATGGGCCGGACCGTCTCCGGGCCCTCGGGTACGAACCAGCCCCGTCTTTCCCCGGCGGCTACCCGGACGATGCCGGCAACGGCTACCGACGAGCCCGTGGCACCCACGGCCAGGGCTACCGGCTCCCGGGCCGCGTGCAGAAGCTCTTTCAGCAGGGGCTCGCCGAAGGTGAGCAGCCGCACTGTCCCCGGGTGGGCGTCGGCCACCGCGGGGTCGAAGGTGACCTCCCACAGCCGGCCGCCCCAGTCGAGGCGCAAGGCGCCGGGGATGGTCGGGTGCGGCGAGAACCTTTGACCCAGCGAGCTTTCCCGGAGGACCCGCTCGAGGTCGGCGAGGTCCAGAGGAGGCACGCCCGCAGGACTCTCCCCGACAGGCCCCTCGGCCCACTCGTCTATGGACAGCAAGGCCGTCTGGGCCTCGATTTCCCGGCGGACGTCCGCCAGGGCGTCGGCGAGCACCGCCTCGCGGGTCTCGACCGGCTCCAGCACGGCTCGGGTGATGACCTTCTCCAACCGGGCCAGGATGGGGCCGAGTTCCCCGACCACCGCCCGGAACCAGTCGATGCGGTCGCTCAGGGCGCTATAGACCTTGGCCTCGACGGTCTCCTCGCCCTGCGGCCCCAAGGTGAAGTAATGCCGTATCCACACGTCGGGGTAGGTCTGCCCGATACGGTCGAAGCGGCCGATGCGCTGCTCCACCCGCATGGGGTTCCAGGGCATGTCGTAGTTCAGGAGGATGCCGCACGTCTGGAGGTTGAGGCCCTCGCTGGCCGCCTCGGTGCACAGTAGCACACGGATCTCGCCCCGGCGGAAGGCGTTCTTGACCTCCTCCTTCGACACCGCCACCCAGCGCGAGCCATCCCAGCGCTCGCCGCCGCGCCCGGAGTAGCAGGCCAGGGCCCGGTCGTACACACCGACGAGCCTCTCGCGGAGGTCGTCCATCGTGTCGGTGTAGTGGGTGAATACGGCGACCGTCTCGCGCCGGGCGAGGAGCGTGCGCAGGTCATCCGCCAACCGGACGAACTTGGTGTCCTCGGTGAGGCGCGCGATGTCGCCGAGGAGCGATTCTATCTCCCTGAGCTCCCGCTCCACCCGCTGCCGGATCGAGCCAGGCAGCGGCCCGGCCACGCGATAGGCGGCCGCCGAGGCCGAGAGCTGGTCCACCAGGTCCTCGACGAGGTCGGCGTCCTCGGTGTCCTCGTCGGTCAGGCCGAAGAGAAGGTCGGTCCGGCCCAGGAGGAAGTCGCGGCGGCGCTCCAGACTCCGGCGCAAGGCCGCCACCGAGGAGGTGAGGCGCCGTCGGTAGACGGTGAGGATGAAGCCGAGGCCCTTCCGCTCGCCCTCGAACCGGTAGTAGTGCTCCCGCACGTACGTCTCCACCCGCTCGTAGAGCGCCCACTCGGCCGGGCTCATGTTTATCCAGACCGGCTCCGGAGCGCGCTCGGGGATGCGCTCCCGGAGGAGGCCCCGTTCGTGGTAGCGCCGGAGCGTCTCCCGCGTGGACCGGAACATCTTCCGCCCGATGGGCGAGGCCTGCCGACAGAGCTCGAGGAGTGCGGCCTTCTCGCGCCCGGAGAGGAGGCTCACCTCCTCGAGTGGCCTCTCCCCGAGGAAGAGGCCCCGGACCCGCGCCCAGCCCACCGCGCCGAGCTGCCCGGAGAGGTCCGGGAGACCGCCGTCGGGCCTCAGCCCGGCCCGGGCGAGGCCGAGGACCGTCCGCCAGTCCCCAGAGCCGCCGCGCAGGTTGCGCAGCTCCTGGAGGAAGCCGAGGAACCTCCCCTCGGAGGCAGCCCAGGCCGGCGGGAGGTCGAGCTGGCGGGGGAGGTCGTAGAGTTGGACGGGGTGCACCTGCATGGGCGTGGCCGTGAGCAGGAGGAGCCCCTTGGTCCGGGCGGCGAGCCCGGGCCGGCCGTCCTCGCCCTCGAGGAGGGCGAGGAACCGGTTCGGGCGGTAGATCCCCTCGCGGAAGTCTCGCCTCCCGGCGTGGTGCGCCTCATCCACGAGGACGAGGTCCCACGGCTCAGCGCCGAGGAGCTCCCGGACCCGGTGTTCCATCTTGGCGAGCTGGCTCGAGGCCAGGAGGACCGGGAAGGCGTCCCACGGGTTGCCCCCGGGGTCCGCGACGGGTCCGAAGTAGTCGCGGAAGGAGGACCCGTCGAAGGCGGGCACGTTGAGGCAGAACTTCTCGTACAGCTCCTCCTGCCACTGCCGGACGAGGCTCTTGGGCACGAGGATGAGACAGCGCCGCACCGCCCCGGAGACGAGGAGCGACCTCAGGACGAGGCCGGCCTCGATGGTCTTCCCGAGCCCCACCTCGTCGGCGAGGAGGAACCTTTCCGGGAAGCGGCGGACAATCTCCTCCACCACCCGGGCCTGGTGGGGCCAGGGGCGCACCCCGGCGGTCCTCACCCCCAGGAGGTGGCCCCCGTCCATGAACGGGGCGTCGCGCAGGAAGGCGAGGACAATCCGCTCCCGCTGGTCCGCCGGGAGGCGGGCACCGGGCTCGGGGTCGGGGCCCCCGCCACCGCCGGGCACGGCCTCCCCCTCCGGGTCCCGGACGGGCGGCTCCTCAGGCGCCTGCTCCACCAACCGGCGCCGGACGGCCTCCGGTACCGGGAAGGCCCACCACCCCTCCTCCTCCCCCTCCCACAGGCGGCGGAACCGCTCGACCACCTGCGCGAGGTACGGGCGCGTGGCGTCCCAGGAGAAGTACACCGAGAACTGCTCATAGTTCCGGAGCCAGCCGTGGGGGGTCTCGTTGACGCTACCCGAGAAGGCCACCTGGTGCCCGCAGGCGTCGGTGAAGACACCCTCCTTGGCGTGGAAGTAGTCCTGGGCCAGGTGGCCGGGGAGCGGCCGGCCGTCCGGGCCGAGCGGCAGGACCACCCGCATCTCGAGGCGGCCGGCGGCGACCAACCAGGCCAGGACCTCCAAGCGCCGCCGGGCCACGTCCGAGGGGTCGGTGGCGAGCTCCTCGAGGCACTCGAGGAGCCGCGCCTCGAGGACCTCACCGAAGGCCTCCTCCCCGCGCTCGACGGCCCGCACATCCTCGTCGGAGAGCTTGGCCCCCACGAGGAGGCGCATCCTCCCGCCGGAACGGACGAGGGCAGTGAGACCGGCTGCGGCGAGAGCCAGGGACCACGAAGAGAAGAACCCGGCGGTCCGGTCGTAACTCAGGGACCTGGAGAGCGCCGGGAGGTAGAACTCCCGGAGCCGGTCGTCGGCCGGGCCGTAGGTTATCTTCCAGGAGACCTCGGTCAGGCAGCCGGCCTTAGGCCTCTCCCTCATCCTCGTCCTCGACCTCCCCTTCCCCCTCGAACAGCCCTATCTGCTCTGACGGAGTCTCCTCGACGGGCGCCGGCTGGAGGTCGTCGAAGGCAGCTCGGCGCAGGCGCTCCAGGGCCTCGGCCTCGGGCCGGAGGAACCTGCCCGACCGGTCCCGTCCGGCCGGGACGGCCCGGAGGGCGCCCTGGACGAGCGCGCGGAAGGTCGCGTCACCGGCGAGGCCCTTGTCCCTGAGGAAACGCATCGCCGCTGCCGTGCCCTCCTCGGCCACGAGGAGGAGAGTCGTGTGCAGGGCGTCGAGCAGGATGGTGAACCGGCCGTCGGGGTCGAGGCGGCCTCGTGTCCGGCGGTCGAGCGGCTCCAGGATGGTCACGGAGTCGCCCTTCTTCGCCAGCACCCGGTGCGCGCGGACCAGGTCGGCCTCGAGGTCGCAGCCCAGCGCCAGGGAGAGCTTCCGGGCCTCATCGGCCGGGAAAGTGGCCGCGCGGAACGTGTGCCAGGCGATGAGCCAGAAGTCCGTGACGGGGTCGAAGCGCACCGGGCGTCCGATGAGGCCCCGCTTGGTGAGGGAGACAATCTCCTCCCGGGCCACGGCCAGGGCGGTCTCGGGCTCGAGGCGCTTCGACTCGCCGGTCTTGGGGTCGGCCTGGCCGGAGAGGACCGGCCAGTGGCGGGAGAGCACGCCGAGGACGGGTCCGTAGGTGGCGAGATACAGGTCCACCCCGGTGATGCCCGCGGCTTCGAACTCCTTGGCCTTCTCCCCGGCCACCCGCCGGACCTCGTCCTTGATGTCGTCCCACCAGGTCACGCCGTCCGAAGGTGGGCGCTTGCGGCAGGTGAGGAGGACGGTAGACTGAGCCGCGTTCTTCTTAGCCTGGTGCAGGGAGTGCTCGCTCTCGGTGCGCACCGGCCAGGAAGACTCGATGACGAACCCGGCCTCGATGAGGGCCCGGCCGAGCGCGTTCCAAGCGTCCACCCTCTTGTGGGTGAACATGACCGTCAGCACCCCGTCGTCGCGGAGCACCCGATGCCACTCCCGGAAACAGGCCTGCATCTTACGCTCGTAGTCCTGGTCCGCGAGCTCCCTAGGCGAGCGGCCCCTCATCCCCTTGAACCGGGCCGGGTTGGCAACCGCCTCGGAGTCCTTGTCGGTGAGGAGGCTGCCGAAGGCCTCGGGGTATATCTGTCCGACCGTGCGCCTCAGCCAAACATAAAAGAAATCCGACAGCCGCGCACCGTCATGTGCCGACGGTGTACGCGAAGGACACGGTGTAAGGGACGGGCGACGGTCTAGGGGACGGACGACGGTCTAGGCGACGGACTCTGTCGCCTCGAGCGTCCATCCGGCGGTCGGTTCGGTGTCCCTGGCAGGAAATGCCTCTCAATCGGTGAACCCTCTGGGTCGCCTTCCTTCATCCGGCGCACGGAGGTGAAGCTCCATGGTACGCCTGCCCGCAGGGCACCGGGCGGGGTCCGAGCCGGTGAGTTCGTCCCTCGCGGATGCGTTCCCCCACTTCAAGAGCCTGAGCGGCCTGGGCGGTCTGTCGGCGGAGGCGGCGGACGGCGAGACCGGGGCGGAGCTCGCGCGCGACGGTGCAACGGTCCTGGGCCCCGGGACCTACCGGTTCACGGTCCAGACCTTCTGCCTTGACGTCGGACGGTACGCGCCCGGCCGGGAGTCGGGCTACCTTCTGGCTCCGATGAAGGGCGAGAGGGCGCGGACCCTCTCGACCCTGCTCAAAGAAGCAACCCGCCGACCGGAGGTCGCCCGCGAGGACCTCCAGTCCCTGGTCTGGGCCATCGCCAGCGGCACCCGCTACCGGTCCCTGCCGGACCACCTCCGCGCCCTGGCGGAGAAGCTGCTCCCCGAGGGGGAGCTTCTGCTGCTGGGGAAGTCTTACCTCCAGGCCGTCCCCTCCCCCCTTCGCGGGCTGCTCAAGGACACCCTGAAGTCCCTCCTGCCGCCAGACCTGGTGCGGCTGGCCGAGGACATCGAGCAGGCCCGGGAGCGCCTCCGGGAGCGGATTTGCGACGCTGCGGCCACGTACGCAGAGCTGGAGCGACTCGCCGTCCGCTTCGGGACCCCGCCGGCTACCGCCCAAGCAGCCGGCCCGCGGGACGACCGGTCGACCGATCCGGGGGATGACCGGCCGTCCGGCCCGATGGACCGCCACGAGCCGAGGCGGGGCGAGTGGTGCCTGGTCGACGGTATCCTCATGCGGGTCCTCCCGGAGGGGTACACCAAGGCGGTGCTCGAGGTCCACGTGCCCGGCCCGCCCTTGCAGTTCGCGCACGACCATCTCGGCCGCGTCACCCGGGTCGAGGCCCCCGACGGCACGGCGGTGACTCTGACCTACAGCTCCGACGCAGGCGGCACCCCAATCGCCCTCCGGAGCGGCAGCTCCCTTGATGTGTGGCGCTTCCGCGAGCTCAACTTCACCCTCGGCGGCGCGGAAGCTCTTGCCGGCCCGGACGATGGCGCCAAAGGCCACGGCACGGACTTCGCCCAAACAGTGGACGGCTGGGTGGCCGCGGACCCGGAGGGCTTGGCCGGTCTGGACCCGCACACCGAAGCCGAGCTCTCGGCGCGTATCCGCGCCGCCCGGGACGTCATCGAGGATGCGCGGGTGCTAGGGGAGGTTCTCACCTCGACCCAAACCGCGGGGCGCCCCGGGGACCCCTACTCGGACATCACCGACCTCGGCCACTACCTCGACGGCATCGAGGCGGTGCTCGAGGACTTGGCCCAGGGAGCCGGGTTGAGAAAGAAGATGGAGTGGCTCCGCGAACACTTCCGGCGCCTGCGGGCAGCCTATGCCAGCACCATCGCCCGGCTGGCGGCAGCGGTGCGAGACGAGCGGCAACTCCACGAGCGGCAACTCCACGAGCAGCACCTCCGTTTCTCCTGCCCGTCCGACCTCGTCGCCGTGCCGCTCAACCCGCACGAGCAACGCCTTGGGTTCAGGTGCGCCGCCACAAAAACCTGACTATATGCTAATATAGTTTTGAAGCGAAGCCCCAGCGTGTAGCGAGAGCGAGGTGCGCACCGTGCCCTGGGACCATCCGTCCGCCGTGGCGGCAAACGTGTTCAAGGCCCTTGGCCACCCGCTGAGGGTGCGGTTGGTCAAGATGCTCACGGAGGAGCGGTGCGTCTGCGAGCTCGTGCCCGAGCTCGGGCAAACTCAGCCCACCGTCTCGAAGCACTTGGCCATCCTTCATCGCGAAGGGCTGGTCCTGCGTCGGAAGGACGGCCTGCGTGTCCTGTACCAGTTGGCCCCGGGGACCGCGGAGCTCGTCGCCCAGGCCGAGGCGTTCGTGGCCACCCGGCGGCGGCGGGATGAGGCTCTCTGGACCGAACGCGTCACTTGAGCCCGCCCCCGGGCTCGGCAAGCGCTCCGAGCCCGCCCCGGGCGCGGCAAGCGCCCTGAGCCCACCTTCGGGCACGGGAAGCCACCTGAACTCGACCCTGAGCACAACACGCTGGAAATCCTCGCGAAAGGGGTTTTGCCTGTGTCTTCGTGCTGCCGGCCTACCGACAAGACCGATTCGTGCACGTGCGCGGCCACCGAAATCCTTATCTTCCCTTGCTCCGGCGGGTCCAACGTGGGCCAGCTCGCCAACTCGGCCGCCGTGGAGCTCACCCGGGAGGGAGTCGGTAAGCTCTTCTGCCTGGCCGGCATCGGCGGTCACGTCGATTCGTTCATCGAGTCGACCAAGGGCGCCAAGCGCATTGTGGCCATTGACGGGTGCCCGGTGAAGTGCGCCCGCAAGACGCTCGAGCACGCCGGCTTCGAGGTCTCCGACCCGCACGTTGTCACCGAGCTGGGCGTGAAGAAGACCCACGACTTCGACCTCCCGCCTGCGGACGTCAAGCTCGTCGTCGAGGCGGTCAAGCGGGGGCTCGGGCGGTGAGGCCCGGCCGCCGGCGCCTCTTCGTCCTGGTCGCCGTCCTGGTGGCCACCGCCGCCATCGTCGGCGTGCGGCTCTGGCTGAAGGCCCGAGCGGCCACACCCGACCTGGAGGAGGAGATTCGGGCCGCCTTCGGCGCCGGCAAGCCCGTGGTCGCGGTCTTCACCTACGGGGGCGACTGCTGCGAGGGGACCCGGGCCTTCTTCCGGGCGTACGACGACGCCGTCCGCGCGGTCCTGGGCGACTTCGAGGGGTCGGTCGCCGAGCTCTGGGTCGACGTTGCCCGGGCCTCCAACGATAGGACGCGCGCGACGGTCCTGGAGCTCGCCGAGCGACTCGGCGTGACCCAGGTCCCCTCCGTCGCCCTCGTGGAGGCTTCGGGGACGGTCGCCCAGGTCTTCACCGGCCCCGTGGACGCGGCCGTCCTCCGCGGTGCCCTCGAGGACCTGGTGGGGGGTGAGTAGACCTTGGACTGGCTCAAGATTGCCGACGCCTCTCTGGCCTCGCACGGCCTCGTCTTCCTCGGGGGGCTTCTGAGTGGGCTCAGTCCATGCACCATCCCGACCATCGTCCTGGTGGTGGCTTACGTAGGAGGCTACGCGAGGGGCCGCTTGCGGGCGCTCTGGCTCTCGGTCGGGTTCGTCCTCGGCCTCTGCCTCACCATGGCGGGCCTCGGCTACGCTGTGGCCGCCACGGGTGGCCTCCTCCGCGACTACTCCCTCGTCACCGGTGTAGCCGCCGGCGTGTGCCTGGTCATGGGGCTGAACCTCCTCGGCGTGCTCGACCTGCGTCTCCCCGGGGCCACCCTCCCCGCGGCCGCGCGGCGCGGCTGGGTCGGCGCCTTCCTCCTCGGGGTGCCGTTCGCCTTCGTGGCCTCGCCCTGCACCACCCCGGTCACCATCGCGGTCCTCGCCCTGGCCGCCACGAAGGGCGTCCCGGTCTGGGGCGCGACCTTCCTCTTCACTTTCGCCCTCGGCCGGAGCGTGCCGCTCCTCGTCGCCGGGACGTTGGCCGGGTCGGCGGCGACCCTGACGATGAACGAGACCTGGAGCGAGCGCATCCGCAAGGCGAGTGGGGTCATCCTGCTCGGGCTGGGTGGGTATCTCCTGTGGACGGCCTTGGGTTGAACGGCCCCGGGGCTCGTGCCCCGGGTCCCGACGTGCCTGGGCCGGGTCCCGACGTGCCCGGTCCCGACTTCCGCGGGCGCGGTGTCCGCGGGCCCGGGTCGGGTAGTACTCTGGCCCGAACCGGAGGAGTCTACCTCGACCACGCGGCGACCTCGTTCCCCAAGGCCCCCGGGGTGGTCGAGGCGATGGCCGCCTTCATGACGGAGGTAGGGGCCAGCGCCGGTCGCGGGAGCTACCGCCGCGTCCGGGAGGCGGAAGCCGCGGTGGAACGGGCGCGCGCCGCGGTGGCCAGGCTGCTGGGGGTACGCGACCCCCGACGGGTCGTCTTCACCGGAGGAGCGACGGAAGCCCTGAACCTGGCCATCCAAGGCACCGTGCGGCCCGGGGACCACGTCGTCACAACGTCGCTCGAGCATAACGCCGTGTGGCGCTGCCTGAAGTGGCTTGAGCGCCGCGGCGTCATCAGTCTCTCGGTGGCGGAAGGCCGCCCCGACGGGACGCTCGACCCCAAGAGCGTGACGTCCCTCCTGCGACCCGAGACGCGCCTCGTGGTCATGACCCACGCCTCCAACGTGGCCGGCGCACTCCTCCCGGTGGAAGAGGTGGCGGCCCTCGCCCACCAGGCCGGGGCTTGGCTCTGCGTGGACGCGGCCCAGACGGCGGGCTCGGTGCCCCTCGATGTGGGGCGCCTCGGCGCAGACCTTCTCGCCTTCCCGGGGCACAAGGGCCTCTTGGGCCCGCCGGGTACCGGGGGACTATACGTGGCGGAGGATGTGACGCTCGAGCCCCTGAAGTGGGGAGGGACCGGGCGGGATTCTTTCCGGGAGGACATGCCGGACGCGCTCCCGGACCGCTACGAGGCGGGGACGCTCAACTTGCCCGGGCTGGTCGGGCTCGGGCGGGCGGTCGAGTTCCTGCTCGAGCGTGACGTCGCCAAGGTGGCCGAGCACGAGGCCCGGCTCGTCCGCTTGGCCCTAGAGCTCCTGGGAGGCCTACCGGGGGTCACGGTATTGGGGCCGCCCGACTCGTCCGTCCGGGTGGGCCTGGTGAGCTTCAACGTGGCCGGCGTGGACCCAGAGCAGGTAGCCTACGTGCTCGACGAGATGGACGACGTCATGGTGCGGGCGGGACTCCACTGTGCGCCGGCAGCCCACCGGACGCTGGGGACGCTGGAGCGCGGAGCAGTGCGGGCTTCCTTCGGGCCGTTCAACACCGAGGAGGACGTGGAGCGACTGGCTACCGGAGTGCGTCGCATCGTCGGGCTGGTGTCGCCGTCCGGGGAAGGAGCGGGGTAGCGTGGACAAAGCCCTCATAGTGCTCGACGCGAAAGAGCTGGTGCGACTGGAGGAAGTGTGCTTGGACCGGGACCCCGAAGTCGCCCTCCGTTTCGTGCTCGAAGTCATCGCCCCGAAGATAAGAGACCGGGCCCCGTGCTTGGACAAGATGAGAGAGATGTCTCCTTTGCAGAGATGAATGAAACGGCCTCGGGCCGAGCCGGACCGACGCGAACGGGTTGACGTCTGGGCTGCTTATGGCTATATACTCAGAAAGGAATATACCACAACGCTCGGTCCTCGGCGTCCGGAGTCTAGTGCGGCCCGGTCGCCCCGGCCCGGAGGAGGGATCAGCACTTGCGTGAGTGGCAGAAGTTCCTCTTGATCGTCGCCGTTTTCTTGGCAGCCTACCTCGTGCCGTTCAACTCGCCGAAAGTCGCGGGGGCCGTCCTGGAGTCGCTGCACATGCTCCAGGAGTACGCCCGGGAGCACGTCCTGTTCTGCCTCGTCCCCGCGTTCTTCATCGCCGGGGCCATCTCCAACTTCATCTCGCAGGGAGCGGTCATGCGCTACCTGGGGGCCGGGGCCAACCGGGTCGTGGCCTACGCGGTGGCCTCGGTCTCAGGGTCGGTCCTGGCGGTGTGCTCGTGCACCGTCCTGCCGCTGTTCTCGGGCATCTACCGCCGCGGTGCGGGCCTCGGGCCGGCGGCCGCGTTCCTCTACTCCGGTCCGGCCATCAACGTCCTGGCCATCATCCTCACCGCTCGGGTCCTCGGGTGGAAGCTGGGCCTGGCCCGGGCGGTCGGGGCGGTGCTCTTCTCCATCCTCGTCGGCCTAGCCATGGCGCTCTTGTTCCGGCGGGAGGAGAGCGCCCGGGCGGCGGGCGACTTCGGTCCCGTCGCGGAGGAACGCCGGAGCCCGCTCCAGACCCTGGTCTTCTTCGTCACACTCATCCTCATCCTGGTCTTCGCCGCCTGGGGCCGGCCGGCTCAGCCCGTCGGCTTCTTCAGCGCCGTCTACGCCATAAAGTGGTATCTCGTCGCCGGCCTACTGGTGGTGCTCGGCTACACGCTGGTCCGCTGGTTCGACGCCGGAGAGCGGCAGCTGTGGGTCCACGGGACCTGGTCGTTCGCCAAGCAGATCCTGCCCCTCCTCTTCGGCGGAGTTCTGGTGGCCGGTCTTCTGATGGGCCGACCGGGCACCGACGCGGGCCTCATCCCCGCCGACTGGATCGCCCGCCTGGTGGGCGGCAACAGCCTCGGGGCCAACCTGGTGGCTTCGGTGGCCGGGGCCCTGATGTACTTCGCCACCCTCACCGAGGTGCCCATCCTCCAGGGACTCCTCGGCGCCGGGATGGGTCAGGGTCCGGCGCTGGCGCTGCTCCTCGCCGGCCCGGCCCTGAGCTTGCCCAACATGCTGGTCATCAACAGCATCCTAGGGTTCAAGAAGACGGCGGCCTTCGTCGGGCTGGTGGTCGTGATGGCCACCGTGAGCGGGCTCCTCTTCGGGTGGATGGTGGGATAGCCAACGATGGGCCCGGGCAAGCCATGGGCTTGTCCGCATGAGCTTGTCCGGGCCGGAGCGCCGAGGTCGGACTTGCCTCGGCACAAGACTTCGCAGGCGGGAGGTGGCCAGACACATGATCATCAAGGTCCTCGGGATGGGCTGCCCCAAGTGCAACGAGCTCGAGGCCAACGCCAAGGCGGCCCTGGCCGAGCTCGGCATGGACGGGCTCGTCGAGAAGGTGACCGACGTGAACCGCTTCCTCGACTACAACGTGATGATGACGCCGGCCCTCGTGGTGAACGGAATGGTCAAGGTCATGGGACGGGTCGCGACCAAGGACGAGATAAAGAAGTGGTTGACCGAGTAGCGCGGTAGACCCAGGCACGGGCCCGAGACCCGGACCAAGGTCCGGGTCGAGGTCCGGCCGGCTGACGCACCAAGCGGGCGACCAGGACCGCCCTAGAGGCGGTCCTGGTCGTTCCTCCTCTTGCCGACCTCCCTCTTGCCGACCTCCGGCCTTCCCCCCGGACCGCTGGGCTCGGGCCGACTTCACTCCCCCGGCCTGTACTCCCGCTCCAGGTTGGCCCGGATGTCGGCCTCGTCCATCCAGACCGGCTTCATCTCCAGGCGGGCGAAGAGCAGGGCCGGCTCGAAGGCGGCCGGCGATGTTCCGGAGGCAGTCCGGGCCGCCCCCGAGCGGTAGGTCCACCTTGCCCCGCCTCAGGCGGTTGACCTCCCCCCACTCCGGGTCGAGGCGCCCGTGGTGCTCGGTGAGCACCCGGACCGCCTCGGCCAGGGAACGGAGGAGTTCCACGCTGGAGACCTCCTCACGCCGCCCCACCGGCTGCACGGTGAGGACGGCCAGGGCCGCCCCGCGGTTCTCCGGGTCGGTGCGGAAGTCCCAGGCACGGAGGATTTCCAGGGCCCGTGGGAAGTCCGGACCGGCGAGGAAGGCGCTGAGGCGCTCGTCCTCCCGGACCTCCGCCGACGCCCTGAGCTCCTCCACCTCGGCCGGGGTGAGCGCCGTGAGCCGCCCCACCAGCTCGGCCATGACCGACCGGGTGGAATAGGCCATGTCGTACTTGTAGGTCCGGAACTCGTCCGGCGTGATGGCCGGGTCGGAGCCGAAGAGCTCGAGGGCCCGGAGCGCGCGGTTGGTGAGGTCGGGACCGGGATGGCCCCGTTGTAGACCTAGGCAATGTTTCCCTCCCGGTCGGCGTAGCCCAGGTTGAAGCTGGCGAAGCCCCGGAGGCTGACGGCCCGGAGCCACTCGTCGAGGTCGCGGGCCCGGACCATGCGGTAGAGCTGCTCGTAGAGCCCGGCACGGTCCATGTTCGCGTAGCGGACGGCGTAGGTGCCGTGGGTGGAGCGGACCACCGGCCCGTGCACGGACCGGAGGGCCTCCTTGCGGACGGTCCAGGTGAGGCGTCCGAAGAGGCGGACCCGGATGGGTACCTCCCGGACCTCGAGCTCCCGCCACTCCCCATCGAAGAGGTAGCGGTCGGGGTCCTCGGGGTGCGTGGTGAGGACGTAGATGTCGATGAGGTCGGGCTTGTTGACGGTGAAGGCCCAGCCGCAGAAGCGGTTCAGCCCGTGGACGACCAGGGGCATACCGGGGAAGAGCGCCCCGGCGACGTCGAGGCCCTCCTCGCTGTGGAGGTGTGCCTCGTACCAGGTCACCGGTCCCTCCCACGGCTGGTGGGAGTTGACCGCCAGGTAGGTGCGCCCCTCCGTGGAGCGGAACGGGCCTTGTCCAGGCCGAAGAACAGCGGCGACTTGTGGACTGACCCGGCCACGACATCCTTGCCGCTGACCGGGAAGAGGCCGGGGAGGACCTCGTCGGGGTGCAGGGCCGCGGAGTAGTTGAGGCCGGCGGCGTAGGCCTCGCAGACGGCGCGAGTCTCAGGGCTGAGGTCCACCTCGTACCTGGAGTCCACCGTGTCCCACAGGCGGAGGAGCCCGACCATGTAGTCGTTCGCGGCGGCGTCAGACCCGTAGATGGAGGCGAGCTGCCCGCGCGCCGCAGCCAGGGACTGCTGGATGGTGAGGAAGTCGTCCTCGGCGTGGGCCTAGGCCAACCCGAAGGCGCAGTCGGCGTCGGTGTGGCCGAAGACGTGCGGCACCCCCCACGTGTCACGGAGGATGCGGACGTCGTACGCTCGGGCCACCTCGACGGCCCGGGCGAGGGTCTGGCGGTCAGGGCCTGGGAGCGGGGCGAAGAGCCAGGCGAGGACGGCGGTGACGAGGAGCAGGACGGCAACGACAAGACAGCGTAGGCCGAGCCACCCGTGGCGCCGGCCCTCGGATGCCTGAGAACGTCCCATGGCTCTCACTCCTCATGACTAGCGATGCGAGCAACCCCCGGCCCCACTCCGCTAACGGGCGGAGACGGACTCGGCGGCGGCGGCCGGCGTCATCACCCAGTCCACTCTGGCGGACGCCGCCCGAAGGAGCCTTGAATCGCAGGTCACGAGGGGAATACTCAATGATTCCGCTACAGCCAGGTAGGTGGCATCGTAGAAGGATACGCCCAGGAGCCGGCTGTAGAACAACGCGGCGCTTACGGTCCCCCGCGCCCCCACGGTCTTCAAGTGGAGCCCGTTCACCTGCTCCAGGCAGGCAAGCTGGTCCTTCTCCGGCAGCCGACCGGAGCGCGCAGCCTTGATGAGGATGTTGCCGAGCTCGTAGAAGAACAGCTCTGGGACGACGAAATCCAGGTCGCCCGTAACGAAGAGGTTGAGAAGTAGCCGAGCGTGCCCACCGTCAGCCTCGTCCGTCAGGAACCACTTGGCCCCGACGCTAGCGTCTACGCAGAACAGAGGGCCGGAGCTACTCACGGAGTCCTCTCTCTTCGAGTTCGCGGCGAGCTTCCGCCCAAATGTCCTCGAACTTCACGCCCGCGAGCTTCACTCTGAGCCGCTCGATCTCAGCCAGAGCCTTGACCCGGTCTGCCCAGACTGCCGAGGGCACAAGACGGTCCCCGGAGCCCTCGGGGTACTGCTTCGCGCGGGCCGCGTAGGCTGAGCTGCGTTCCTCTACTACCTGCTCCCCTTTGTCGGCAACGAGGGGGACATCGACCACTCCCCTACGCACGGCCGTGAGGACCAGACGGTGGCCGTCGAAGACCATCTCTACTTCGTCCCCCTCGACCAGCCCGGCGGCCTCGCGGAGGGGTTTGGGGACCACCAGTTGCCCCTTGGCCGAAAGCTTGGCGCGGCCTCTGAGTACCACCGGGTACGCCCCCTTCTCGTTCTTACGGGCATCATACGCCCGGCTTACTTGCCATGTCCAGCCGGTCCTAGCTGGGTGTGGTAGCCCCGTGGGGAACCGCTTAGGCTACGGTGCGAAACCCGCCTACCGAGCTCGCGGGTGAGCGACGGAAAAGTCTCGGCGGGTGGGGGGTCCAGACACGCTCCGCCCCGCCCACCCGCCGACGCTCTCCCCTTCCCCTCCCGGAGGCCCGCCCGCAAGGTGGACGGGGGCGCCGGGAGGGAGCCACCCCTGTCCCCCTACTCCGCTACTCCATCTGCCAGAAGCGAGCAATCATGACCGTCGCCTCGGCCCTCGTGGCACCGGCCTGGGGAGCGATGGTCGTGGCCGTCCGGCCACGGATGATGCCCTCCTTGATGGCCAGGGCGAGGTCGCCCCTCGCCCAGGACGAGACCGACCCCTGGTCGGCGAAGCCCAGAAGGAGGTCGCCCACCTCGGCGGCCCCGAGTCCGATGGCCTTGCCGCTAGCCAGCAGAGCCCGCCCCACCATGGCCGCCGCCTGCTCCCGGGTGACCGGGTCGTTGGGGCGGAAGGTGCCGTCCGCGTAACCCTTGACGAGCCCGGCCCGGACCGCCGCGCACAGCTCGGCGTAGTACCAGTCCGTGGGCTCCACGTCACGGAAGGACACGGCGCCGCCGCCTGCAGAGACCGGCTCCGGGCTCGGTCCGGCGGACGACCCCGCGCCCAACCCGGCTACCTGTGCCTCGGGCAGACCCATGGCCCGCAGAAGCATGATGGCGAACTGGACCCTAGTCACCCTCTCGTCGGGGGCGAAGTCGCCGCCCGGAAGGCCCTTGACGACGTACTTGGCGGCCATGAGTTCGATGTCTTTCCTCGCCCAGTGGCTCTTCAGGTCGCCAAAGGTGATGTTCACTTCCGCCAGCACGTAGCGGCTGAACCGCCACATCTGGACGACCAGTCTGTTCTCCACGAGCTTCCCGCCGACGAAGGTCAGGGTGCCATCGTCGTTCAGCCGGAAGAGGCCGACCTTGGCGGGGTCGGCTATGCCTGCGAGTTCCTCGGGGCTGAGCTCCATGCTGAAGGTGAGGGGAGCATCGAAAGAGCTGACAGGGGTGTGCCTCCCGCCCACGACCATCTCGGCCTTGAAGGTGAAGGCGCGGCCGATGAGGGTGACGCCTCCCGGCGCGGTAACACCTGCGAGGAGCTCCGCCGCTTCGGCGGGTGCAACCTCCTCGATGGTCACTAGCACCAAGGTCCCGGGCTCGGCCGGGATGGCCCCGCCCGGAATGTCCAGCGTCACCGTGCCGTCCTCGTTCTGGACGGTCCCGCCGGTCCCGGCGTCCACCGTCCCCGTCAGGATGGTCTCGCCGGCTGTGGGTTCGGTGGGCGGCTCGGTGCCGCCGGCGCCGCCGCCTGGACCGCCACCCGAGCCGCCGCCCGACTGAGCCTGCGGCGTGGCCGCGACCTCATTCGAGGCCTCGCTCAGGTGGCCCGATGCATCTCGAGCTTTCACCACGTAGTAGTAGGTCGTGCCGTTGACAAGGCCGGTGTCGGTGTAGGTCGTCCCGGCGACCGGCTCCGGGTTGACCGGCGTCGCCCCGTAGGCGCCGCTGGCGGTGGCACGGTAGACGTTGTAGCCCACTCCGGGCGTACTGGAGGCCGTCCAGGTCAGGGTGACCCGGCCGTCCCCGGCGGTGGCCTGAAGGCCCGTGGGCGGATTGGGAGCGTTCGGGTCCACGACGAAGCAGTAGCGGGCCGTCGCGCTCCAGTGGCCGGCTCCGTCCAGGGCCCGGACGTGCAGGTAGTACCGCCCGGGAACGAGGTCCTCGTAGGTCGCGGTGGTGTCTGTGGTGTCGACCACCTCATCGGGGATGGTGTCGCTCGATTGGTCAAGAACGAGGCTGTAGCCGACGGCACCCGAGATGTGCGAAGCCGGGGTCCAGGAGAGGACGGCCTGGGTTCCCGGGTAGCCGACGTCCTGCCTCGGGTGGCTGGATGACGTGATGGTCGGGGCCGCCGGCGGGGAGAGGTCCACCCGGAGGGACCAGTAGGCCTGGGCCCACCCGCTCCCGGTACCGGCCTCGTTGACCGCCTCGACCCTGAGGTAATAGGTGTGCTGGTCACGGAGCACCGTGTCGCCGAGCGCCTGCTGCAGCGGGCTCAGCGTGCCCGCCACGTTCGTGTCGAAACGCAACGAACTCGGGCTGAAGGTGGGGTCGTCTTCGGCGACTTGCACGTGGTAGGAGGCAATCCCGGTGGCGTCGTGCGAGGCAGCCCAGGTGGCGGTCACCGGCAGGGCGGTCGCGAAGCCGCCCCAGGGAAGGCCCGACCAGGTGGGCCGAGGGGCAGGGTAGGGACGGGAGTAGGACAGGACGATGGAGTCGCTGACCTCGGTGACGTGGCCGGCGTTGTCACGGAACTGAGCCCGGATGGTGTGCACCCCTTCCCAGGCGGGGAGGACCCACCATGTCCCGGTCAGGGCAGTCGGCCCGGTCAGGGGCAGCCAGTCGGTGAAGGCCGCCCCCGAGGACAACCTTACGTCCTTCAGGCCCGAACCCGCGTCGGACGCCGTCCAGGCGACAGACACAACGGGCCTGTTGGTGTATTCCTTACCCGCGTCGATGGCGAAGCCGCCCACCACCGGCCCCACCGTATCCACCAGCACCGTCTGACTGGCAATGGCGGTGTTGCCGGCCCGGTCCCGAACCTCGAAGGTGAGGAGGAAGGACCCGTCCCCGGGCAGCGTGACCTCCTGGACCGCCTGGAAAGGTCCCCATGTCCCGGGGTCGTTGACACCGGGGCCGCTCACGCCGAGGCGCACGGCCTGGATGCCCGAACCACCCGGCTCATCGCCAGCCGTGAGGTCGAGCGTCAGGTCGCGGGCCGGGAAGCAGGCCCCCGGGGTGTAACCCCGTACCGCCAGGTCGGCTGTGGGCGCGGTGGTATCCACGAAGATGTCGGCCCAGACCTCGCTGGTGACGTTCGGGACGGCGTCCCCGAACTGGACTCCCACGCTCCGAAGGCCCGTGCCGGACAAGGTCACGCTTTTCTGCGGGGTGTAGTCCTCCCAAGCCTCGGTGTCGAAGCCGCCGTCCGTACACAGGCGCAGGCGCGGCTGGGCGACCAGAATCTTGTAGGCCAGGTTCTCCCAGGCATAGGAGTCGACCCAGGCCCCGATAGCGTCGTCGTACTCCCTGGCTCCCACGTTCGGCACGTAGCCGATGGCGTCGGCCCACAGGAGATAGTGGTTATCGGCCGAGGGCGTCGTGGCGACTACCAGGTAGTAGCTCCCCGCGGCGAGGTTCACCGGCGCACTGAACAGGGCCGTGGTGTAGACGGCCCAGGAGTCCGGCGCCAAGGGTACGTCAGTGGCGGCCACCGTGGCGCTGGCCAGAGGCGTCTGGCCGGCCGCGGGCGGTTGGCCGTCCGGCGTCGGCTGGTAGACCGACAGGGTCACGGGGGCGGCGCACGCCGACGTCCGGCCCAGAGCCACCGTCACGCCAGCGACAGTCTGGGTCTGGGCGAGGCTGAAGGGCTGCGCCACCTTGTACGCGACATCCGTCCCGCCGAAGAAAGCCCCGCTGTTCGCGCTTCCTTGCTCGGTCGCCGTCTCGCCGGGGATAAAGGTGCAGTTGACCGTGGTCGAACCGGTGTAGGCCGCGCCGCCGTTGATAAGAACAGCGTTGGGGTAGGTCACGGTGATGGTCCCCGTGGCCTCCGGCCCGACGTTGCCCCACTCATCCACGTAACGGGCGTGGACAGTGCACTGGCCGCTACCGGCCAGAGTCCACGGGACCTCGGTGTGGATGTGGACGGCTGGCAAAGGGAGGGCCACGCGCCGCCAGTTGACGCCGTCGTTCGAGAGCTCCACAGCCGTCACCAGGGAGGCACTGCCGGCGTCGGTGGCGTCAAGAGCCAGAGCCACTTGGGAAGTGTCGGTCTTACCGTCCGAGTCCGGGTCCACGACGGCCACCGAGCCGGTCGGCCCGGTAACGTCATAGGTGATGCTCGCCGAGACCGGGCTGGACCAGAGGCCGTCCGGGTTCTTGAACTGGGCGTAGACCGTCTTTTGCCCCTCGGCGGTGTCCGCCAGCGTGTAGACCAGGCGGTCGGTCAAGGGGTAGGGTCGTTCTGTGGCACTGGTCAGCGCGTCCTGGCTTTCGGCCAGGCGCACGGCCACGGGCCACGCCTCCGGCGGCCGCCCCGTAAAGGTGACCGCGAGGGAGGTGGAGTCCGTCCGGGAGGCGTCACCGTTGAGGTGCATCGCGAGCCTGCCGTAGTACGTCGTGAGAGTGAAGTCGTGCACGTTGTCGCCGGTCGCCAAGGTCAGGCTCACCGGCGTCGCCGGGTCTTGGGGATAGGGATAGCAGGAAGGATGGAAGACCTTCACGTTGTATGTCCCGGGGCTGAGCTTGCCGATGATGTAGTTACCGTTGCCGTCAGTGAAGGTCTCCTCGGTGACGGCGGTGGTGAAGACGTGCCCGGTGACGGAATCTGTGTAGGTGAGGGTGGAATTGACGCTGACAGAAGCGTTGGGCAGGGGATTGCCCGCGCCATCCTTGACCACGCCTCTCAGCACAGCCGTCGGGTCGAGCGCCACATTGAGATAGGCAGTGCTGTTCCGGGGAAGCGTCACGGTGACGGACTTGTCCGCGTACCCGGCGCTGGCCACGGTGCTGATGACCAAGTGGTAGGGCAGGTCCTCCACGCCGCCGGCGCTCGACCATGTGGTCGCCGGGATGTCCCTGAACCGGTAGTAGGTGTCGCCGTCAGCGTCTGAGAAGACCTCTCCGACGTACTGCTCCCGCCCATTGGCAAGGGCCACCCGCTCTATCTGGGCCAGCGGCACTTCGGAGGATATATCCTCGCCCGCCCGGTAGATGAACCCCTCGAGGCTACCCTTATACTGGGGGACGACGAACTGGAGAGAAACGACATTGTTCGACGGCACACCGTCATGGAGCGACCCGTCCGGGTCGAGCTTCAGCGTCACGAGGTGCGTCCCCGGCACGGGTGAGATGTACCGTTGCCCTTCTCCCGTAACAAGGACTTTGGTGACTCCTAGTGGAAGAGGAGTAATGGAGGGGAGAAGGGACATGGACGCTGCGGAGAAGGTGGCACGGCACAGGCTGAGTGTGCTTGAGTT
>Ga0308419_1000188_pt1 | contig 49851 bp, 31 predicted proteins | sample HotsprSampleMS50_FD_203674 | JGI IMG/M metagenome (GOLD analysis project Ga0308419, IMG submission 203674) | Hot spring phototrophic mat microbial communities from Mushroom Spring, Yellowstone National Park, Wyoming, United States - 20090730_MS50 ... | reverse complement strand
AGGTCAATCCTGCAGGCTTATCAATCAGCACTACCCCGTCCGGCATCTCCGCCGGCGGTCCGTTGAACATCCGCTTCATGCCCTGTACTTTCCCTCTGAATGGTTATGACGACCTGGGGTCGTGCGGTCCCTCCGTCTGCTGTTCCAGGGATTCGATCAGCCGCAGAACCCGATCTCCCTCTTCCAGAGAGGGGTCCAAAACAAAGTGCAACCGCGGCGTAAACTTGAGGAAGAGGGTGTCGGCGATATGACGCTGAAGGTCCACCCGATGGCGCGCGAGTCCCTGGAGATACCTCGGCCGCGCCTCGGTGGCCCCCACAAATGAGACGCGTACCCGGGCGGTCCTGAGGTTCGCGGCCACCTCAACGCCCGTAACGGTCAGGGCCGACCGATCGAATCCATCCTTCTCCAGGGTAATAACCCGCTCGAAATAGGCGCCGATCGTTCGCAACAGAAGGGCATTGATGCGCGCCAGTCGATCCTTTTTCATCGCCCGCTTTCCTACAACTGGGGCGTTTTCTTCTCGACCTCAAAGAACTCCAGCACGTCCCCCTCGCGAAAATCGGAGAACTGCTCCAGTCGAAGGCCGCACTCTTGTCCTTCGCGCACTTCCGAAACATCGGCCTGAAACCGCCGAAGCGAAAGGATCGGCCCCTCGTGGACGGTCTCGCCGCCGCGCTTCACCCGGACGCGCGACTGGCTCGTCACGCGGCCATCGGTCACCTGGCAGCCCGCCACCGTCCCGCGAGAAAGCGCAAAGACCTTCTTCACCTCGGCGTGGCCGATCACCCGCTCGACGAGTTCAGGCGGCAGCAGCCCGGCCATGAGCGTGCGGACGTCGTCCACCAGTTCGTAAATGATGGAATAGGGACGGATCTCCACACCCTCGTGCTTGGCCATCCGGGAGACATCGCCATCCTTTCCCACCCGGAACTGGAGAATCACGGCCTGGCTCGCCTTGGCCAGCAACACGTCGTTGACCGTGACATTGCCCACGCCGCTCATGACGATGTCCAGGGCAACCTTGTCGCTCTTGAGATTCTCCAGCGCATAGCGGATCGCCTCGACCGATCCCTGCACATCGGCCTTGATGAGGACGCGCAGAACAAGGCGGGACGCCTCCTTGAGGGTCTCGTACAAGGACTCCATCGAGACCTTTTTGGGCGCGGCCAACTGCTCCTGCCGGAGCCGGCGGGCTTCCTCTTCCGCTTTTTCCCGGGCGATCTTTTCGCTCTCGCAGACGCGAAATTCCGCGCCCGCATCCGGAACCCCAGAAAGGCCCATGACCTTAACCGGAAAAGAGGGGCCCACCTCGCGCACCCGCTGCCCCTTGTCGTTGGCCATCGCCCGCACCCGTCCCCAGTGGGGGCCGACCAGGAGAATATCGCCCACGTGAAGCGTCCCGTTCATGACGAGAAGATGGGCGGTCGGTCCCATGCCCGGCTCCAGTTGCGCTTCGAGCACCACGCCGCGCGCTTTCCGGCGGGGATTGGCTTTCAGCTCGAGGATCTCGGCCTGAAGCAACAAGGTTTCGAGCAGGTTCTGAATACCCTGCCCGGTCAGAGCGCTGACCTCGCAGCACAGCGTCTCGCCGCCCCACTCTTCGGGGGCGAGACCGATCGCCGCCAGTTGCTGTTTGACCTGTGCGGGATTGGCCGACGGCAGATCCACCTTGTTGATGGCCACGACAATGGCCGTGTGCTCAGGATCCTGGGCCCGGGCCGCCTGAGCATGCCGAATGGCCTCCTCCGTTTGAGGCATGACACCGTCGTCCGCGGCCACCACAATTAAGGCGATATCCGTCACATGCGCCCCGCGGGCCCGCATCGCCGTAAAGGCTTCATGGCCCGGCGTGTCGAGAAAGGTAATCGTCTTGTCGCCCACCGCCACCGTATAGGCGCCGATGTGTTGCGTGATCCCACCGTCCTCCCCCGCCGCGACGGAGGTGGAACGGATGCGATCAAGAAGGGAGGTTTTGCCATGGTCCACGTGACCCATGACCGCCACCACGGGTGGGCGAATCACCAGATCTTCCGGACGATCTTCCTTCTCCTCCTCTTCCGGCCGAGCCGTCTTGGCCATGACCGCCACATGCTCCGGCTTCTTTTCCCGTTCGACCTGAAAGCCCAGACTCTCCGCGACCTGTTGAGCCACCTTGGCATCCAATCGCTCGTTGATGGAGACAAGGAGATTCATCTTCATCAGGGCGGCAATCAACACATTGGGCTTGACCTCCAGCAGCTCGGCCATCTCTTTCACGACGATGGTCGGCTTGCTGAGGACGATGGTCCGCCCCTTCGGCGCCGCAGGAGGGGCGACCGGTTCCGCCTCGCGGGGTTTCGCCGGCACGACGGGGGAAGGCGGTGGCACGGCCGTTTCCGGAGGGCGAGGGGCCGGCCGCGCCGGCGGCACCGCCCCCGGTACGGCCTGAGGATGACGCACGCGAGGCGGCGGGACCGCTCCGGGAATCGCCTGAGGATGACGAGGTTTCGAGGGAGGCACGGCGCCCGGAATCGCCTGAGGATGACGGGGACGGGCGGGCGGTGCCGACCCGGCCGCCGCCGGAGAAGGACGAGGTTTGGAGGGAGGCATCGTTGCCCCTGGTGCCGGCGAAGAGGGTCTGGGACGCGTCGGAGGAGGCGGCGGCGGCCGAAGCGGAGACGGCGCCTTGGAAACCGCCGGCGAGGGCGCAGAAGGCACAGGAGCGGGCGCAGGGGGTGTCGGCCCAGGCACCGCCGCCGGAGCCGGCTTCGGAGCTTCCGGTTGGGGGGACGAAGGCGGGGAAGAAGCCGTCACCGGCGGGGGGGGCGGCGCCGATTCCGGCACGGCCGGCACAGGAGTCGGCGCCGGTTTCGCAAAAACCTTTTCCGCCACCTCAATGTAAGCGTCCACGTTGTTGGAGGCCGTCTTGATGGTAATGCCCTGAGCGGCCAGCTTCTCCTGCAGCTCCTTGAACGAAACGTCTAATTTTTTGGCCAGTTCGTGTGCTCTCATGGTCCAGCCTGCTCTCCCCGTTCGGACGTCAACTGAGCCATGGCCGCCGCCTCAAGCACCGCTTTGGCCTCCTCGACCGTCAAGCCCGCATCATGAGCGATGGCGTTCTCATCGGCTGCCAGAATTCCCTCGATATTGAGAAAACCCGCCTTCACGAGCTTTTCCGCCGTCGCGGGGCCTATACCCGGCAGTTCCGCCAGCTTCTGGATGGCCCGCTTCATCTTCTCCTCGAAGCTGACCTCTCCTTCGTCGCGTTGAATGTCTATTTTCCACCCCGTCAGCTTGCCGGTCAAGCGGACATTCTGCCCCCGCTTGCCGATCGCCAGAGAAAACTGGTCAGGATCGGCCACGACGTGAACCACCTGCGGCAGAACGGGATCCACGGTCACCCGGCTCAGCTTGGCCGGCGAGAGCGCGTTTGCCACGAAGGTCCGAATGTCCTCATGCCACCGGACAATATCAATCTTCTCGCCCGAGAGTTCCTTGACAATATTTTGTACCCGCAATCCCCTAAGCCCGACACACGCCCCGACGGGATCCACCTTTTCATCCTTGGACCAGACGGCGATTTTCGTCCGCTGTCCGGGCTCCCGGGCGATCCCTTTGATCTCGATGGTGCCGTCCGCGATTTCGGCGACTTCCAGCTCAAACAGAGCGCGGACGAAGTTCGGGTGAGCGCGGGAAAGAATCAGCATCGGCCCGCCCCCCGTCTCCTGAATCTCCATCAGCAGCGCGCGAACCCGATCGCCCTGGCTGTACTCTTCACCGGGAATGCGTTCGGTCCGGGGCAACACCCCTTCCGCCCGGCCGAGGTTGACGATCACGTCAGTCCGGTCGAAGCGCTGAACGGTCCCACTGACGATCTTTCCGACCAGGTGCTTGAATTCAGCCTTGACCACCTCCCGTTCCGCCTGCCGCAGCTTTTGGGTGAAGACCTGGCGGGCATTCTGGGCAGCAATGCGGCCGAAATCCCGGGGAGTGACATCCACCTCGATCTCATCGCCGAGCTGGGCCTCGGGCTTGATCCGGCGGGCACGCGTCAGGGAGATCTCGTCGTGCGGGTTGACCGGATGTTCGACCACACGGACGGTGGCGATGGCCCGAATCGCATAGGTTTTGCGATCAATTTCGATCCGGAGATTCTTCGCTGGACTGACGCTCTTGCGGGACGCCTGGAGCAGAGCCTGCTCGAGCGCCTGAATCAGGATCTCACGGTCTATCCCGCGCTCCTTTTCCCAATAGGAAAGAAAGGCTTTGATCTCTTCCATCGTCTCGCTCCTTCCAATCGCCGGACATCGAAGACCGGCGCCCCGCGCCCACCAAGCCATTAAAAAAAGTGGGCATGAACCCACTTTTCTCCGCCTCGTGTGCCCGTTATGGAAGACTATACCGGCCCGCTGGAAAAAGTCAAGCCGCCGTCTTCAAAAAGGAGTGCCACGAAGGCGTCCGTTCGGTGGCCTGAGGATCGAACGCCACTGCCCCGTCGTGGAACGACGGGGAACACCCCAGCATCATCAAATGGAGCGGGTGACGGGAATCGAACCCGTGTGGCCAGCTTGGAAGGCTGGAGCTTTACCACTAAGCAACACCCGCTCAGGGCGATCTGGGATTAAAATGTCAGGAGCGTGTTTCGCTGTCAAGTCCTTCTGCCCGATAGTCCATCGCCTCCTACCTCCCATGTGGGGCCAGACGCACGCCCCAGAGAACGTCTTTGCCATCAGACGGGCGGGGGGCGCCCCTGACGGATCGCCTCAAGCAGGGCCTCGAGTTCTTCCACACGGGCACGCTCCCGGTCATGGAGATTCCGCGACTCTTCCGGATCGGCCTCCAAATCATACAACTGCCGCGGCGGCGCCTCCGCCGGCATGAGATGATCCGGTGCCGACCACCCCCCCGATCCAGGCCCATCAATGAGCTTCCATCGCCCGACCCGTAACGCCTGCCGATTTGTGATCGAACTGTGAACCAGATGCCGACGCGGCGTATGGTTGAAAACGCCGTCCAGCAGGGGCCGAAAACTCACACTGTCCTCGCCCACCCCCCTCCGACAGGGGGAGTTCCAGCAACTCGGCCATCGTAGCCAGACAATCGGTTTGACTGATGAGGCAATCGCAACAGCTCCCCGGAGGCGTATGTCCCGGCCAGGAGACGATAAAGGGCACCCGATGCCCCCCCTCCCACGCATCCGATTTTTGTCCGCGGAAACGCCCACTCGACCGATGACCGTACTCCCGCTCGAAATCAAAATCGAGCCCGCGCATATGAGCCCCATTGTCGGAGGTCACCACCACCATAGTATGTTCCCGCAGACCATGGCGATCCAGCGCCGCAACCACACGCCCAATCGCCCAGTCGTGTTCAACCACATAATCGCCATAGGCCCCGCAACGACTGCGGCCCCGAAACGGCGCTCGGGGCACATGAGGTGTGTGCGGCGACGGAAGCGGCAAATAGAGAAAAAAGGGACGTTCCGGTTCCCTCTGCGCCGCATGGGCCAGAAAGGCCTCCGCCCGCCGCGTGCATTCGAGCAGGCAGGTCTTGTGCTGAAAGCCTGGCGCTATGGGGCCGCCGCGCCAGTAGGCCGGCCGGGGCGATGATTCGCAGACGTGGCCGGGCGCCTCCATCACCACTCCGTTCTCAATATAAACGTACGGCGCCATATCCAGCGACGCCGGCAGAATGAAGGAATAATCAAAACCGACGGTATGCGGGCCGGCGAACAACGGCCGATCGTACGCCACCCCAGGATCCGCCGGAGCGTTATAGGCCAACGGCACGGGCTCTCCGCTCCGCAACGTCCAGCCTAGCCCGAGATGCCACTTGCCGATGCACGCCGTGTGATAGCCCGCCCGCTGGAGAAGCGTCGCCATCGTTAAGCGCCCCGGTTCGATGAGCTCACGGGAAAACCCCAGCAGCACGCCCTCTTTCAATCGGCTTCGCCACGCGTAACGGCCCGTCAATAGTCCGTATCGCGACGGCGTGCAGACCGCGGAACAGCTATGCGCGTCGGTAAACACCGTGCCCTGCCGGGCCAGCGCATCGGTATGCGGAGTCGGAATCCGAGATTGCGGATTGAGACAGGAAAGATCCCCATACCCCCAATCATCCGCAAAAATCAGGACAATGTTTGGTCGGGTCGGTGACACGGTTCGCATAATCCTTCCTTCGCCCCGAGATGCATCGGCGGAAAGCCACCGTCTGCGTCTTTCCTAAACCACTATAAAGACGAGGACCCCGTTCCGCCAGCCGAAACGGACAACGGCTCTAGCGCCTCTCGCGGGAAAATCCTTTTATTCTGCCACCACCCGCCGTTATAATGCACGTTTATGACTGATTCGGCTTACTCGTCGCGGGAGCGCTTTTTCGTCCCAGACGCCATTCTGATTGTGGCCGGCAAAGGGGCATACCCCGTGGAATTGGCCCAGGGTGCCCGCGCTGCGGGCGTCACGCGCATCGAGGCGATCGCCTTCAAGGGCGAGACAGACTCGGCCCTGGCCCGGGCCGTGGACCGCATCGTCTGGCTGCGGTTGGGACGCCTCCAGGATGTCCTGGACGCCGCCGCCGCAACCGGCATCCGCCAGGTCGTCCTGGCCGGACAGATCACTCCCACCAGTCTCTTCCATGTTCGCCCCGATTTCGAGACCCTCCGCTTGCTCCGGGAGATTCGCGTCAAGAATGCCGATACGCTGTTCGGCCGCTTCTGCGAAGAGCTTCGGAAGATTGGCCTTTCCATCCTCCCAGCCTGGCAGTTCATGCATCAAACCATGCCCCCGCCGGGCCTTCTGGCCGGCCCTCCGCCCTCCCCCGAACAGGAACACGATATCGAGCTCGGCCTTCAGACCGCCAAAGCCCTCAGCGGACTCAACATCGGCCAGACGGTCGCCGTCAAGGAAGGGGTGATTCTCGCCGTCGAAGCCTTCGAAGGCACCGATGCCACCATCCGGCGGGCCGGATCGCTGGGGGGAGCGGGGATCGTCGTCGTCAAAGTGGCCCGCTTGGGTCACGATGAACGCTTCGACATTCCGGTGATTGGCACCCGCACACTGGAGGTGCTGCGAAAGGTGCGGGCCGCCCTGCTGGCGGTAGAGGCCGGACGGACGATCATCCTCGAAAAGCCGAAGGTCGTGGACGCGGCCCGCCGCCAGAACCTAACGCTCGTCGCCGTGGATGCCGGCCATGGATTCTTTGCCCGTTAAAACCGCTGTCGTCGGGGTTGGCTCGCTCGGTCAATGGCATGCCCGGGTCCTGGCGCAGACCTGCCCCGCGGCCCGCCTCGTTGGCGTCTTCGACGCCGATGCCGCCCGCGCGCGGGAAATCGCGGATCGTTACCACACCCGTGTGCTGGCCTCGCTCGAAGAGGTCGCCCGCGAAGCCGAAGCCGCCTCGGTCGCAGTCCCAACGCCCATCCATTTCGAGGTGGCCTCTTTTCTCCTCGGCTGCGGGCTCCATCTTCTGGTGGAAAAACCCCTGGCCGCAACGGCGGAAGAGGCGGATCGCCTCTGCCAGCATGCCCGCGCCCACCAGCGGCTGTTGCAGGTGGGCCACATCGAACGCTACAACGCCGCGCTGGATGCTCTCGCCTCCTTCCCGGAGCCCCCGCTGGCCATTGAAGCCGTCCGGCTTGCCCCCTACCCCCCACCCCGTCCGGGACTTCCTCCCCGCGGAACGGAGGTGAGCGTCGTACATGATCTCATGATTCACGATCTGGAACTGGCGCTCTCCCTGACGCAGTCCCCACTCGAATCGGCCGAAGGATGGACCGCGTGCTATCTCAGCCCGACGGCCGACGTCGCTCAGGCGCGCCTCCGATTTGCGAATGGAACGCTGGCGACCTTCTGGGCCTCGCGCACCGGACCGGATCGCGTACGACTCTGGCGTCTGTACTATCCGGAGGCGGTGGTGGTGCTCGACCTCCAAACACCGTCCGCCCGGATCGCCCGTTGTCAGGGAACGACCTTTGTGGCCGAAGATATCCCGCTGGCTCGGCGGGATGCTCTGGAAGCAGAACTCTACGATTTCATCGCGGCCATCCGAGAAGGCCGGAACCCCACGGTTCCGGGGGAGAGCGGCGTCCTCGCCCTCCGCGCCGCGGAAGCCGTTCTGAACTCCGCGGCTCAAGGCCGACCCTTATGTCCACCCGTCCCATTCTGATTGTCGCTGGCGAGCCCTCGGGAGATTGGCTGGCGGCTCGACTCGTTCGGGCACTCCGAGAGAGAGTCCACTCGCTGACCTTCTTCGGGATCGGAGGCGGCGAACTCCGGAGCGAGGGATGCGAGTGTCTTCAGGACATCGAAGGGATGGCCGTCATGGGGCTGACGGATGTGCTCCGTCGTTTTCCCTTTTTCCTCCGGCTGATGCGGCGCGTACTTCATACCGCCGACGAGCGCCGGCCTCAGGCGGCCATTCTGGTGGATTATCCGGGATTCAACCTCCGCCTCGCTCCCGCGCTGTCCCGCCGGGGCATCCCGATCTACTTCTATGTCGTGCCTCAGGTCTGGGCCTGGCATCGGAGTCGAGCCCGCATTCTGAACCGAACCGGTCGCCGAATTCTTTCGTTGTTTCCCTTCGAACCTCCCCTTCTCGCCGAGCTGGGCGTCCACGCGGAATATGTGGGCCACCCGTTGGCCGACACCCTGCGTGCCTTGCGGGCCCATCCCCCCAACCCCCTTCCCTGGCCGGAGGGAGAACCACGCCTGCTGATCCTTCCGGGAAGCCGCCCCGCTGAAATCGCGCGTCACCTTCCCCTCATGCTGGAGACGGCGGCCCGACTGGAAGAGGCTTTTCCGCATCTGGTCTGCCTGGTGGCCTGCCCGACCGCCGCCGAAGCCTCGACCATGGCGAATCGAGTCGCGACCCATCACGGGGCTCGGCCAAGTCGCCTGAAGGTCGTCGGGGGACAGACCCGTTCCGCACTCCTCCAGGCCACAGCGGCGGTCGTGGCCTCCGGAACGGTCACGCTGGAAGCGGCGCTGGCCCGCTGCCCCATGGTCATCGGCTATCGCCTCTCGCCTCTGTCCTACTGGGCGGCCAAGCGGGTCGTGGACACCCCTCACATCGGGCTTGTGAATCTGATCGCCGGGCGGCGACTCTGTCCAGAACTGGTCCAACATCAATGCCAGGCAGAAACCCTGGCCAACGCCCTCCGCCCTCTGCTCGAGGAGTCGCCCGAACGGGCGGCGATGGTCGCCGGCCTTGAGGAGGTCATCCGCCGCATGGAGGGGCCGAATGCCGCCGAACAGGCGGCCGGACGGATTCTCGACGATTTGTGTCAGCTTTGGCGCTGAGAACCGGTGGCGCACCATGGGCGAACCGGACAACGCTCGCAGCGCGGCCGGCGGGGCAGGCAGAGCGTCTGGCCCAGCGCCACCAAATAGCGGTTCCATTCGTTCCACCAAGTCCTGGGCAAAATCGTTTTCAAAGCCGCCTCAGTCTGCCGCGGAGTTCGGGTATGCACCAGCCCAAACCGGTTGCTGATCCGATGGACGTGGACGTCCACGCAGATCGCGGGGACAGAAAAGGCTTCCGCCAGCACCAGATTGGCGGTCTTGGGCCCCACCCCAGGCAATCGCAGCAATCCTTCCCGGGTACGGGGGATTTCGCCCCGAAATTCCCGTTCGAGGATCCCGGGCAGCGCCTTGAGATGCCGGGCCTTGGAGCGAAAAAAACCGAGCGGTCGGAGAAACGACTCCAATTCCGGCAGGGGCATGGTCTTCAACGCCTCGGGCGTGGGCGCCCGTTCGAAGAGGCGTTGACAGAGCGGCGCCGTCACCTGATCGCGGGCTCTCGCGCTCAAAATGGTCGCCACCAGAATCCGCCAGGGGTCCCGACCGCGCGTCGCCTCGAAGCGGCGAACGGGAGGGTCATGCGTCACGTAATAGCGTCGGAGCCGGCGCAAAACGGCGGGCAGGTCGTGCGGGATCATTCCGACTGACCGGCAGCGATCTTCTTCCACGAGTCTTTGAGCGTGACCGTCCGGTTGAGGACCAGGAGTCCGGGCCGGGAGTCGGGATCAACGACAAAGTAACCGAGTCGTTCGAGCTGGAAGCGGGAACCCGGTGGCGCGGAGGCCAGGGAGCGCTCCACCCATCCGTGGACGATTCGTTCGGAATCGGGATTGAGAAAGTCGCGGAAATCGGTCCCTTCGGGCAACACGCTCATATCTTCCCTCAGGAAAAGGCGATCGTAGAGGCGGAATTCGGCGGGTGCCGCATGCCGGGCCGAGACCCAATGAATCGTGCCTTTGACCTTTCGGCCATCGGGCGAAACCCCGCCGCGCGAGTGGGGGTCCCACCGAACGCGGACCTCTTGGATGCGGCCTCTGGCGTCCTTCACAACTCCCGTGCAGGTGACGAGACAGGCGTACCGGAGGCGGACTTCACGACCGAGGGACAGGCGGTAATATTTAGGCAGAGGATTTTCGAGGAAATCCTCGCGCTCGATATAAAGCTCCCGGCCGAAGGGAATCCGCCGGGTTCCGGCCGAGGAGTCTTCGGGATTGTTGAGGGCTTCGACCTCTTCCTCCTGCCCTTCCGGATAGTTCTCAATCACCAGCTTGAGAGGATCCAGCACGCCCATCGCCCGCGGAGCCCGTTTATTCAGGTCCTCCCGAATGGCGTGCTCGAGCAGAGCCGTGTCGGTCAGACTGTCCACCTTCGTCACCCCCACGGTTTCGCAAAAGGCCCGGATGGCTTCGGGCGTGTAGCCGCGCCGCCGCAGGCCGCGGAGGGTGGGCAGGCGAGGGTCGTCCCAGCCCCGGACCCTCTTTTCTCGGACGAGTTCGAGCAGGCGGCGTTTGCTCATGACCGTATGGGTCATGTTCAACCGCGCGAACTCAATCTGGCGGGGGTGGTGGAGTCCCAGAGCATCCAGAATCCAGTCGTACAGCGGACGATGAACCTCGAACTCGAGAGTACAGAGAGAGTGGGTGATCCCTTCGAACGAATCCTCGAGGGGGTGGGCAAAATCGTAGGTGGGATAAATGCACCAGGCCGCTCCTCGATGGGGATGCCGGGCATGCAGAATACGATAGAGGACGGGGTCCCGCATGTGCAGGTTGGGCGACGCCATGTCCAACTTGGCCCGGAGGACCCGGGCCCCGTCAGGAAATTCGCCGGCGCGCATCCGGGCGAAAAGGTCGAGATTCTCCTCGACGGAGCGATTCCGATAGGGGCTTTCCTTACCTGGCCGAGTCGGAACGCCCCGGTATTCCTTCCAGACCTCCGCCGAAAGATCGCAGACGTAGGCGAGGCCGCGTCGGATCAATTCACAGGCGCATTCGTACATCCGTTCAAAATAGTCGGACGCGTAATAGAAATGGGGACCCCAATCGAAGCCCAGCCATCGCACGTCTTCCTGGATCGCCTGGATGTACTCTTCGTCCTCCGTCACGGGGTTTGTGTCGTCCATGCGGAGATGACAGCGCCCGCCGAATTCGGCGGCGATGCCAAAATCGAGGCAGATGGCCTTCGCGTGGCCGATGTGGAGGTAGCCGTTCGGTTCGGGCGGAAAGCGAGTGCGGACGTGGCCGCCGTACCGGCCGTTTCGGACGTCGTCCGCGACGATTTGGCGAATGAAATGGCCGCCGCTTTCGGGAGAAGAGAGGGAGGGCGTCTCGCTCATGACCATCGTGGCGCTCCGCGGATCAGCCGAGCCGATGGTTTTCGGCGTTCGGCTGAAAGTAGTTCAACTGGCACGTGGCGTCCACCACGGCCTTCCAAAGGTCGCTCTTCAAGTCCACCTTCTGCCGTTCCACCGTGGCCAAAGGCAGGGGAATCAGGCAGTAGGAGTAGTTGTTGTTGTGGGGGCAGCCGACGACGCAGTTGGTCCGGCCGGCCATGGCGGCATGAACGGCATTCCGGGCCAGCAGATAACAGCGGATGGCATCGGTTCCCTGGGCTGGGACGCTGCGGATCGCGTAACTGGGATCGAGATATTTGACGGACACCTCGATCCCCTTCGCGTCGAAGTGGGCCTGGATGCGTCGCCGAAGAAATTCGCCGATATCCTTCTTGATGACGTTCCCGCTGGCGTCCCGCCGTTCCGGCTCATCGGTAATGAGGTGCTGGCCGGCGCCTTCGGCTACCACAATGACGGCATGATCTTTTCCGCTGGCAAACCGTCGTTCCAGCGCGGTGAGGAGGCCGGTCTCGCCTTCGAGTTCGAAATCCAGCTCGGGAATGAGACAGAAGTTGACGACCGGATGGGCCAGGGTGGCGTAGGCGGCAATAAAGCCGGAGTCCCGCCCCATCAGTTTGACCAGCCCGATGCCCCGCACGGCCCCCTTGGCCTCCATGTGGGCCGCCTGAATGACGGGCGTAGCGGCGGCGACGGCCGTTTCGAAGCCGAAACTCCGCCCCACGAAGTTGAGGTCGTTATCAATGGTTTTGGGAATCCCGACCACGCTGATGCCCAAGCGGCGGGCCATACACTCTTCCGCAATTTCGCGGGCGGCCCGGAGCGTCCCGTCACCGCCGATGCAGAAGAGGAGGTTGATGTTCATCCGGGTTAGCGTGTCCACGATCTCGGGGGTCGGCTGCTGCCCGCGGGACGAGCCGAGAATCGTGCCGCCCTTCTCGTGGATCGTATCCACGATGTCGGGGTTCAGCAGCAGGGGCTCATGACCATAGCGCGGAATAAACCCCTGATAGCCATATCGAATGCCGTAGATCGTTCGAATGCCGTAATCGAAGCTGAGAATCTCGACGATGCCCTTGATGACGTGGTTCAAGCCGGGGCAGAGGCCGCCGCATGTGACAATGGCCGCCCGGCTCCAAGCCGGATCGTGGAAAATCTTCCGGCGGGGGCCCGCCTTTTCGAACGAGGGCAGTCGGCCATCCCGTCGGCACGCTTCGCTCATCTTCTGCGCATCAATCGCTAGAAGCACGCGGGCATCGTCGGGAAGAAACTCCTGGATCCGGATGGGCGAATCAATCTTGCAGGGGCCAAGGGTATCTACATCGAGCCGGTAGGCGGATGGATTCGCCAGCACTTTTTCGAAGATGTTCATGGGCGTCCTGTCCATAGATAGTTAACTATCCGCCCGAAGCCGTTCGCTGTCAATCTCGAACGGCTTCCGTCAATTCCCTGCGCCGCACCGTCGGCGCGGCGCCTGTGAACACCATCGGACACATTGCGCCAGCAATCGTTCGCCCTCGTCGGGCGTGGCGACGCGTGTCTCGAGCATCAGAAACGCCGGGTCGAGCGCCCGGACAAGCGGTTCAACATAGGGCGGGGGCACCTGAATATGGACAATCTTTCCGGCCGCCTGGATGCGCCGGTACATCTCCACGTGCGCGGGCCCGTTTGGCGGTTCGAAAGGAGCGGGCGTATATTGCACGACGCGGAGAAAAGGCAAGTCGAGCAGCCGCGGCAGGTGTTGGCGGGCATCGCCGCCGTCCAGGTGATACCAGAGCGCCCCGTATTCGGCGCCTATGATTTCCAACTCGGGCACAATGAAGCGGTCGAACATCTCCGGCGAGAGCATGCAGGACACATCCGACTGGGCGCTCAGGAATGGCACAGGGGCCCAGAATGACATCCACCCGGCGTTGCCGTACCAGAAGTCGCATCGCTCGCGGACCAAACCCTGGAGTTCTCTCTTGACGCGAAGCTGGTCCTTCGCCCCCTCTAGAATCGCCGCCGCCATCCAGTCGGGATGATCCACCAGAGCCAGCAGGAAGGCCTGCGTTCCCATGGCCATGGCGATGAGGTCATTGGCGGGAAGCATGCAGGGAGAGCCGACGAGAAAGCCGTCTCGCCCGGCCTCCTCGGCGATCGCCGCCATGAGCCGGCAGACCTTGGCACTCCACGGGCTGGAGGGATCATGCCGGAACGGCGAGGGACGTCCAAAATCCACCTCCCTGGTTTCGAACCAGATCGTACGGGCATCGAAATGCGGAACCGCCCCAAGACTGTTCACCCAGCCGCCCTGCTGCAGACAGGAAGGGACCGCCTCGCCCCCCCACCACGTGGTTTCCAAAATACGGCGGGTCAAGGCGACACGGTAGGCGGGATCGAGCCATCGAGCCTCATCGTCCACGGGTTCGGGAAGCGGCTTCGGATGTTCGACGACCCGCGGGGCCGTCACCGCCAGGCAGGGGCGATCGAGGAATTCATGATGCCACAGAGCAGTCAGCCGCCGTTGGGCATCGGGCCAATCGGACTTGTACTTCTGCATGGACACGCCATCCTGGTTCCCTTAGCCCGGCTCGCCCGTGAGGGATACCTCCGCCATCGTCTTCTGGAGCACAGCCGCGGAGGCGCGGAGGGCTCGGCGCTCCTCCTCCCGCAGGCGTCCCTCAAGAAGGCGCAGAACGCCCGACTGGCCGACGACGCAGGGCACGCTCAGGCACACATCCTTCAACCCGTACTCTCCTTCCAGTCGCGTGGAAACCGTCAGGACACTGCATTCGTCGCGCAGGACAGCGCCCACAATACGCACAAGGGCCAATCCGATCGCGTAGCAGGTGGACCCTTTGGCTTGGATGATATGGTAGGCCGAATTTCGAACGGCCGCGGCGATTGCTTCCCGTTCCCGGGCCCAGTCGCCGCATCGGCGGCAGGTGGGGCAATAGGTGTCCATCGGCAATCCGGCCAGGTGCGTCATGGACCAGACGGGAACCTCGCTGTCGCCGTGTTCTCCCATGATGTACGCGTGGACGTTCCGAACATCCACGCCACAATGCTGGCTGAGCATGTGCCGAAAACGGGCACTGTCGAGCACCGTGCCGGAACCGAGAATGCGATGCCGTGGCCATCCTGTTCGTTTGAGCGCGGCGTATGTCAGGATGTCCACGGGGTTGGTCACGACCACGATCACCGCCTGAGAACGGGAGGCCACAATCTCATCCATGATCTGGTTTATGATGAGAATGTTGCGATTTAAAAGATCGAGCCGGGTCTCCCCTGGCTTTTGCCGAGCACCGGCGGTAATCACAATGACGGCGGCGTCCGCGTAATCGTCGCAAGAGCCGGCGCGCACCTCCACCGGAGGTACAAAGGGCAGCCCATGCGCCAGATCGCTGGCCTGTCCTTCCGCTTGTTCCCGGCGAACATCCACCAGAACAATGCGTTCCGCAATTCCGCTTTGAAGCAGGGCGTAGGCGAAGGCGCCGCCCACATCTCCTGCCCCAACGATGACCGTTTTGCGCGAGAGGCGCCCACGCTTCACCGAGTCCTCCTTTGGGTCTGTCTGGTTAGTCGTGTGCCCATACTCTCGGTGTCACAATAGCAAACTTCCGCGTGATGAAAAATGATTTTTCGCCCCGTTCTGGCCACGGGCACGAAAAAGGCTTGCGTTCATCTCCCCGTTTGAGCACAATTCCCCGCTTTTTTCATTCCGCAGGAGTCACGATGGATCCCCTCTATCCCCTGACGAAGGTGCGCAATATCGGCATCATGGCCCACATTGATGCCGGCAAGACTACGGTCAGCGAGCGCCTTCTCTTTTTTTCCGGAAAGACATACAAGCTCGGCGAAGTCCACGAGGGAACGGCAACTCTCGATTGGATGCCCCAGGAACAGGAACGGGGGATTACGATCACCTCGGCCGCCACAACGTTCTCGTGGGCCGATTGCCAGATCAGCCTGATTGATACCCCCGGACACGTCGACTTCACGGCCGAGGTCGAGCGGAGCCTGCGGGTCCTGGATGGCGCGATTGCCCTGTTTTGCGCCGTCGGCGGCGTTCAGCCTCAATCCGAACAGGTCTGGCGCCAAAGCGAGAAGTACAACGTCCCCAAGCTGGCCTTCATCAACAAGATGGACCGCCCCGGCGCCGATTTCTTCGGCGTCGTCACCGAGATCGAAAAGGAACTGGGGGCCAACGTCCTGCCCGTGGTCATCCCGATGGGCGCTGAGGACCGTTTCGAGGGCGTCGTGGATCTGATCGAGGAAAAGGCGATGGTCTTTTCTGAAGATCCCAAGGCGAAAGCCCCTGAGATCCGACCCATTCCCCCGGAAATGGTCGCCCAGGTGCGCCAATGGCGCCATCACCTGGTGGAAAAATGCGCCGAACTGGATGACGCCCTTCTCGAAAACTACCTGGGCGGAAAAACGCCCTCGCCGGACGAGCTTCGAACGACCCTCCGCGCCGCCACCATCGCCCGGCGGGTCGTGCCCGTCTTCTGTGGGGCGGCCTTCAAGAACAAGGGCATTCAGCCGCTTCTGGACGGCATTGTCCGCTATCTCCCCTCCCCTGTGGATGTGCCGCCGGTCCGAGGGACTTGGAACGGCGAGGAAGTGGAGCGGCCAGCCGATCCGGAGGCCCCCTTTTCGGCTCTTGTCTTCAAGATCGTCGCGGACCGTCATGTGGGCCGGTTGACCTACCTTCGTCTCTACTCGGGGACCCTGCGGCCCGGCACCACGGTTCTAAACAGTACCCAGGAGGTGACGCAACGGGTCGGACGGATTCTCCGCATGCATGCCAACCGGCAAGAGGCGATCGAAATGGCCCGGGCTGGCGATATCGTCGCCGTCATAGGGGTCCAGAAGGCCCGGACGGGCGACACGCTCTGCGACGAACACCAGCCCGTGGTTCTGGAATCCATCGAGTTCCCGGCACCCGTCATCTCCATCAGCATTGCGCCGGACAACCGCCAGGATGAGGAAAAGCTCAACGCCGCGCTCCATGCCCTGGCAGAAGAGGATCCCACCTTTGTGGTTACGCATGACGAGGAGACGGGCGAGACGATCATCTCCGGAATGGGGGAACTTCATCTCGAAATCATCGTGGACCGTCTTCGCCGTGAATGGCAGGTGGAATCCCGGGTCGCCCCGCCGGAAGTCGCGTACCGTGAAACAGCGACTGCGCCAGTCGTCGAGGGTCAGTACCGGCACGTTAAGCAGACCGGCGGCCGTGGCCAGTATGCGCACGTCGTCTTCCGGCTCGAACCCCTTCCGCCCGGCTCAGGCTTCGAGTTCGTGAATGAAGTGGTCGGCGGCCGCATTCCCACCCAGTACATTCCGGCCGTGGAAAAGGGCGTCATCAAGGCGATGGAAAAGGGCCCCTTTGCCGGCTATCCGGTCGTAGATCTGCGCGTGACCGTTTTCGACGGCTCCTATCACGAGGTGGATTCGAGCGATTTTGCCTTTCAGGAGGCCGCGCGCCAATGTTTCCGCCAGCTCTTTCTCCAGGCCCGTCCCGTCCTGCTCGAGCCGATCATGTCGGTCGAGGTCGTCACGCCCGAGGAGTATGTGGGCGCCATTTCCGGTTCGATTTGCCAGCGCCGCGGCCGTATCGAGGCCATGGACCGACAGGGGGCCAATCGCATCATCGAGGGGCTGGTCCCTCTTTCCGAGATGTTCGGCTACGCGAACACGGTCCGCACCCTCACGCAGGGGCGCGCCTCTTTCACGATGACCTTTGAACATTACGAAGCCGTGCCTTTCGCCCTGGCCGAAACGATCATTCAAAAGCGCCGCGCGGCCAACAAGATCCGCTGAGCCCCCGGGGCTCTTCCTTGCCACGCGACGAAGGGGCTTTTGCGGCTGGCCATGGGCCAACCTCCTGAGGTACCTTAATGGCATGCGTTGGATCTTGCTGTTCCTGACGATCGGGCTCGCTGGCCTAAGCGCCGAAGAAAGAGCGCATCCGCTCTTCGCCCCGCGGGTGAGCATACTGAAGCAAGAGGCGGACCTTCTCCGCCTGAAGGTCGAGTTCCCCGGCTTTTTCCTTCGCCGCCAGGCCCATCCTCTGGCCGGCGCCTTTCTTCAACCTGTCCTTCCGAACGCCGGAATCACCGAACCCCTGGGCGCGCCGCTGCTGCCTGCCTGGCGCCGCCTGCTGCCCGTCCCTGCGGACGCCGAAATTCGCTTCTCCGTAAAAGCTCGCCCCAGCCGCCCGATTTTCCTCGAGGCTCCATATCAAGTTCTCTACCCACGGCAACGCCCTCGCCCAAAATCATCCACGGACAAACGCGAACCCTTCGATTTCGATCTCGTGACCTACACTGCCGATGCGTGGTTTCCCGACCCACCGGCCCGACTTCTCGAAGCCGGTCGAATGGGCGGACAGAGGACGATCTTGCTGGAACTTTTTCCTCTGCGCTACCACCCCCGATCCCTCAGCCTTGCGGGCTTCTCCGAATTCGAGGTCGAACTCCGTTTTCGCCGTCCCTCCACGCCTCTCCCCGTCCCCGCGGCATCCACCCTCGCCGATCCTGCGGCAAAAACCACCCCCCGTCTTCTCGTTCTTGCCCCGGTTTCGTTCCATCATGCGCTCAGCCCGCTGATCGCCCATCGCGAACAACAGGGCTGGGCCGTGGATCTCGCAACGCCCCCTTCGACCTCCCCACCCTCTATCCGGGCGTGGATCACCAACCGTTACGCCCGAGCGGAAACCCGTCCCGATGCGCTCCTCCTGGTCGGCGACACGGAACAGATTCCCTGCTTTGCCGGAACCCAGCTCCATCGTCCGGACACCGATCTCTACTACGCCTGCATGGACGGTCCGAACGACTGGCAACCCGAGTTTCCCGTCGGACGTCTGAGCGCGCCGACGCCTGACGACGTCTCTGCGATGATCGAGAAGAGCATCACGGTGGAAACGGCGCCCCCGGATGCGTGGTTTCTGGAAACCGCCTTCATGGCCGGGACCGATCAAGCCTCGATCACCGAAGGCACGCACGAGGCCGTCATTGCCGATTGGCTCGATCCCAACGGTTATCGCGCCGACCGTCTCTACGTTTCCCGCTTCGGAGCCACCACGGCCGACGTCGGTGCCTCCTTCAACGCCGGCCGTCTCCTCGGTGTCTATTCCGGCCACGGCAGCGAGCATGAGTGGTCGGATGGCCCACGGTTTCAGAAGATCCATGTCCTTGCTCTGACCAATGAGAATCGCTACCCGATCGTCCTCAGTTTCGCCTGTCTGACGGGGCGTTTTGGCGGCGTGTCGGAATGTTTTGCCGAAACGTGGCAGCGCGCCCCTCAGCGGGGCGCATCGGCCATCGTAGCCTCCAGTGTCACCAGCTATTGGGACGAAGACGATGTTCTGGAACGGGCATTTTTCGAGGCGATTTTCGGCGAGAACCGGCGAACCGTCGGCGAGGCCCTTGTTCGCGCCAAGGTCCGACTGATCGAGCACTACGGCCTGACCGCCACCGTTCGGCGCTACTTCGAACAGTACAATCTGCTGGGTGATCCCGTGACGCCGATCCGTGAACCCCGCCTCACGATCGCCACCGCATCCGATCTTCCCACGGCCCGGGTCGGGGAACCGTTCGAATGGGTCCTCCGGGCTGCCGGGGGTCAGAAACCCTACCGATGGGCGGTGATCGAGGGATCCCTACCCGCCGGTCTGACGCTCGATTCGGAAAGCGGCCGCATCATCGGCTTGCCTTCAGAAGCTGTGACCGACCGCACCTTCGTGGTCGAAGTCCGGGACGCTCTGGGCGTTTCGACCAGCCGCCTCTTTCGACTTCACATCGCCGGCGAACCACTTCGCCTGGCCTCACGCCTTGAGGCAGGGCCGTTTCCGGCGGGTCAGTTCTTCCGCCATTCGCTCGAGGCGGCCGGCGGCATCGGTCCCTATCGGTGGGCGCTCCGCCATCCCGGCCGCTATGCCTGCTGGACCAATTCGGGGTTCTGGACCCGGACGCCCAAGGCTTCGGCCACGGGGCGGCGGGGGGACGACGAAGTCTGGGCGCTGACGCTTCCCTGGCCGTTTCCCTTTTATGGCCGCGCCTATCGGCGCCTTTTCATCAGCAGCAACGGTTACCTCGATTTCCGGACACGCGGAAGCGATTGGGACAATACGCTGGAAGGACTGGTGTCGAATGCGCGGATCGCACCCCTCTGGGACGATCTGGTGCTGACCAATCTTTACGTCTCTGTGTTGCCCTCCAAGGTGATTGTCCGTTGGACGGGACGAACATTTCAGGGGCGGGTACCCGTGGATTTCCAGGCGACCCTCCAATCGAACGGCCGAATTCTTTTCGCCTATCGGCAGGCCTCTGGCGCTTCGGTCTCCCCGACCATCGGCATCTCGGCAGGCGATGGCGAACATTACGTCCTAGCTCCCCTCGATGGCTGGTCTTCGATTCCGCGCGGTTTGGGGGTCAAGTTCGCCCCCCGTCCCACCCTTCCGGAAGGCGTCACCCTGAGCGAGGACGGTACGCTCTCTGGCCAGGTCCCCGCAACAGGGGAATGGACCGTCGCCATCACTGTGACCGATTCCTCGATTCCCTCCTCGTCCGTAACGGGGATGCTGACGCTGGGGATCGAGTGACGCGCTGTTTTAGCGTTGGATGAACTGCAGGCTGTAGAGATCGGCGTCGCGGACCTCGATACGGAGTCGCACCGGCTTTCCGGCGAGCGTCGAGAGGTCGGCGCCGCCCTTCCATTGCACGAGGTACTCGAGCGAATCGCCGAGGCACTCCCAGTTGTCCTCGAGTCCGAACCCTGAGATCGGTCCGCCCTCTGCCGTTTCGAGTCCGACCCGAATTCCGCCGGCGGCGCTGGCTGAAAAGTTGAGCGAAAGCCGATTGCCGGCAAAGACGATGGGACGGGTCAGGAGGCATCCGCCGGAAAGGGGGGCCTGGAGGGACACGAAGCCATCCACACGGAGCGCATAGCGGCGGAGAACGGTCTTCTCGCCGCGCCAGTAGTGTTCGGTGCCGTAGAAGGAGAGTTCGGTGCCGCCGCCCGGCAGAGGGGAAGGCGTTTCGAGGAGTCCCCAGGCGAGGTAGGCGTCGCCATAGGCCCAGGAGCCTTCGACCCGGAGCCCCGGACGCACAATGGCTTCATTCCATCGCCAGAAGTGAAGTCCATCCCGGCTGGTCATGAAGACGGTATCGGTGACGGCCGTTCCGTACCGAAGGCTGATGCGGGATCGAAGACGGCGATGATCGAGTTCCGGCAGCGCCTCGATCGAAGGAGTCCACGGGCGTTCGACGTAACGGGCCGGAAAGCCGATCCAGAGATGGGGCGCCCGCGGATAGGGAAAGATGTTGTTGGTATAGAGATGCTCCGGACGCGCGTCGGGGTTGTATGAAAGCGGTATTGGATCGCTCCAGTCGGCCAGATCCTGCGAAACGGCGGTCATGATGATTCGGAGTTTTCGTCCTTCCTGTTCGACCCAGTGCCGGAAATAAGCCCGGTATAGGCCCTCCCAGGGACTCCATTGAACGGTGTTGTGAGAGTCATGCGCATAGCCGGCCAGGAAAGGGCGCTCGGAGGCCAGGCGCCAACGAATGCCGTCCGGCGAGGTCATCAGGTAAAGCCCCTTGTGGGGCTCGCGCCAGCCGGCGCCGACGGCTTTCCACCGCTGGTCAGGGCGACATGCGGGGTTCTGGTCATAAAAGGGGGAAAAGCCATGCATTCCCCATCGGTCATCGCCCTCGCCCATCCAAACGATATTGTTCTCCCTCGATCCCATGTATTCAAAGAGGCGGAGGGGGACACGTTCCCATCGAAGGCCGTCCTCGCTTTCCGCCAGGTTGATCGTCGGCGGTCGGGTTTCTTCAAGCTTTTTTCCAGGCCCCACATGCGCCTGCCAACCCCGGTAATAGAGCCTGTGCCGGGGACGGGCGGCAATGACCGTGTTGAAGTTCGAAAAACATCCTTCCCATGGGCGGTCGGTCTCCAAAATCGCCTCGCAGGGACGCGCCTGATGTAAAACGGGACGGAGGTTGCCCTCGAGCCGCTCAATCAGAAAATCATCCACAAAGAGTTCCCGCCTCTGTCCAAGTTCGATCACGGGCATGGGGTCCTCCGGGTTCGATACGACGGGATTATATCTCAATCGCCAGGCGAAATAAACCTTCCGGCGGTCGCAATTTTTTTGTTGAAACGACGCGGGAAAAAAGTTTAATGAGAAGTAGGGGGAAAATGGTTTCTATGAGAGGAGGTCTCGCATGAATCGGAAAACGGGGTTCTGGTGCTTCATTCCTTTCGTGCTGGGAGGACTCCTGGCCGGTGCGGGGTCGGTTCGGGCCATGACGGTCCGGCAAAACTGCGGCGGTGGCGATGTGGGCGAGTGGTATGGAGACTGGGGTTACGGGCAGGGTGTCGCCGTCAGCACGAGGGTGGCGATCGCGAACATAGGTTCCGTTCCGATGGAGGTTTATCAAACGGCCCGTCGGGACAAAACAGTGGTGTACGAGTATCCCGATCTCGCTCCCGGGGTCTATCGGGTTATTCTCTATTTCGCCGAGTTTCGTTTTACGGAGCCTGGCCAACGTCAGTTTAACATCGTCATCTCCGGCAAGACCGTCTATCGCGCCTTCGACATTGTCGCCTTAGCCGGCGGTCGCTATCGGGCGTTTATGTTCGCGATCCCGGTACCCGTTTTGCACGGTCATCCCCTGCAGATCAAACTGGTCGGTCTCAACGGCGCCCTGGCTCAGATCAACGGGCTTGAAATCATTCCCATGGAAGGGAACGCGATTCAGCCGAATCAAGAGACCCTGGCGGTTCGAGTGGATGCGTTTGCTTTAGGTCACCATGCGCTTCTAAGGGAAGATCAGCAGCCCACCTTGGGAGGCAAGGGCGGGCAGGTGATCGTTCAAACGGGAGTGACGGGCCTCGATACGGGCAGTGGGCGAGATGGTGTGATAACCAATAACATTTATCTTGAAGGTGGCGTCTTTGAGTTCCGTTCCTTTCGCCCTGCCGATGGCGCGGCGGATTGGCCGATTCTGTCTGTCATGGGCTCCGTGACCATCAAAGTGCAGCGTGTCTTTGTTGGGGTGGTGCGCGGAATGTACGATCCCGACAACCCAGTGCCCCCGCGGGTCGTTATTCATGCTGGTGAGCCGGTGGTCTTGTTGCCCGATGGATTTACCCGTTTTCACCATTGGGGCATCTTTTGGATGACGCCTTACCCGATGCCGGATGACGATGAGAAAGGCCCTGTCCTTTATGATGAAAACGGCAATGGTCTGAGTGGCGGGACCGTGGTATTCCGAACCTCTGCCTCCGGCGATATCTTCTGCCGTGCTGCGAATGTGTCAGGCGGCGATGGCCTTTGTGGCGGCGCGGGGGGCGATGGTGGCCGCGTGGTTCTCGACGCGGGCACAGGCCAAATTCTGGCCCATCCTATGATCGCGGATGGCGGGGACGGAGGGAATAGCGCGCGTGCGGGCCAAGCAGGTGGGTGGGGGGGGAATGGCGGAACGATTCGTTTGACCGCGTCGAAGATCCGAAACGCGATGTGGGCGGTCTCGCCGTTTCTCCCCTGGATCACGGCCATCGGAGGCCGGGGCGGTGATGGTTTCGATGCCGTGGATAGAACAGACGGGACACGGGGAGGGCGCGGCGGACATGGCGGGATCATTCAGATCACAGGCCGTCTAGAGAGCGCGGCCAGGCATCCCGTTTTCGCGTCGGGTGGGCAGGGCGGCCGAGGTGGTCATGGCTATTCCTGGGAAGGCCTTTCCGGCAGCAGCCGGCATGGTTTCAATGGTGGAAATGGTGGAAATGGTGGCTATGCCGGGCAGGTTCCGGCAATGCTACTCTGGACGTGGAAAAGGCCGGGCGATGGGGGTGATGGGGGCAACGGGGGCAATGGAGAGGCTGGCTTTTGGGACTATCTGGAGGGTGTCTACATCAGCGGCGGGGGCAATGGTGGAAATGGGGGAAAGGGCGGTAATTCCGGCGGAAAAGGGGCGCGGCCTGGAAGTGGCGGAACGGCCGGCAGAGGCGGGCCCGGCGATCCTCCAGGTACCGACGGCATCCCCGGCGCCCATGGAACTATCGGTTATTAGTCGCCTCCGCCAATCAAACCTTTTCTAAGGGCGAATTGGCCCTGAGAAAACAGTGCAAAGGATCTCTATGCATCGTGGAAGCCGGCGACTCGCTTTGGTAATTGCGGGGATTGGGGCTCTGCCGGTTCTGCAGGCCGTGGAGCCCTCCGCCATCCTGCCACCGGCTGAAAACCGCTCCCCCCCCATGGCGGAAGCGGAAATCCGTGTCCAGAATGGAAAGCCGGTCATCGTCGTCAACGGTGAGCCCATTCCCTTCGTCGCCTACAGCCCCGTCGCCGGTCGCCGCCCCGCGGTGTTCCGACGGCAGACCGCCCGTTTCTTTGCCCACGCTCCCGACGTCTTTCTCCTCACGCCGCCGGAAGGGAAACTTCCTCCGGAAGAGCCGTGGGAATGGGCCCCCTCGCTCTTCTGGCGGGGTGATACCATCACCGGAGAACCGCTTCTTCCGCCCGCCTGGGATTTCGATGCCGACGTTCAGCACATTCTGGAGGGCCACCCGAACGCCTGGCTCCTTCTGCGCAGCAGTCCCGACGAGCCACGAAGCTGGCGAAAACTCCACCCCGACGAACTTTTCGTCAACGACCTCGGCGAACGCCTCGAATGCCCCTCCCTCGCCAGCGACCTGTTCACCGAAATGCGCGGACAGGCCACCCGCGCCTGGATCGGGTGGTACGAACGGCGCCCCTGGGCCCATCGCATCATCGGCTATTGGAACGGCGACCGGGTGGAAGGAAGCCACCAACCGCTTATCGAGGGTTGGCTCTTTGACCACAGTCCTGTCATGTTGGCGAAATGGCGCGCCTTTCTCCGTGAAAAATATAAGACCGTCGAGGCCCTTCGTGCCGCCCATGGCGTCCCCGATGCGGACTTCGAGACCTATGACACGCCCCGCGACCGCAATCGTGGCCCCGTCCCACTCGTCGAGCGCCTTCCCTTCTGGCCCAGCGAAGCCGCTGTCCGCGATTACCTCGAACTGAGCCGCGACCTCTACCATGCGCGCCTTCGGCGGCTGGCCGCCGATACCGCCACCGCCACCCTCGGACGAAAACGCATCCTTGTGTACGATTGCCTGAAACAGTGGATGCAGGGATGGTCGAACTGGGGATTTTTCGACGCCAAAACCTCCTGGCCCTGGGCCTTCCCGGATGTTCTGGCCGGGTCAGGCCATATCAGCGTTGCGCCCCTCCTGACGATGCCCGGCTTTGATGGACTGATCACGCCTCACGACTATCAGGCGCGAGGCATAGGCGGCGTGTACGAAAATGAAGGCATCACCGATTCGTTGATCCTCCGCGGCCGTCTCTTCCTTTCAGAAATGGATACCCGAACTTGGACCGGCCGTGACCCTATCTTCCCCGCCCGCGATCTTCAGGAGTTTAAGGCTATCACCTGGCGCAACCTGGCCACCGCGTGGTCGAGGGGCTTTCTGATCTACTGGATGGATGTGTACGAAGACTGGTTCGCCGACCCGGCCATGCATGAAACGGTCATCGCACCCCAGACCCGGGCGATCCGTCAGGCGCTCCACTGGGAACACGCCACCGAACCGGGCATTGCCGTCATTCTGGACGATAGCGCCGCGCTCGATGCCGACCCACGGGGAAACTATCTCAACGAGGCAGTGCTCTGGGAAGTCCGGCAGGGGTTGGCCCGCTGCGGCGTCCCCCACCGGATCTACCTCCTCGACGATCTGGCGTTGCCCAACTTTCCCGAACACCGACTCTTCTGGTTTCCCAACCTCTTCCGGGTGGACGCCCGCAAACGTGCCCTTCTTGAAAAAGTCGTCCTCCGCAATGGTCATGTCGCCGTCTGGGGACCCGCCACGGGCATCAGCGACGGCGCCCGGGCTTCGGCCGAGGCCGCGGCCGCCATTACGGGGTTGCAGATGGAACTGCTCGAAGTCAACCTTCCCCGGCGCGTTCTGATTTCGAACTTTGCCCACCCCATCACCCGAAACCTCCCGGCGGGTCTCCATTACGGCAGCGCGCTGTCCTACGGACCCGTTTTGGTGCCCCTCGACGGTGACCGCCTCGGCGAGGCATGGCTGCACCGGGGTCTGCTCCGATCGGGTCTCTCAGTGAAAACCTTCGGCCGGGGGGCTGGGCGGGGGGGAGGTCCGGGCGACTGGGCGTCGGTGTTTACCGTTGCGCTCGGGTTGCCGGCGCCGCTGTGGCGCGAGCTGGCGCGCTGGGCCGGCGCGCATGTATGGTGCGAAAGCGATGATGTGATCATCGCGTCGCGATCGGTGGCCGCGCTTCACACCCTCAAGGGCGGCCCCCGGTCCCTCCGTCTGCCGTGGCCCGCCGATGTGACCGACGTCATCACCGACCAGCCCGTCGGGCGCGGCCTCCACGCGATCGAGTGGACGGCTCCGGATGTGCCGGACACCCGCGTCTTCCACCTTCGCCCTGTGCCCTAACCTCGACGCGTTTTCCTCTACGCGGCGTAGAAAAGGCGCCCTGCCTTCAGAATCGTAATTCGCGAACGCGGTCAAGATACCAGCGGTACATGTCCAGGGAGACGCCCGGCGTAATTAAGTGATCCGGCATCAGCATGTAGCCGCCATCCCGCATCAGCGGCCGCAGACGTTCAAACTCCGACAGAACGGCCTCTCGACTTTTTTCCAGCGTCATCTTGTCGAAATGGCCAATGATCCGCAGGGCCTTTCCATAGCGGCGGCGAAACGCCATCCCGTCCGCCTTCCAGACCCCCACCTCGATCGGGAAAAGGACGTTCACCCCCGCCTCCAGCCACTCGCCAGCCAGAGCCGTCACATCGCCATCACTGTCTACGCCGTAAAGCGAAACGCCATACTGTTCGAGTCTGGCGCGAATCTTCCGATAGGCCGGCGCCACCGCAGCGCGGAAAACCGGCGGGGAAACGAAAGGACCGCTTCGGCCGCAGATGTCCTCCCATCCGAAGCCCATATCCACCCGAATGTGGGGCAGAATCTGGTCGGCGGCCCAGCACACCAGGTCGGCCACCGTCATAACCATCTCCGCAAAGACATCCGGATGGTCATACATGAAATAGGCCAGGTTTTCGACCCCCATCCAATCGCGGATCCATCCCATCAGCGAGCCGGTCCAGAACACCACGGGAAGCCCGGAGCGGTGACAGGCCTCGATCCGGGTCGCCAGGTCGCCCGGGACCCGCCGAGGATCCGGCTGAAGCCGCCACCGATAATGATCCTCCCAATCGCGAGGCGTTTTGAGGGTGAAGTCCAGGTAGTGCGGAATATTGCTGCGTTTTTTCCACGCGCGGCAAGTGACGCCGCTGGCATCGCGATAGGTCCGGGTCTCGTCGGTCTCCTCCAGCATGACCTCTTCGAACGGGGGAAACAAACCCACATTGGCCCCGATGCTGGTCCAGTGGGGCGTGGTGCCAAGAAAGGCGTGAATATCACCTTTCCGAGGCAATCCCTCCTGATACCACCGCTCCATGGTCTCCGTCCAGGCCGCCCAATGGACCACCGGCATCCGGTCGGCGCCCTTGTACATCATCAGATTCTGAAACAACTCCCGATTCGTCATCTCTCTCCCTTCCGTTTCCCCCTTCCGCCGATCAGGTGACCGCTCGAGTCTACCAGCCTCAGCGTCACTGGACAAGGATCAAGGTCCCTTTCGGAGCGATCTGATAAAGCCCGGAGGCGGGAGCAAAGAACGCATCGAGGGCGTAGGTCGGCTGGGCCGAGGAGTGCCCATAAGTGCCAGGAGCCGTAAAAACGGTCTCTCCCACCACCAGCCGGCCGATCCGGTCGGTCCCCTGAAATTGGAGGGTCGCGATCGCACCCGCTTCGATCGTGACGGTTGCTCCGTCCGAAATCGCCGCCGGGCTTAACTGACGCAACGAGGCGCCGCTCCGGATCGTCAGGTCGCCCTCGCCAAGCGTGCCGGTAGGCGCGATCTCCAAAACGCCGCTCTGAACCACCGTCGGTCCCTGATAGGTGTTGGTCGCGGCCAGGACGAGGGCCCGGCTGTTGCTGCCGCCCGCGGAAAAGGTGCCAAACGTAAGACCGGCCGCATTCCGGATTACGCTATTGATCGTCAGCCGATTCGTTGTTCCGCTGCCGCTGGTGTTGTTGTTGACGACATGCACGATCAGCTCTCGCCCGGCGGCCTCCAGAGTTGCAACGTTGAGCGTTAGGGTTTGGCCGTATGAGCCGGAGAGCAATAACGCGCCGCTGTTCAGCGTCAGCGTTTTCCCCGATCCGCCTACCGTGTAGTTTCCCCCCTGCACAATAAGCGAATTGACGGTGACATCGCTCGTGAGCGTCTGGTTGCCGGTCAGCCGGACATTATCATTGGTACCGGCCGTCAGGAGAGAGTAGACGAATTCGGTGGCGGTGTCGAGAGGGCGGAGACCCACGACCCCCGCTCCGTCATCCCGGGTCCGTGTGTCGTACGTGACCCAGGTATCTCCGGCCCCGGTGGCCGTGTTTGCGCCGACCATATAGGGAATGATGGAGACGGTCGAGGAGCCGGGGGGCCCTCCCCCTCCCAGGAGGTCGTTGGTGGGCGCCGCCTCGCTGAAAAAGGCTCGACAACAGTTCTGCGTGGCGGTCATGCCAAGATTGCGCCCGCGCACGCGGAGAGTCGCCGCGCCCTGCCGAATCAGCCGCGTGGGAATGAGCTCGTTGCTTTGCAGATCATAACCGGTCCCTGTCGAGCCACTCGCGTAGTTGACGGTGAGGGTGTTGTGTCCGCCGTCAAGACGGAGTTCCCCGACCTGTTCGAAATCCTGAAGATAGGGATCGGTGTTGTTCTGAAAGTCGCCCACGGCGGTCAGCTGTCCGCTTCTCAATACGATCGGAAGCGTATCGGGAAGGCGGTTGACCAGAACATTTCTCGCCGTGCCGATCTGAAGGGTGGTCCCGGACTCGCACGTGATCCGAGAAACCGCCGTGAGGCGCCCCCCGAATTCGGTGATGGCGACCGAACCTCCATGGATGATAAGCTCACCCGTGAAGGAATTAGATGTCAGGAAGGAAAGAGCGCCAACGCCTTGCTTCTGAAGCGGATAGGAATCTGTCGAAGAGACAGGTCCCCCGAACCGAAAAGCCGTGACCGTATCAATGGCAAGAGGACAGGCCATAACCACCGCAGAGTTGATCTGATGTCCGTTGCCCGACTGAGCGCTCAACACCTCGATTCGGGCCGCCTGTGCATTTGTGTTTTCGAATCGGATCGTGTTGCCGGCAAATGTCCAGACTTTCAGCAGCGCGGCCGTGCCCTGAATGACCATGCGGCCGATGGTGACCGAAGTCATGTTCTGCGTGATGCTTCGGTCGGCCGTAATATCGAACACAAAGAGCGCCTCGTTTCCAACTCCATTGGGATAGCCGGTGGGCGTCCATTTGCCGGTGTCGTTCCAATTGCCCCCGTTGTCGGCGTTCCATGCATACGCCGCCGCCTCCACACGGCCCGCGAGGAGGGCCAAGGCAAAGCCGGCCACGATCATCCTCCCTGCGAATGGCTGTTTCCCGTGGGCTGTATTTGTGTTCTTGGGATTACCTCCTGATTGATGTCCTTCGTCGCGTTTCGTGCTTCACTCCAGAAACCACAGATGGGTCTGACCACGGTGCATCCGGATTGGAAAACCGAGAACCGTGCCCAGATCCCGCCCTGTGACGGCCTCCCAAACGCGTCTGCGGCCGGGCAGCCGAAGCTTACAGTCGCCCTCGCTCAGCGCATGCGCGGCGAGCAGCGACCGATTCGCCATGACCTGACTGCCCTCATCAAGATAGCGATGCACGCCGGCCTCCTCCGACATGCGCCCAAGCAGGAACCAGGGAAGCCCCGGCACGCCGCACCACCAGGAGGTCCAGTCCCCCTGCGCCTTCCGGGCCAGTACGGCCTCGTACTGGCGCTCCAGCCATCCCCGTATCTCCGCGTTCGGATCATCCACGCTGAGAATCGGCGCGACCTCACGATCGGTGCCCCATTCCAGATGCCGGCCCTCCATCACCGCTTCGGCCCGACAGGGCCCTCCCAGAGGATAGAGCCGGATGCGTATGCCAGTCAGGTCGCTGACGCGGTTGAGATCCAACCGCCGGCCGTCGCTGATCCCCTGGCCGTGCAGGAAAAGAACGTGCCGTCCCCCGCCAAGCAGCGTTCGTTCCAGAAGGGCCCGTTCCTCGTCATCAAGCCAGAGGCATCCCGATACCACGACGAACCGCCAACGCGCCGTCTCGCCACGGGATTCGGCAATGGCCAGATCCCGTACCCGCACGAATTCCACGGGAGCGCCGATTCTCATCAGCTCGATCTGTGTGCGCGGCCAGAGAAGGTCGCTCAGAGCGACGTCCTGACGGAGCAGCCGGAAGCTGGCCTCGTTCGTGACACAGACCACCTGGGCACACGGCGCGCGGTCCCGGGCCAGAGTTTCTTCCGCAACCTTCCGCATCTGCTGAATCCCTTTCTCCAGCACCGGATCCAGATACCAGCCTCCCCCATCATGGTCCATCCACCATTGGGACCCTCCTTCGGCGAGGATGCCAGCCAGATTGCGCCACAAAATCTCCAGCGTCTCCTCCGCAGTCCGGCAGCAATACCGCCACGGCGTCCACTGGGCCCGGTGGGTGAAGGTGTCGTCTTCGGTAAAGAACAGCTTCCCGTGCAGACGGATCGAAGTCGCCAGGTTGTGATGGCTGGTGACGCCGCCGGGGTTCCGGTGAATGTAGGCCAAGGGGGTGCAGAGCGCATCGAGATCGGGGGAACGCAGCACAAGGTCAAGATCGCTGTATCCGGCGTTGCCATAGAAATAGGCCGCGCCATAAGGGGCGAAATGGTACCCATGAAATGCCGCAATCAGCTTCTTCCGCCCCAGGCTCTCGAGCGCTCGACGCGCCACGCCCGCCAGCCGGGCCAGAGCGTCGGCCTGCGCATAACCGTGAAAGGTCAGCCAGTCCACAAGCCTCCGATCCGAGGCTGGGTCATGGAGATGGGAGGCCGGCGGCCACTGCCTGGGCCGAAGCCGGCCGGACCAGGGGGGCGGTTCAGCATTCTCGAAACCGGCGGAGGTATCCCCCCAAGCCTCGCGGAGGCGTTCCTCGTGGCCATACCGCTCACGCAGCCACTCCCGCCACGCCGCTATCTGGGCCGGCGCATATCCGCTCAGCACAGGCTTCCAGGAGTATGCCCACTCCCCGCAGTCCCCCGCATGGAGCTGATAACACCACACCCGGTGGCCCCACCTTGCCTCGACGGTTGCAATAAAACGTTCCAGCCGCCCGGCCGTCTCCCGCCGCCACAGCGGCGCGGCAAAGGCCACTCGCCAGGAGAACCGATCACCCCTTTGTTCATCGTAATGGATCTGCGCCTCCTCCGGATGCGCCCTTAGCCACGTTTCCGGAGGTTCGAGGTCCAATCGTATCCACGCCCGGAAATCGGGATGAGCCTTCTCCAGCAATTCAAACCCTCGCTCCCACACCGTCTCGGGCGCCGACGGTCCCGCGTCCGAAGGCCATAGCGGCAGGTTGATCCTAAAGAGCGAGACCCCGCTCCGCGCAAACTGCCGCCACTCCTCCATGCCGTGCGGCTTGGTCGGATGCCAAAAGCCAAGTCCCGGATGGGGCCGCCCATCCACATAAAGGGTGGGTACGCCCCCATGGTCCGACACGGTAACCTGCGGAATAGAGGTGTCCGTCATCGCGATTTCTCCTGAAGCCGCGCCTTCGCAAAGGCCACGAGGTCGGGATGGGAAGCCGTCCGGCTCACCCGCTCAAGGATGGCGGCGATGGAGTCCGGCGGCCGGTCGCCTAGAAGATTCCGGGCCGCGAGCACCTCTCGCGTAAAGTGGGCACGAGCAAGGCCATCGGCAACCGCCTCCGGCGCGGTGTCGAAGAGGGCTTCGACGATGGGTCGCGTCAACTCGCCCAATCGTCCGAAAGAGGCGATCAGCCGGTCCCAATCGCCGGCCCCCCTTCCCACCTGGCGTTCGTTGGCTTTGGTCCGAATTCCATACTCCTGGTAGACCCCCGTTTTCAGCCACTCGCGCACAAACTGAGCGCCCCAGTCGCGGGGATGGAACCGAGCAAGATAGGCCAGCCAGGCCAGGCGTTCCAAAAGCGCCTCGGCTTCGAGCCCTGGCGTTTCGGGCGCCGCGGTGGAAAATCCACGCCCCCCGGTCCAGCGGTCGAGCACCTCCTTTTCCGAGGCATTCCAGGCTTCAACTCGCCGGCGGCCCTCCCCGACCAAATCCCTTGTCTGAACCAGGGGAAGCGCCAGTACGAAAGCGTAAAACCGTCCCCGAACGTCGGATTCCAGGGTGACGGATGGCCGTTTCATCTCCTCCAACAGCCGCCCTCCGTCCACAAGTCCGAGCAACTGGATGGCGTTCTGCCGAACTCGGCTATCCTCATGGAGGAGCGCCGCTTGTATTCGTTCTCCCATGCCCGCCGGCGGTCGCCGTCGAACGGCATCCACCATCGCCCATCGCATCTCCTGGGACCATTCGCCTGGCGTCAGAAGGGCATCCAGCAACAACGGCGCATCTACCTTCTCCGGCTCCTCATCGAGAAGGCGTCGGAGTACCGCCGCCTGTTCTGCCCCTCCTCGCTGATTCCGGGGTCCCCGTGAATGGTTCCGTTCCTCGCCCAGGACATCGGCCAGCGAATCGACTTTGAATGCCTCTAGGAAGGGCGTAAGAGCTTGGGGTGGAACGGTTCGCCGGGGTTCGACTCGTACCGCCTCGGGGGTCAGCCATCGAATCACCGCCTCGAGGAGACGGGGCCACTCGGCCCAGTCGAAAAACGCCGTCGTGGACCCCTTTGAACGGCCCCGATAGTCGACGAGGAGACAGGCGACTCGTCCCCGGCCCAGGGTCCAACCGACCAACACCGGTCCCTGTTCAGACGTCAGGAAGACCTTGACGGCCGAATCCTCCCGCAACAATACACGATTATAGACCCAGAAGACGGGAGTCGCTGAAAAGTCAACTGGGCACCCAAGTTCCGCAAAGTCCGGCCCCGGAACCATCGGAATGGGGCGGGCGCTCGTTCGGCCATCGTCCATTTCCACGCACTGAACAGGGAGGAGCTCGCGATCCAGCACGGTCATGAGGTACCCCCCTTTGCCGAACGCCCACTCCCCCCCCGTGAACAGGACGGCTCCTCCGGCACGAACATAGGCGGGCAGGGCATACGCATTTTCCACCCCGATCGCCGCATAGGGAATGCCGGTGAAAAGCAACAGATCGAACTCAGAAAAGCACCGCCAGGGGATGTTGTGCATCAGCCCCATATGGCCCAGTCCGCCGCCGCGAAAGGCACCCCATAAGGGCGCGTCGTGGATCCGCACGCGCGAAAACCGCGCCAGCGCCTCCGGCACGCGAAGCCGGTGATCCATCGCCCCCCGCCCATAGAAGACATCCAGCCGGCCATTGCGCTCCGGCGTCAGATCGCCGTAGTCCGGCCGCTGGTTCTGGTAACGAAGATCATCGGGCAACACGCCACCTTTCCACCACTGAGCGGTCAATTTATCGAGAGTTTGTTCGGCCCGCTTCCGGCGGAGCGCCTTCTCCCGTTCGGGCGGTGAAAGGGCCTGAAAGGCTGCCTCCTCCTCCTGCGTCCGCACGATCCACTCCGGCGTCAACGGGGCCAGCGCGTGAGCCAGCGACTCCGGATCCCCTTCCGGGTCAAGCCAGACCTCGGGAAGCGGAGGGCCGTTCTCTCCGCTCCGCGGTTGGTTGAGTGTCCGGGGTGGTCCGTACAACTCTCCGAGCGATGGTGCCCCGGTCTCGGCGTCCATCTCGATCACAATCACATCCCAAAGCGCAACGGGCGGCATGACGAAGCCGCCATCGCGGAATTCGAGGCGCTCAACCTCGAGCCTTTCCGGTCGGATCAGAAAAACGCCGGTGGCCGTGAGCCCCACGGGAAGGTTCAAGCGGAATCCGACCGGTTCCGTCCCAGGCGGTCGATCCCACACGGGAGGCTCATTTCCGTCGCGGGTTGGCCGCCGATCATTCCATGGAAGATTCAGAGCGTTCACAACGATGTGCCTCCGGCCATTCTCCTCTGGGGTTTCATAGACGAACCGACGCCAATCGAGCGTCGTTTGCCGCTCTGGGGTGAGGATGGCCTCCGGTCGGGCAATGCGCTTCAGGCGTTCGTCCAGAGCGAACGGCGCGAACCGCGTCAGGTAGCGCCGCGTCTCGCGGGTCATCGCACTGTTGTAAGGCCGGCAGCCCGCCGCCGCCCATAACGCGCTTTCGATCAGACGATCACGGGGACTTTTCGCAAAGCTGATGCCCAGATAGAAGCCTCCTCTCTCCCGGCACAGGTCGCCATCCACCTGCAGGTTCTGCGCGATCTCGTCGAATGTCCATCCGCCAGAGGCATTGCCGATGGACTCGTTCATCAGCAGGCCGCCGTCCCGGCAGAGCTCATCGAGTTCGTAATTCTCCTTGGCCCATTCGTAGCCCTTGTTCTTTTCGATCAGCAGATAGTTGTAGCCGTGACGGAATCCGGGACACCGCCGCGCGAGGAGGTCTTTGTAATAGCGCATCAACGCCTGCGTCTGCCGGGCCGCCCAGCGCTGGTACGTCCCGCTTCGTCCGGCGGCATTCCATCCCACCCGGATATGGTCATCCCACCGGATTCCATCCCACCCGAACATAGCAACGGAAGCCGCCATCTCCTCCGCGGCCGTCCGGATCAGGGCGGGGGTCGCATTCGGCCCGATGCCGAGAAATTCGTTCCACCAATCGTCAAACCACCGCTCGTTGGCCCGCGGCCGTCGGCTGTAGGGAACCTGTTCGCCATTGCGGCGCAGATCGAAGATCCAGGTATTGTGTTCGCTCCAACTGCCGATTGGCTGGCGATAGGCGCCATCGAAGTCCCACGGGCGCGTGTAGACGGCCTCCCACCCGGGCGCACCGGAAACGCACCACTTGCCGTAGGTCACCACGGCCATCCCTTGGGCGTGGGCCAGACGGATTTGGCGCTGGAGGGTCTGTTTGTTCATGTGGTAGTTGGCCTGGCCTGAAAACCAGTAGTCCTCCTCCGGGGTCAGTTCGAGCAGATCATCCGGCGCCCAGGCGAAATACTCGATGACGTTGTAATACTCGGCTCGGCTCTCGGCCAAGGCCTTGAGAATGGGTTCGTCATTGGTGATCGTAACGTCGCGAGTGCCCCCCGCGTTTCCGCCAAACAACGCCACCCGATGGAAGTTCTCGGCGATGGTGAAGTACTCGGCCGCTTCGCTTCGGTCCACGCCATCGGCAGAGACGTATTCGGCCACCACCGCATAGCCAAGCTCCGCTTGCGGTAGTGGACATTCGAATGGAATCGTTTGGCGCGAGGAGGAGAGCATGACGGGATATGAGGCGACTTCGACCCGGTCCCGAAGGCCACGCTCGAGCCAGAGGCGAAGCAAGCCGGAGCCACCCTGGCCGCCGACATCTTCCACGCACGCGACACCTCTCAACGTTTCCCCCGGCCGATAGCGGATCTTGTCCGTCGTCACCGATCGGACCCGGCCGCTTCGCGACAGAAGCCGAACCTCGATCCGATCCACCAGAACATAGACCGTCGTCTCCGGATCCAGGGAGAGTCCCTGCACGAGCTTCCCCACGTCGTCGTCCCGACCGCCGTCCTTCGTCTCAGCGCGCAAGGGACGGGTCGCCGGTCCTCCATTCTGGATCTCACGAGCGGCACGGGCGCGTTCGACGACGGCCGAATCGGTTCGGGCCTCGAGGCGAACCGTAAGCGGGCCGGTGCCGGCATAAACGGCCTGGAAGGTTCTTATCTCTGCATGATCCGTCCGGGCAAACGAATAGGCAGAATACTCGGCCGCGTCCGCTCGGCCGATACCGGCCCGCAAAAGGGTGTGAAACGCAATGGCGTCGGTCGTGTGCGAAGGCCGCAGGGTGAGTCGGACCGCATACAGACCCGGAGGGTAAGGCATCGGAGCGGAGGCGGTCAGAGGTTGCGCCTCGGACGCGGGCCATGCGACGACCGCGCCGGCCGCGCGTTCCCGGCCGGCAACATCAATGCCCACCGCCCCCTTCCATGCGGCGGGGGGAATCTCCGTCCATCCCGCGTCGCCCTCGCCAGCGGCATGCCCGAACACGACCCGACCTCCCAGTAAAAGAGCCAGACCGGTCTCAAGCCATCGCCGTTTCCTGTGAGGAATGGAATTTCCGTGAGAGTTTATCCCGTTCACAGGATGGATTGCACAGAAGCCAATCGGATCATGTTCCAGGAGGCAGGGGGAAGACGGACCATCAATCGAGAGCCGTCCATCGTCGCTCCCGTCATGGGCCGGAGCTGAACCCGCGCGGGATTCGCCCGGGTGTTGGCCGCGGTCAGGTCGTCGTCCCGAAGGACCGTCCATTCGGCGACCCGCATCGGCGCGAAGGCGCGCATCTCGACGGTCAGGGCCAGGGATTGTTCGACCGCGCGATTGAGCGCGAAGATCGTCAGCGCATCGCCCTCCGGACTCCGAACCACAGCGGTCTTCAGATGGGGAAATCCGTGGCCATTCGGCGCGTCATAGGCGGTGCTGGTGACGAGCGTTCGGAGCACAACACCCCGTCCGTATCGGGACGCCTGGGCAAAGGGATAAAAAATGGTCTGCCGCCAAGCGGCCCCTCCCGGTTCCGTCATGATCGGCGCGATGACGTTGACGACCTGGGCCAGGCAACCGACGCGAACGCGGTCGGCGTGATTGAGGAGCGCCAGCAACATGCCCCCCACCACCAGGGCATCTTCGACGGTGTAGATGGACTCGTGGCTTCGCGGGGCCACGGGCCACGGCTCCGTCAGCCGGTGGCTGCCGCTGTTGCCCCACACATTCCATTCGTCGAAGGAGAGATGTATGCGGCGGGGGCTTCGCCGCTTCGCCGCCACCGCATCGGCACAGGCTGCCGCTTCTTCGATGAATCGGTCCATGTGGTCCGGCCACCCCAAATAGCCCGGCGTTCCTTCACTTCCCCTGCCGTAGTAAGTGTGAAGCGAGAGGTAATCCACATGCTCGAACGCATGGTCAAGCACGGTCCACTCCCACGCCCCAAAGGTCGGCATGCCTCGATGGGAGGATCCGCAAACCACCAGTTCGAGGGTGGGGTCAAACTGCTTCATGATCCGGGCCGTTTCGGCCGCCAACCGGCCATACTCTTCCGCAGTCATGTGGCCGAGTTGCCAGGGCCCGTCCATCTCATTGCCCAGACACCAGAGCCGCACGTTGTGGGGTTCGGGATAGCCGTGCCGCCGTCGGAGATCGCTCCAGGCGGTCCCCCCAGCATGGTTGCAGTACTCCAGATACTCGCGCGCCTCGGCCGGCCCACGCGTTCCCAGATTGACGGCCAGCATGGGCGCCGTGCCCGCTTTTCGACACCACGTGATAAATTCGTTCGTGCCGAACTGGTTCGTCTCAGTGACCTGCCAGGCGAAGTCAAGACGGACGGGCCGCTGATCGCGCGGCCCGACGCCGTCTTCCCAGTGATAGCCGGAGACAAAATTGCCGCCGGGGTACCGCATAATGGGCATATTCAGTTCACGCACCAACTCCAGCACATCCTCCCGGAATCCGTCCGCATCCGCCCGGGGATGGCCGGGTTCGTAAATCCCCGTATAAATGTGCCGCCCCAGATGCTCGATAAAGCCGCCAAAAAGGCGGGGATCCGTTTCGCCGACGGTAAAATCCCTGTCCACGATCACCGTAGCCCGAGGCTTGTTCGTCATCCGCTTCTCCTGCCTGTGTGGTCTGCTTCAATGGGCGGAAGAATCCAGAGGGAGACGCCATGCCTCGGCGCCCTCCCGGATTACGCGTTCAAGCCGCGCCGTGACATCCCTTCCGTTGAGCGTGACGTTCGGGGTCCCCTGGATGCCCCGGATGAAGAGCGATTGCGCGCGCTGGTCGGGCGGAGGCGCCTGGTGAAGCCGCGGCTCCTCCGCGTCCGCTCCCCGAGCGTCCTCGGCCCCCCAGTCCCCGATGCGTCCATGCCAGCGTTCAAAGGGATGATATCGAATATCCAGATTGCGGGATTCCGTCACCGACCACTGGCCCATGGAGAGCCGTCCGTCGGCCTCCAGCGAAACCCCGCCGGGTTCTCGAAAGGCAAATGTCTGCCACATCGGCAGAAGATTCATGACGACATAGCGCTTCTGGCGGGGGAAGGTCTGGAGGAGAAGAGGCTCGCCGAGCTCTTCGCGCTCGACGACGGCCCCGTTCTTTTCCAGGCGCCCCCGCCCGAGCTGGGAAAGGCTGGTGTCCTGCCAGAGATGGCGCGCCTCGAGCGCGGCCAGGGGATCCGTTCCGTTGATCGTGAAAGTCTCCCAGTCCGCCACCCACCGCTCGCCGGCAGCCGGCTCGAAGACCACCCGCCCATCGGCCCACGCAAGGCGGCTGGCTTTCACCGCCTTTCGAAAGAGGTCGAACGTGCCGTGCGAGGCTTCGTCACCAAATTCGACGGCCATCCCCACCAGGGCGTTTGAAAGTCCCTCGAGCGCACTCGCCGAAAGATCGGCCTCAGCACGATAGAGAAAGGCATGGACCAGCAGAGCAGGCTGGATGCGGACGCCCGTGTGGCGGAGAGGCTCCTGGGGAGTCCCCGGTTCGAGCAGGATCTCGGCATTCCGTCCCGGATCGGCGGAGGGCGGAATCGGCCGGATCGCCAGATAGGTCACCCCATCCCGGATCGTAATGACCTGGCCAAACCGGGCGGAGGCCGGAAGACGTTCGATCCGTTGATCGTCCACATACAGTTCCCACGTCGGTTGCGGCTCTTCGTAGTTGAAGAGGGCCGCCGTACACTGAAGGCTTCGAATGGCCGTCTTGTCGGCCAGATACGAGAGATTCGGACGGGCCAGAAGAAGCAGCCGGCCGCCCTCCTGATAGATCCGATAAAGCCCCTGAGGACTGATCACACCCTCGCCGTCTTCCGCGATCCGGGTCTCATTGAACCCCATCCGAATGTCCAGCGTTCCTACGTCCCGCATACTCGCCGGCCGTTCGGCCCTCCGCCGCCAGTGACCGAGCAGATGCAGGCGCTGGGGGGTCCGGCGGATGCTGGCCAGACCATAATGGACACCAAAATAGGTCGTTATCCAGTCGCCCTCGGACACAACCTTCTTTTCCATTCGAGCCGACCACGGGAGCGGTTTTTCATCCACCATCTCCGCAAACCAGGGATCGGCCCATGGGCCCGAGAGGGACTGGAGGGCGACGACCTCCGGCGGAAAGTCATGTCCCCAGGCGCTGATGGGGCGTTGGGGATTGGCTGATAGCGCAGGCAGCGTTCCGGTTTCGACATCGCTGAGGGCGCCCTTCGGGGAGATCACGTGAAGGATATGGTAGAGCCCATCCTGTTCACCAAGCGCATGCTCGAGGTAGGTTCGGCTGGCGGGACCGATGAGCTTCTTCAGATTGGGGTGATACCCGAGCGCGAGATCGTTGACCGCCTTCTGAAGGATGCTCCACCCGGCCATCCGGTCCTCCGTTCGTTCGCAAAAGTCCGCCAGGAGCTTGTTGCCGGCCGTGGCGATGGCCCAGTAGTAGTGGTCAATATACTCCTGACCCACCCCGGCGTTGTGCGTCCACATCCAGAAGGGAAAATGCCAGAGGCCGGCGCGGCCATCCGCAATGGCCCGTTCCGCGCCGATGATCTGGCCGCAGAGCAGGGCACCCGATGTGGCGGAACTGTTGAAATTCGCCGTACTCATCATCCGGGTGAATCCCGATCGGTAGAAGCTCTTATTTCCACGCCAGTCGCCGGTTTTCTTGTAGTAGGTGTATCCCTGCCCCCACTCTGCCCGCGTGCCGTCAGGGGCGAGCCCGACCCTCGGATCGTCGGCCATCGGATGCACCAGAAGGCCCGAGGTGTCCGTGAAATCCCGTCGTTGCCGGTCGGTCGGCGCCGTTTCCCGGTCCGGCATCAGCCAGGCCGTCCAGGAACGGCGAATGGACTCCTGGACAGGTTCGGGAAGGGCCTCCCGGAACTGATACCAAGTTGTGATCGTCTGCTGGGCCGTCAGGTGACCACTCCAGAATCGGGGCGGTTCCCCGTTCCAATAGTCCAGCCAGGTGAGGTAGACCGCGTAATCCGGATCGGAGGTCGCCCCCGCCGCCCGGGCGGCCCGCTGACCCTCCTCGATGGCCCGATTGACCACATGGGACGGAAGCGCCCAGTAGAAGAAGGGACGGACAGCGCCTCCACTCTTCAACCCCATGAGCTGGCGCACATGCGCGTACTGCCACTCTGGCATCCAGGCGGGACGGGCCAGAAGGGCCGCATTCAGCGCCTGAACCCGTTCCGGGGAGGGCACAACGGCGGTCGGGGCGCCCTGCGGACGCTCTCGATACTGATCGGCCAGCGCCGCCACGTCGAGAGGCGCCACAGCGCCAACGGTTTGAGGCAGGCCGGCCGCCAGCGTAACGACCAGACTCGGCCGCCGGATCAGAATGGCCCGCGGCCCGCTGCTGCTGGCCCACTCATAGGCATCGCTGCCGTCCAGGAATCGCGCGTCGTATACCTCCCACTTCTGCAGCAGAAATCCATAGTCCGAAAAAACGCGGAGACGGTCCGCCAGGGTCTTCCCAAAAGCCTCCTCCGCGAGCACCGCACTCACGTCCATCCGCCCTTCGGGATTCATGGAGGAGAGTTCCGTGGGCCCGAACGGGACGGGAAAGCGGTCTTCCTCAGGCGAGAGGGCGCCGAACCGCTTCCAGTAAAGCGCGCCGTTGATGGCCGCGTCATAGGTGGGCCCGCGAACGGGATCGGCCATCCATGGTTTTCGCAAGGCATAGGCCATCGCATGCCAGTTCGGCCGCCGCTTGCGCCATTTCTGATCCACACCCCAGTTCATCCGGTAGCGGTACCCGTCGGGCACAGGATAGTCCACGCGTCCCGGTGGCCAGATCTCCTCATCGAGGTAGGGGAGCCGCAATTCGACCTTCTCGATGCGGCGGCCCTCGGCCAGTGCCGCGGCGATCTTTTCCGCCGCGCCGGGAAACCGAACCAGGAGGGCGCGATGAACCGCGTCAAAACAGAGCGGCCCCGGTTTGTCGCCCCCCCAGATGGCCGTCTGCCCCCGATTGGTCACCACCTTGTCCACGCCGACGCGCAGGCCATCCTCGGCGACCGGAATGGGACGGTCCCAATGGGCTCGGAAGCCACTCAGCCCAGCGCATTCCGGCTGGTCGAACACCAGTGTTTCCGCGCGAAGGGATGAGAGGCGCAGCAAAAGGTTGGCGGCCGCGGTCCGAAGGAATGCTTCGGCGAATGACCATTTCATGGGAAAATCCTCTGTTCGTTCAGGGAAGGAAAGGAGGGATTACGGTTCGGCGGGGAGGAGGCCCTCGGGTGGAATCCATGTGGGATTTCGCTCCGGGGTTCCTCCTTCCATGAGACACTCCAGCATGTCCAGCGCGGCTTTGACAATGGCCGCTGGATCGAACACCACGCGGTTCAACCGTGGGGCAAAGGGACACAGCACCATGGAGCCGCGATTTTCGATGGTCACGATCGGACGATCGCCGCCCGGCTGAAGGCCCGCCTCTTGCAGCGCGAAAGAGACACCCCGGGTCATGGTGTCCTCCATACTGATGATCGCATCGGGCAGCGGCGTCAGCGCCCGATCCGCGATCCGCCGACGCGCCGTTTCATAGGCGCAATGCTCATGCGAGCCCGCTTCCGGAATGCGAGGGCTCCACGTCTCGTAGGACCAATCGTCCAATTCGACATCGCCGAGCCCCACCGCGTGGAGCGACTCCGCAATCAAAGCCTGATCGGACATGATACCATGGCCCAGAAGCGCGATCCGACGAAGCGGTCGGCCCGCCAACACCTCGGCCGCCAGTCGGGCAAACCGACGGACATCGAAGAGCACGTGCCAAGGCGAACCCCACGCGCCAAGCGAGACGCGGGGAACGCCAAAACCATCCAACCAACGGCCGATTTCCGTATCGCTCGGGGGGGCGAAGATCAACAAGCCATCCAACCGGCGGAACTCCAGGTCCTCCAAAAGCTGGGTGTGACCACCTAGTCCACCCTTCGTATTCTCCACATCGAGATAGGCACGAGCAGTCAACGGACGTTGACCGACCTGCGCGCGCGAGGACTCCAGAAGAAGACGCCAAAAGGGAGAAAACTGCTCCCCGAAAATGTCGCCGCCGAAAGCGACTCCGACGGTTTTGAGACGGATCGCTGGTTCGACGTAGATGCCGCTCCCCTGCCGGCGCGAGAGCAGTCCGCGCCGTTCCAGAGGCTCGAGGGCCCGTTCCAGGGTGGTGCGCGACACCGAAAACTGGCGGCACAATTCCTGAAACGTCGGAAGTTTGATCCCCGGCCCCCGCGTCCGGGCGAGTTCCAGAAGACCACGGCTGACCCGTTCGACCTTATTGCTGCATTTATGCTTTGACATCGCTATCATGGGACAACTTTTGCACGGTGACCAAGAAATTGTCAACCCAATTTTTGCATACACAGTTGTGCATTCTATTTATTCGGGGTGGTTGCTCTTTGAGGGGCCTTCCGCTAAGCTGTTTGATCATGACATTATGGCCGGACCGAATTTCCCGTCTTCAGCGGAGCCTTGAGCTCGCCCTGAACCAGGAATGGCCGCAACTGATCCACGTGGGTCATCAGGTGCGAATCCTTCAACCCATTCCGATCCGGTCCAATCCAGAAAGGCCGGAACCCCTCCCGGTGGTGGCCCCCGTGGCTACGGATGGGGGGGAAAACCGATTCAACCTCGCTCCGATTCACATCGAAGTGATCCGCGTGGTGGATAGCACGGGCGAGACCTTCTTCGAGGATTTCGTGCCGCTTTCGCTCACCCCGGAGGAGATTCTGCGGTTTTATCTTCGATCCGAACCACGCCTGCAAAAATTTCTCCAGTGGCTCGGTTGCTCCTGGGAAGAGGTGTTGCCCCAGACCGATGTCCAACAAAACCACCTGTTGGGGATGTTGCGCGAACTGCTCGAATGGGCCGCCCTTCTTAACCTCGCGTCGCGCCCTCCTTCCAAGTTGCTTCTTCGCGATGGCCTGTTCCGAAGCATTCTCCTCATCGACCGGCTTTTTCAGCCCCTGCGCCACCGGCTCGACGAAGTGACCTGGAAAAACGGCCATCTTCTGGTCGAAATCGCCAAGCGATCCAAAGTCATCAGCTATCTTTCGGTCGCCCTCGGCCTTGACGAGCGTTTCGCTGAAGGGCGTGCGGCGTATGTGGAGATTCCGCCCGACCTCGAGCGCGAAGCGGCACCGGCGTCCTACCGCTGGATGAGCGAACGAACCATGGGCCGGCTCTTTATGGCCCGGCTGGAAGATGGACCTTCGATCCCGTTCTATCCTGGGGATCTGGCCGCCTGGCAGGTCGATCACGCCGCGGAGGCGATGCCCCTTCTCCACCAGTCCGCGCGAGGCAGTTTTCCAAGGCGGGGTTATCCGATGCCCCTGCAACAGGCCCATGAACACGCCCACCTGAGCGCGTTCGAAATCACCACGCTGGAACAGATGTCACGTATGGCCCCACCCACCCCGATTGAGCTCTATTCTCCCGACCCTCCGATCGGCGTGCTCAAGGGGTTCTCCCCACTGCCCCATCAGTTGGAGGTGGAAGCCATTGTCCCTTTTGCCGAGAGGGGTCTGCCCGGTTTCGGTGAATTTCTGCTGATCGAAAAGGATCCGTGCCAGGCGCTGGTGGGCCGCGTGACCCGCTATCACATGGCCGGCCAACTCGATTCCGACCAGGGAGACGCCTATCTGGCCGATCGGGCGAAAACACGGCAGACGGTCCCCATGCCCATCATCCAGCAGATGTTCAGATACAGCTTCAAAATTCACTTGCTGGGAGATCTCCGCATCGAGAACGGATCCTTTCGATTCCAAGTCGGACATCGAAGCTTCGCTACTCTGGGCAGCCATGTGCGCGCGCCTTCGAATGCGGCGCTGACGTTTCTCTGCAATGTGGGACTTGAGAACGATCCCACCGCGGCACCCCTCGGCGTTTTGACCTATGGACAGCATGTCACCTCCGCCCCGGTCATGTTTAGCGTGGCTCGGCTCAAAGCAAAACGAAATTTTGTTTTTGCGCGCGCCGGCTATGGCAAAAGCAACCTTATCAAGTACCTCGTTTCGCAGCTCTACACCTCGCCGCCCGACGTGGGGCTTCTGATCTTCGATCCCGAAGGGGAATATGCCCTCCCCGATGCGCACGGACGACCGGGTTTGGTCAATGCCCCCGGTCTGAAGAACCGGGTCTCCCTGTACACGAACCGGCAGGTGGATCCCGCGTTCGCCCCCCTTTGCCGAGGCGACGCCTACGTGGATTTCGGCGATTTCCCGCCCAAGGACATCGTGGCTGCCTTTGTCCCTCCGGACAAGCAGGAGACCGTCTTTGCGAATCTGCTTCGCAGCCTGGATTGGGAGTCCTGGAAAAAGGTTGTACAGCTGTTGGCCGAAGAAGGGTTCCGGGCCGACAACCGCCAACTGGCTTCCCTGCTCTCCTACACCCCCCGCCAGAATGACGTCAGCCTCGAAGCGATCAAGAACAACCTCGTCCCGGCCATCAAGCGGCTTCATCACGCCGGCGCTTCCCTGGGAAAGAATATCCTCGAAGAATTGCGGCAAACCCGAGTGGTTGTGGTGGACGTCTCCCTGTTGGGAAGCGAGGATAGTCTGGCCATCGCCAGCATGCTGCTGCGACGCGTCTTTCATCATAACGTCCGCCACCTGACGGAAATCGGCGGGCCCAGTGTCCGGTGCCTGGCCGTCATCGAAGAGGCTCAGACCGTCCTCGGCGATCGCTATTTGAACGATGCCAATATCTTCGTACGGTGGGTCAAGGAGGGACGCAAGTATGGCCTCGGGGCGATCCTGGTGACCCAGCAGCCCGAAGCCCTGTCGGATCAAATCATCAGCCAGGGCGACAATTTCTTCGTTCTTCAACTCCTCAATGACAACGACCTTCAGACGCTCAAACGCCACAACGCCTATTACACCGACGAAATCCTGAACTACCTGCGCGCCGAACCGATCGTCGGCAACTGCTACTTCTGGAGCGCGCCCAGCCAGCCGTTTGTCCTGCCGGTCCTTGTGGAGAATTTCGAGACCTATGCCCAAATGCCGTCCCCCTCCCCGGCCGCCGTCCCATCGCCGGTACCGAACGAAAGCGCCCTCGTCGCCGCCGTCAGAGAGGTCCTGGAAAAGGACCCCCGCGTATGGGTGTACCCGGTGAAGGCTTGGAACGGCGATCCGTCCGCTCATCGGCTAGCCTTCAGCGCCGATTACCTCTTGAACACGGTGGCGCAGCGGGTCGCTCGCCCGGCCGACGAGATCAAAACCGAGGTGCCCCGACTTCTCAGTGCGAACGGGGGCAAGCTCGGCTACGCGCTGGTCGAGGGGGTGGTACGCTCGGTGTGGGACATCCCCAAAAGCCAGATCCACGTGCACAGGACTAAGCCGCTGCGCCCTACGGCGCTTGAGATCAACGAGACCTTTTGAGTGCCCCCCGCCAATGAATCCCTTCATCCAAGGGTCGGAACGGTATGCAACCCCAATCGCCGGTGACTCCATGACCCCCTCTTCCGTCGCCCATCCCGCTTTTTCCCGCTATCTCCATGCGCTGGCCGAGAAACCGTGGCCCCCCGAGATCGGATTCGGGGGAAGCGCTCCCTTCCGGGAACTGCCGATCCTTGAACTTCAGCGGCGCGAGGGCTGCAGCCCCCGTTCTTTCTGTTGGCCCCACCTGGAGGCCGGATTGACACTTGTGGAGGAACGCCGGGACTGTCAGGATTTCGCCATGGCTGCACTGGTCCGTCTCGTGTATCGGTACGACGACACTCCCCTCCTGAACAACGCCCATCGCAACCGCATCCACCAGACCCTGCTCTCCGCCAAGTATGCCCCCGAAGACCCCGGTGCCGATCACTGCTGCTGGCATACCGAGAACCATCAGGCGCTCTACGCCTCCGCGGAGTTGCTGGTCGGCCAACGTTGGCCCGACGAGCGTTGGGGCAATGATGGCCGACTCGGGCGATGGCACTACCACCGAGCCCGCGAACGGCTCTACGCATGGCTGGAATGGCGGCTTCGGTTCGGCTACAGCGAATGGAACTCCACCTGCTACGGCGATGAGGATGGAGCGGCCCTCGTGAACATAGCCGAGTTTGCCCAGGATCCTGAGCTGCGCCGCCTGGCTTTGGCGGCCTTGCATCTGTTGCTCTTCGACATCGCTGCCCATACGTGGCGAGGTCGAACGGCCTACAGTCAAGGACGGGCCTACGCCCGACAGCAGTTCCGACCGGCGGAGACCGCGGCGTCGGTCCTGTGGCACCTGATCGCCGGCTCCACGCCGCCGCGAACCGAATTGTCGCTCGCCGGCGTCGCCCTCGCCACCAGCGAACTCTCCTTGTCGCCCGTCCTGGCCGCCGTCGTGGCCGATTCACGCCCCGAGACGGAAATCCGGGAGCGCCAGAGTCTCGATCCGGAAACGGCTCCCGCCTATGGAATCTATCCGGATCGTCTGCGAGATCTTCCCTTCTTTCTGGGCGCCGGGCTTGGTCATCACCCCTTGGTCGCCCCCACCCGCTATGCGGCCGCCGACGGACGGGCGAGGTGGGAAGGCGAGTTCGCCGATTTCTTCTTCTACCAGCGGTGTGCCCGCGAGGGGCGCGAGGCCGATCCTCATGGTTTGCCTCACGCGCTGGGAGCCGTCAATCTCTATACCTACCGAACCGCGGACTTTGTCGCCTCCTCCGCTCAGGACTACCGGCCCGGAAGGCCGGGGTACCAACAATTCATCTGGTGCGCCGCCGTCGGAGAACGCGCCATCGTCTTTACCACCAACCCAGCGCCGCCCAACGTTCCTTACGGCAGGCCAGGCCCCTGGGTCGGCAACGCCATCCTACCTCGGGTGCTTCAACACCGAAACGTCGTCGTGGCCTTGCACCGAGTGAGGCCTTATCCGATCTTCGATCAGCCGCCCTGGTACCGGGAAGATCGTGTGCATGCCTACTTCCCCCAGGAGTCTTTCGACGAATGGACATTCGCCAACGGCTGGTATTGCGGCCGTCACGGCGATGGATATGTCGGACTGCGACCGCTGCGCCCCGCGCGGTGGGTGGATCCGCTTCCTGCCTTCAGCCGCGAATTCGGACTGACCAAGCCCTACGAACTCGAGGTGCCGGAAACGGAGTGCGCCTGGATCTGCGAACTGGGAAGCCGTTCCCAGTGGGGCACTTTCCGGGCCTTCGCCGACGCACTGGCCTTTGCATCGGTTCAGGGAGATACGGACTCCGTGATCTACCACTCCCCCACGTTGGGCCGCGTGGAGGCTGGCTGGACGTCGCCACTGTGTATCAACGGTCAAGAGGTCCCGACTTCAAACTACCCGCGATACGACACACCCTGGTGCCAGGCGACGTTTGGATCCAGCAAATATGACATTGCGGCCGGTGGCCACCGGCTTGTTATTCGGCTCGCCCCTTCTCCTGACTCCTAAAAAGTATACACAACTGTGTATGCATTTTTTTGTTGACTGTTGGGCGACAAAAAGGGTAGTACTATACCCGGTGTGAGGAAAGGGCGTGGTCAAGATTGCAAACGGACCAACATATCACAGGAGGATACCCAGATGAATACCTGCCGGAAAATAAAATCGCTGGGCTTGGCTGGGGCACTGTTGGTGGGAACGACAGTCCACGGGGCGACACGCTACTGGGTGGTAGGCGACGGAAATTGGGATTTTACAACCACCAATTGGCATACCAGCGCAGGGGGGGGGACCAACGGTTACCTACACGGATGGTGACGCTGCTTACTTCAGTTCGGCCACATCCAACCGAAACCGCTGGAACGAAATCGTGATCTCCGTTCCCGCTGTGGCGCCGAGCTTCCTGCAGGCAGAAGGCGGTTATGGGTGCAGGTTCTCCTTCTCCGGAGGGGATATTACCGGCGGTTGTCCTGTCAATATCAGGGGACAGAATGCGATCCGATTCCGTCGCTCGATGTCCCACACCGGTCTGGTCACCGTCTGTTTCAACAATGCCGATATCGGCACGTTTGAATTCAAACCCGACACCCGGGATACCCTCACCAGTCGGATTCACTGTCAGTTCCAAAGCGAACTGGGCGGGAATACCAACGCCGACTGGAGTGGGGCCACCGTCACCGCCTCAGGAAAGGTGAACATCCCCGCCATGCCCGACCTGGCCTCACACTACACCGGTCTGATTCTCCGCCCCACTGGCGCTTCCCTGGAACTGGCCATCGTCTCGCATTATAACGCAAACAGTCGGGGGACGTTCAACGGTCGGGTGGTCGGTCCGAACACCTGGGTGGTCCTCACAGGGGCCAACAGCTCCACCTACCGCAACTTCATTACAGGCCCTGGCAACTGGGATATCGCCGGGCTGATCAAAACGAATCTATTCACCGCCTATATCTATGCGGACAATTTCTGCGGTAGGGCACTGAAAATCGAACAAGGTAAGCTCTGGTTGGGAACGGGTACGGTCCAGAATGTCAGGGAATTGTGGCTGGGCGGGGAGCCGCAGACAAATTACGGCACCTATGGTTCCACATCCAGCCCAGCTGACTTCAAGATAAATACCTGGTTCGAGGGAGCAGGGGTTATACGCCTTCTCAAGCCCACTACCGGAACCGTGATGATGCTCCGGTGATGGCGAGCCCCGCCCTGACGGGGCGATTCGGTTTTTTTGTATTTTGTCTTGCCGGTCCTTTCGCTCTACCTTATATTACGAATCGTGATTCCGTATTACCTAGAAGCAAACGCGTCCCGATGAGCCGCATCGCCCGTTTCAGCGTCTCCTTGCCGGCCGACCTGCTGAGCCAGTTCGACGCGCGCTGGAAAGCCGAAGGCTACCCCACCCGCTCCGAAGCCATCCAGGCCATGATCCACCACGCCCTCGCCCAACAGGCATGGACGTCGGGAGGAACCGTCGCCGGCGCCATCGGCATCGTCTATGACCACCATGCCAAAGCCCTCGCCAACCGACTCGTGGATATCCAACACGACTTCGGAGATGTCGTCGTCGCGACCCAACATGCCCATATGGACCACGACAACTGCCTAGAATCCCTCCTTGTCCGAGGCCCCGCCGAAAAAGTCCAACGCCTCGTTCAGGCGTTGAAGTCCGTCAAAGGTCTTCAAAGCCTCTCCGTCACCATCCTGCAAGGCAAGGAAAACCCCTGACCCGTGCTTTTTTGTTCCTGGTGGTATTACGAATATGAATATCGTATGAAAGGAAAGGAGATGCCATGACGATTCGAAAAAGCCAAGGTCGAACCCCCCTATGGCGAATGGTGGGTCTAGCGACTCTGGCGACCGTTGGAACGGTTTGGGCCGGACGACCTCTCACCGTGGACGACGCCGACCCCGTGGATGTCGGCCAGATCGAGGCCGAAGCCGGTTTCGCCTTCGCCTCCGAACCCGGCCTTCAGCACGGCGATCTCCCCGTCGGACTCACCGCAGGTCTATTCCCCGGGTTCGAAGCCGGGGTGGCCTGGGGCAGCCAGTTTGAACGCCGAAAAGAACCTCAAGAGTCAAACGGCTGGTCACACGTCCACGAATCGGGTCTCAGCGATCTGACGGTGGGCGCCAAATGGCAATTTCTCAATCCCTGCCCCCTGGGCGCCCGCCACGCCCTTGCCATCTCGCTCACCCTCCCCACCGCCGATAAGGAGCGAGCCCTCAGCAGCGGCCACACCGACTCCGATCTAACCTGGATCGTTTCCCGCTCGCTGGGCGACGCCCTTGGCCTTCATCTCAACATCGGCCTAACGCGGATCGGTGGCCCCGACCCAAGCCTTTTGCACTACGGCCTGGCAGCCGATTATCAACTGTCCGACTCCCTTCAATGGGTCGGGGAACTCTTCGCCGAGCGGGAGTTGATGAGCGATGGCGAAGCCGTCGCCCAGTTCAATACGGGCCTTCGATGGACCCCATGGGAATATCTCACGCTGGACGCTTCCGTCGGCTCGGCGATGACCCACGAGGGGCCTGATGTCACGGCCACCCTCGGCGTGACCGTGGTTTTCGACTTGAACCCCAGCAACCCGTAAAGGAGAAACCCCATGCATATGGCCGATGCCCTGATCTCCCCCGCCGTTGGCGGAACGATGTGGCTTGTGTCGGGTGGACTCCTTGCCTACTGCGCCCGCCACATTCGAACGACGGCCTCAGGTGACC
>Ga0308419_1000187_pt1 | contig 49914 bp, 47 predicted proteins | sample HotsprSampleMS50_FD_203674 | JGI IMG/M metagenome (GOLD analysis project Ga0308419, IMG submission 203674) | Hot spring phototrophic mat microbial communities from Mushroom Spring, Yellowstone National Park, Wyoming, United States - 20090730_MS50 ... | reverse complement strand
ATACCCATTTTAAAAAAGAAAGCCGAAGGGCGTGAAATATCAGGACTAAAAGCGTATGAGTAAAAACAACAAACATAAATTAATACCAAAACTCCGCTTCCCTGAATTTCAAAATGAAGGGGAGTGGAAAGTGAAAAAGTTAGGGGAGGTTTTGGAAAAAAATAAAGAGAAAAATAAAGATAGGAAATACACTTTGGTTCAAAGTGTTAGCAACAAATTTGGCTTTATAAATCAAGATGAATACTTTGAAAATAGAATAGTTGCAAGTAAAGACACATCAAATTATTATGTAATAAGAAAAGGATGTTTTGCTTATAATCCATCTCGTATTGATGTTGGTTCGTTGGCGTATAAAAATGATGAAAACATTTCTATAATTAGCCCCTTATATGTTAGTTTCAAAGCAAAAAATGATAAAGTTTTAGACCTATATTTGTTAAATTGGTTTCGGTCAAACGGTTTCATTGAGCAAATGATATTTGAAGGAGGAGTAAGGAATACATTAAACTTTGATAATTTAATTGAGATTTCAATCCCTCTCCCCTCCCTTCCCGAACAAGAAAAAATCGCTTCCTGCCTTTCGTCTTTAGATGAAGTCATCACGGGCGAGCAACAAAAGTTAGAACTGCTCAAACAGCATAAAAAAGGCTTGCTGCAAAACCTCTTCCCGCAAGAAGGGGAAACCGTGCCGAAACTGCGGTTTAAAGAGTTTGAAAATAGTGGGGAGTGGGAAGTGAAAAGGTTGGGGGAGGTTTGTGAAATAAATCCCTCTATTAGCAAACTACCAAAAGAATTTATTTACATTGATTTAGAATCAGTTAAGGATGGTCAACTATTTCAAACGAAAAAAATCAGTATAGATAATGCTCCAAGTAGGGCGCAAAGACTGTTAAGGAAGAATGATATAATTTTTCAAATGGTACGTCCTTATCAAAGAAACAATCTACTTTTTAATTTAGATGGTTTTAATTATGTTGCTTCCACGGGTTATGCACAATTAAGAACTTCACAATCTCCTGAATTTTTATATTACCAACTACACACAGATTTTTTTGTTTTTAGGGTATTAGAAAAATGTACAGGAACAAATTATCCTGCAATTAACACAGAAGAATTAACCAAAATTGAGGTTTTTGTCCCCTCCCTCCCCGAACAACAAAAAATCGCCTCTTGTCTTTCGTCTTTAGATGAAATCATCACCGCCCAAACGCAAAAAATAGAACAATTGCAGCGGCACAAAAAAGGGTTGTTGCAGGGGTTGTTTCCGAATATCAATAATGAATAAACCAAAAAAGGGACGTAGCCCAAAAATCTTCGTAATGAAAAAATACACTACGCCCTTTGTTTAACCTTAACATGAATATATAATATGACAGAAAACAACCATACACAATTAGGCAAAACGCTTTGGAAAATCGCAGACGAACTGCGTGGTGCGATGAATGCCGACGATTTTCGCGATTATATGCTCTCGTTTTTGTTCCTCAAATACCTTTCGGACAACTACGAGGCTGCCGCCCAAAAAGAATTGGGCAAAGATTATCCCACGCTCAATGGGAATGGTGGCAAAACGCCCCTATCGGTGTGGTACGAACAAAACCCCGATGATACCGCAGAGTTTGAAAAACAAATGCGTAGAAAAATCCACTACGTCATTGAACCCAAATACCTGTGGGACCACATCACGCACCTTGCCAAAACACAAGACAAAGAATTGCTGCAAACCCTGCAAGAGGGTTTCAAATACATAGAAAACGAATCGTTTGAAAGCACCTTTCAGGGCTTGTTCTCGGAAATCAATTTAGATTCGGAAAAACTCGGTAAGAGCTACGAGGAGCGAAACAAAAAACTCTGTACTATCATTGTAAAAATTGCCGAAGGCATCAATCAGTTTTCTACCGGTAGCGATATTTTGGGCGATGCCTACGAATATCTTATCGGGCAATTTGCGGCAGGTTCGGGTAAAAAAGCAGGTGAGTTTTATACCCCACAAAGAATTTCAGACATTCTTTCAGGAATTGTAATCCTTGACAGCCAAGACCCCAGCCAAGGCAAAAAGAAAAAAATAGAACGGGTGTTGGACTTTGCCTGTGGTTCGGGTTCGTTGTTGCTCAATGTTCGTAAGAAAATGACTGAGGCAGGCGGAACCATCGGCAAAATTTACGGACAAGAGAAAAACATAACGACCTACAACTTAGCTCGCATGAATATGCTCTTGCATGGTGTAAAGGACACAGAATTTGAAATCCATCACGGAGATACTTTGCTCAACGATTGGGATATTCTAAACGAAATGAACCCATCTAAAAAATTAGAATTTGATGCGATTGTAGCCAATCCACCATTCAGCTATCGTTGGGAGCCAACGGAAGCGATGGCAGAAGATTTTCGTTTTAAAAGTTACGGTATTGCACCCAAGTCCGCCGCCGACTTTGCTTTTCTGTTACACGGTTTTCACTTTTTGAGTAAAGAGGGAACAATGGCAATCATTTTGCCTCATGGGGTTTTATTCAGAGGCGGAGCAGAAGAAAGAATCAGAAGAAAACTATTAGAAGACGGAAACATTGACACCATTATCGGACTTCCCGCAAACTTGTTTTTCTCAACAGGCATTCCCGTTTGCATTTTGGTTTTAAAGAAATGCAAAAAGTTTGACGATGTGTTGTTTATCAATGCCTCAGAGCATTATGAAAAAGGAAAACGACAAAACAGTTTACTACCTGAGCACATTGACAAGATAGTTAACACCTACAAAAACAGAATTGAGGAAAGCCGTTATTCTCGTAGGGTAACCATGGAAGAAATCGAAAAAAACGAATTCAACCTGAATATTTCGCGATATGTGAGCACATCGTTAGAAGAAGAAATGATTGATTTGCAAGAGGTAAATAAAAAACTCGTTGACCTTGAAAAGGAAATTACCAAAGCCAGAGAAATACATAACAAATTTTTAATCGAATTGGGACTTCCAACCCTATAAACTAATGACAAGCTCACGCTATTTGCAAGCACATTGCCAAAGCCGCACAAGCCAACGCTGCAACCAAAGCTTTGTCAAAGAGCTTGCAAAGCCAACACAGGACAAAATTGTTTTTAAAAAATTTCCAACGCTTCAAAAAAAATAAAAAACGCCACGCACAACCCGACATACAATGACACGGAAACTCAACAATGACAATGGTTTACAGACACGGTGGACAGGAACGCCAGCAGCTAACAGCGGTTTGGCGTAATGGCGGGTGCAGTGCTTCGTATGACAGTTTTGTAGTAGGTTCAAATGCAGTTCTTCGATTGAACTTTTGTGCTAAAAATCCGCCACTACGCCAAGCCGCAAAACGTTGGCGGTAATGGTAATAACCACATACTCCAAAAAAATGTTAACATAAAACAAGAGTTGTTTAGTTGAGTATAGTGCGTAAATTGATTAAAAACGAAGCAATGAGGAGCCAAGATTTGAAGTGTTTGGCGCGTTGCTCAAATCGGATTAAGATTCGTTTATAGCTGTCAAGCCAAGCAAAAATCGTTTCTATTTTGAATCGGAAGCTGTAAATATACTCGCTTAAATAACGATGCTCCTGATTGATTTTCTTCGTATTACGTTGATTCTTTGGAATATTAGTAATGAGTTGATGTTTTTGTTCAATGTATTCAATAAAAGATTTAACATCAAAGCCACTATCGGCATTTAAATGAGATGATTTATAATCAATCTTGGCTTCATTCATTTTATTCAACAAAATCGTCATCTGTTCAATCAATTCGTAACTGTCGTGATGGTTTCCGCCGATGCAATCCGAAATGGCAAGGATATGATACTTATTGTCGCAAATGATTAGATTATTCGTGGTTTTCGCCCGTTTTCGGCGTTGCCACCTGACTTTTTCGCCCCCTTTTTTGACGGCGTATGACTGCCGTCTAATTGGATACATTCGAGTGCCAAGTGTTGATTCATCACGAAATGAGACGATGTAAAGAGCCTTTCAAAGCTGCCGTCGTCAGACCATTTGCGAAAGTGATAATAAATATTTTGCCAAGTCACCAAGCCGTCGTCCGGTTTTAATGTTCGCCAGGCACAACCTGATTTTAAGACATAAAGCATTGCATTAAAAATGTAGTGATAACTAACTTTTTGACGATTATGATTCGGTTTATGCGTCAAATGCGGTAGAATATATTCCTCAAAGTCGGATTCGGATACATACACAGGTAGTTTTGCCATCGTCGTTTTTTGACGAAATATAGCACTTATCAACTAAACATGTCTAGAATAAAAACTACCGCTAACAAGGTATTGCCAAAAGCGGGGGTGACGGGCTTTTATGACACTTTTGTGCTTAACCGAACTTTAGTTTTTCAAATCAACAGTAGTGCTGAAACGCCCCGCCTTCGGCAATACCCAATCCGTTAGCTTAAAAGGACGAGTCAACGCAAAAAAATAGACAGAATAATGAGCTGCGAAAAATAGTGCAGTACTGGTTGAAGTCGTGGTTGGCAAAAGTGTTTTCAAGAGACAACATAGATGAATTGGAGGCCAGACATGAAAAGGTAACTGTCCAAGTTGGCAATCTTGAACAGACTACAACCCAGATAAATTTTCAAGACCGACTTAAACTCCTGATGCAAGGGGTTTAACTTTTGGGTGAGCGTTGCCGTTGGAGAAAATCTATTTTCTTCCACAACGGAGATTGTCGTAACTTATCAATACAGTGTGCGTCAATCAGACAACCCAAACTAACGGAGCGATGTCAAAAACGGTCAATATCTTTTTCATGGCGGATGTGGTTGGACAGCCCGGTGTCGATATCGTCGTAAAGTTGCTCAAGGGTTACATTCAGAAATACGACATTCACTTTGCAATATGCAACGGCGAGAACGCCTACAACGGCAAAGGCATGACGGCGGAACTGCTACATCAATTTCGAGCGGCCGGTATTGACGTGGTTTCGGGCGGCAACTATATTTGGGACAACTTCAAATTTCACGACACACTCAAAAAAGAGTCTAACGTGCTGCGCCCTGCGAACTATCCCAAGGGCACTTACGGCACAGGCTTTGGGATTTACTCGCTGCCGAAAGGCTTAGGCAAAATCGGCGTCATCAATCTGCAAGGCAGAACGTTTATGTACACGATTGATTGTCCGTTCCGCACCGCCGATTGGATTTTGGAAAAAATGAAAGATGTTAAATACATCATTGTCGATATGCACGCTGAAGCGACAGCCGAAAAAGCGGCGTTAGCATGGTATCTCGACGGCAGAGTCTCGGCGGTCATGGGCTCGCATTCACATGTGCCGACCGCAGATGAGCGCATTTTCCCGAAAGGCACAGGCTTCTGCACCGACATTGGCATGATGGGACCGTATGATTCCGTCGTCGGTATGGTAACAAAAACTGCCGTCGACCGCTTTCTGTATCAGACGCCACACAAATACGAGTGCGCCAAAGACGATGTGCATCTGTGCGCCATGGTCATCAAACTCGACCTTGAGACAGGCAAGACTGTTCACTTGGAGCGCGTTATGTTTCCCGAATTCACCAAATCAACGCTTGGCAAATCCGCTGCGAAAGAACAGCCGAGCGAACCAGCAACCGCATAACGCAGATGCGCGGCACGAAGAAACCAACCTTCGAGATGACAATTCAAACCGTCGAGAGAGAAATCGATGTGAACGGGCATGTCAACAATGTCGTCTATTTGCAATGGGTGCAAGAGGTGGCGGTCGCGCATTGGAACGCTTGGGCGACGGAGGAACAAAAGTCGTCGCTCACTTGGGTGGTCTTGCGACACGAAATTGATTACAAGCGGGCAGCGTTTGTGAACGAGAGACTTATCCTTCGCACATGGATTGGTGAGGCAAGTGGTGCGAAATGCACGCGACACACATCGATGCTGCGCGCTGCTACAGGCGAGCTGATCGCCGACGCCGTCACAACATGGTGTTTGATTGACCTGAAAACACAACGCCCACGCCGCGTCGATGCCGACCTTTACAACCGCTTTGCACTGCCAGCCTCCGACGATTATCGGCTTGACATTGTGGAAGGTGCTTAATGATAAAGTGGAATCCCCGACACCACGCTACCCCTGTGGCAGCCCGCATCTCTCATTTGTTACAAAACTGAATATCCAAAATTCAGTCCGCCATAAAACGGCAACATGCCAAGGTCTGGAAAAAGAAGCAGTCCAAAGCGGTTCGGCTGATGCTGAAACCCAGCCGTTAAATTCAGAGACCACGTGGATTGAAAATATGCCACACTTACTCCTGTTTGAATCATCAGATGAGTTTGGTAGAACCAACCATTTTTCGGTGCGGTAAATGAACCGCTGCCACTGGGGTAAAGATTTTGAAACGCTTGTTTGGCATACTCACTATGTTCTATGTGGATAAAGGGTTGATAGCTCAAGGATAAATGAGGGGCAAATGCCCAATTCGTGCCATAATAACCGGGCAGCACATCAATTTTAAGACCTGTATGAAAATACTGACCATTGACATCCGCCGTTCTTGAAAAGTTCCACGTCAGCAGCATCAGTGCTTTGAAATTGCTTGCGATGCCTACCAAGGCGCCTGCCCCAATACGAAAATCAAAATCAATACCTTGTTGGGAGAACAGAGGAAAATTGGCTTGTGTCATCAGCCCAAAGCGTTGAAACGTGCCGTCCTTCTGTTCAAAAGCGAAAAGATAATCGGCATTAGCATTCAAGCTGGGGTTGGCATGAATACCAACTGAAACAATATGATGACCGTCATGGAGTAAGCCAAAGGGATTCTGACCATAACCAAGACGGGGAAGCCCTAAAAGTGCAATCAAAATGAGGAAGCGACTGTTCATGCTTAATAGGCTTTTAGAAATGACTTAATTGCGCGCATCACATCATCGAATTTTTCCATATTCATGCGATGACCAGCATTTTGGATTTCTATGACTTCTGCACTGGGGAAATGGGACTTTGAGTATTGCAGTTGCATCTTATAGCCTAAGGAACTGCAAGCGCCGCCTAAAATCCTGACCGTATCCCGATAGTTTTGAATACCATCTGTAAAATTGTAGGTAAATCCTGACAGCGGATTTCCTAAGCGTTGATTTCTGACATATTCCAAAAAGCCGCCCACACGGTGAATCGGCCATTCAGGCGGGTTATTGCCGTCGCAGTGGTAGCTGGCGGTCATGGTGCTGCGCAAAATCATCATGGCTCTGTAATCGAGTTGTTCGTGGTCGCGTGGGCTTAGCGCCTGTCCATGTCGAGCAAAGTTGTTCCAACTACCATTGTCATAGCCAAATTGCACAATGGTGCTAAAGAGCTGCTGCATATCTTGGGCGGTCAAGGGCATGGGTTCGATGAGAAGGAGCTGTGCCACTTTTTCTGGATGTTTGGAAGTGTAGAGCGTGGCAAGCCCACCGCCCCATGATTGACCGATGAGTGTTACTTTTTGGTTCGGGGCGTAGATGTTTTTCATGGCGTTGATTTCCTCGACCGCCGTCTCCAAAGTGAATTCCTCTTCGGTAATGCGTTCCGAGAGTCCGCACCCACGCTGGTCCCAAATAACCACGTGGTATTTGTCTGCAAGACTTTCGCAGATGTTTCGGTAAGGGCGAGTATCGGTAAAGCTGCCGTGCAGGATAAACAGCGGCGGGTTAGACGGATTGCCAAACGTTCGAACGTGGATGAGGCGTTGGCGCCCAGCCACATTAACCGCAACACTTGGCAGGCTACGGTCTTGGTCGACTGTGGGTGGCACAAGCGCGCCAATGGTATCAAGGCTTTCACAAGCGTATATGCTGAACAGAAGCGGCAAGAGCAAGCAAAGGTGTCTCATAGGCTCGGTTTGAAACGTTTTGCTCAAAGTTCAGGCGCAATGCGGAGTTTTGCATTTACATTTGGCAAGAAATCACTGAGGCGTTAGTGTTTGGCGGCGCGCAATCGACTGAGTGAAGTTGGAGTTAGCCCTAAGAACGAAGCGATATGGTAGTGCGGGATTTCGTTTTCAAGATTGGGGTAATGCTTTCTGAACCAAGCGAGCTTTTCTTTGCCGCTGGCGGTCAGTAAAATCTTTTCTCGTTCAGCCATCATAAAGGCTTCGCGCATCATGACGGCAAAACCAAATCGCTCTAAATCTTTAGCGCCTTCCATAGCCTGTTGCATACCATGCAATGAAAAACAATACACTTCGGCAGCGGCGCTGATTACCTCAAGATTAACAAAGGAGACAAACTCGACGCCGCGCAAGAGCGCTGGTGTAACCGCCTGTCCTGCCCTGAAAAAATTAACGGTAAATTCTTCGCCTTTGGCATTCGTCAAAAATTTTCTGACAATGCCTGACTTGACCACAAACTGAAACTGGATATGCTGACCTGCTTGCTCTAAAAACGCATGCTTCTTTAAGGTTCTAAGTTCTGTATGTTGCAATAAGGTTTCAGCGGTGTGCGGAGAAATGGGGGCGAGTACCGTCAATAAATCTCGTAGAGTTACGGCGGACATCTTTTTTCAAGAAATGTAGTGCAACGCTGCTCAAAAAGTTGAACAGAATATAGAAATGTTTCGCCAAATCGGCACGATACAAATGGAGTCTACACGAATGGGGTTAAGGTGCGGACAATTCAAGTTTGATGTAGATGTTGGCGAAGTGCCTTGACCGCCATGCCGTAGCGCAAGCCCTGAGTGCTGACCGTAAGTTCCTTCGCGCTGAAGAGCCGCATGAATTGATGCAGAATGAGTGTGCCTGCCGTAATCACATCTGCCCGACCTTTGTCAACGCCTAACGAAATAATCTCATCGATGCTGCTGCGCCGAAATGTATCAAGCAAGCGATGAACATCGGCGTAGCGCAGTTTGTAACCGTGCAAGTCGGGCGAGAATGCCTTTAAGCCTTTGGAGAGTTGCGCAAGTGTTACAGTCGTGCCTGCAACGCCAACGGCACTCTCGCGTCCAGCGATGAAGGTCGGAAGGTGTTCCGCGAAGCCTTCGTTAATCAGCATTTCAGCTTCTTCAAATTCAATGGGCAAGGGCGGTATGTGTTTAAAGAGCCGTTCTGTCAGGCGAACCGAGCCGATGTCGAGGCTGGCTCGAGCCTCGATGCCGTGGACTGTTCCTAAGACAAGTTCGGTGCTGCCGCCGCCAATGTCAATGACGAGAAACTTATCGGGCAAGTTCGTCCAGCCTGCGACCGCGCCAAGAAATGTCAGCTCGGCTTCTTCTTCGCCAGAAATCGTTGTAATGTGAATGCCGGTTTCATGTGCTGCCACACGAGTAACCTCGCCTTGATTTTTCGCGTCTCGTAAGGCGCTGGTACCAACAGCGATGATGTCCGTTGCGCCGTATTGCTCAATGAGTAATTTATATTTTTTCAAGCACTCGATCAGCCGAGACACTGCGTCGACGTTGATGTTGCCGTCGGCATCGACGCCTTTTCCCAGACGGATAATTTCTTGCGCATTAAATATGGTTGTAAGGGTGTTGGAACGCGCGTCGAGGTCTGCAATCAAAAGCAGCGCAGTGTTCGTGCCGATGTCGAGCGTTGCAAGTCGGTTCATTTTGAAAAGAAGGTAAATACATTGAACCCAAACATATACGCGATAGAAAAAATAATTACAATCACGCCCACGCCGATAGACGCAAATGCTAAAATGTTATTTCCATGTTCCAGCACGGCGTCTTTTGGATTATCGGGATTGTAATATACCGTCGTCGTCGCGCCGACGGGATATCTATCTGGGATGCCGAAAGGAGAATGCTCCTGATTTTCGGGAACAATTTGGGACGATGTGTAGCGCACACCTGAAACATGGTATTCATAGCTAAAAAATAAGTCAAGGGTTTCGTCGCCTGGTCTCAATTCAGAGAGGATAATTTTTCCCTCCGTCTGCGCCCAAGTCATCACTGCCTGTCGCTTTCGCCAAAGAGATGCGCCGTAGATGCAAGCGGCAATGCCGAAGGGGAGCATGATTGCGCCCGATATTAGATACAGCACTCACAAAACATGAGGTGCAAAGCGATATCTATCCCACAACATGGCTTAGGCAGGAGTTAGAAAGGTTAAACGCTGACTGATTCAAGCGTGTGGCAGCTATGGTAAGCATCTTTCACGCAGCAAATCTATGGCTCGCAGGCGACCCCGAGAATCCAGATAACGCGCCCGCAGTAGGGTATATTGCGCCAAAATTTTTTCGGCTTCACGATATATCAAGGAATCCATCGCCATGGGAACATATCCTTTGGGCACAGCATAGACAAATCGCCCCGTTTTTGCAGAATAGACAGGAATCTGAAAAAAATCGCGCTGAACAAAGACCCCAGTGCAATCTTGCGCTCGAGCCGCCTCAACGAAGAAAGTAATCGCATGTTCAGGATAGCCAAAAAGATACCCGTAAGCACGGTAGCGGTCTAATTTCTCTTCAAACTCTGTAGCTGTGAGCACCGTAGCAGGATGTGATTCGGCAACGAAGCCCCATTGTCCCCAAAAAGCTTGGTCGCGCCGAATAATGTCCGATAGCAAGCGTTTGTCGACGGCGACGATTTCAAAAAACCGTTTGCTCTTGTCTGCACGCCGAAACGGAATCAGGAAAAGTTCCACATGCTCACTGCAAAGCGCATTGACAATGCGTTGATACTTTCGCAAGAGCTCAAATTCAGGCTTATCAGGAGAGGTGGCATTGCGTATGCCCGCAGGCAACGAATCAGGGCGCGCCACGTTGAGACTAAACTGCACAACCGTGCTAATCGGCTTGAGTGGCGCAAAGAGCGTGTAAAGTGCCTCATTATCCAGCCCAAGTGCCAAGAGCGAATCGGCAAGCTCTCGCTCTTCAGGTGAAAGCCCAGATGTATCAAAACACTTTACGGCATTGCGCCGAGCCACATCCGATGCTTGACACCCGATGAGCAACACGCCAACCCAAACAAGAATGAGAAACTGTTTCATGGTGAAGTATTTAGATGGCGCAAACTGCGCACAGCGCAGAGAACCAATTGGATATTGAGACCAGCAATAAGCAAAAGCAAAAACACTTGATGCCACTGGGTAGGCGAAGCCAAAAGATGCGCCACAAGATGGGCTAGATTGCTTAAGAGAAAAAGTCCGCCAGCAAAGACATTCAAAATCGTCAGCCAGCGCGCTTCAAAAAAAGCGTTGAGTGCGGCAAGCAAAAGATGCGTAGAAAAGACAATCGTAAGTTGCCATAAAAGCCGTGTCGAGTTTGCCGCAAACTCTGGTGGTGCGCTACTATGCAAACTGACCTGAGCAATCATGCCCAAGAGACTATGTGCCAGAAGTCCCAGTAACATGGCAAGCCAGAGCAGTGCCAGTTGAAATCGTGTTGCCATGGCAAGTGTGCGTTAGAAGATAAGTTCTAATCCAGCGTTAAAGTGATTTCGAGCATTTAGCCGCTCACCGCTCTCAAGCTGTGCATTACTTTGCAGCAATCCGCCTTGCAGCACAAGGCGCGCCGTAGAGTTGCCGAGTGCAGCAAGGGGCATCTCGAATGCAAGTCGGAGCGCAAGCCAAAATCGGTTGGCGGCGCTGACCAAAAAATCAGGGCGAACCAGAATCGGTGTAAGTGCCAGCGGTCGCAATGCCGCATAGCTCGATGCCGTAATGAAGCCAGCCCCGCCTGAAAGATGCACCAGCACGATAAACGGCATGCCCAACTGTTGCGCCGTGCCCAGCGCGGCTTGAACGCAAAGCAAGGTGCGTTGCCAATCGGTCTCTGCCAAAATGTCTCGCCGTGAAAGCAAGGAGAGTGAAGCATGAATTCCAAAAGAGAGCGGAGCATAAATCTGTGATGAGCCTTGCCAACCGTCAACAGCAACGGACACATCTTGCAGCTGGTCAATCGTATTGACGGCAAGGAAAATCGGGTCGGTGCCGCGTCCTTCGAGCCACTTGCCATGAAGGCGAACTTCTGCACCAAATTCAGCGTGCGTGTGTCGAGCCGCCAGCGTAAGTGTAAGCTGACGTTCATCGTAGCGCCCGGCGAATCGGAACGCCGTGCGGTTCAGTTCAGGCACAAAGGCTAAATCTTGCGTGCTATCTTGACGCACCAAAAATGAAATTCCCAGTGAGCCTTGCCAAGTGCTTAGCAAGCCTTGCGCTTGAAGACCAAAACCAAAACCTTCGCCAAGCGTGCGCCGTTCAGCAGAGTTGAGCACGGTGCTATTGGCAGTGCCCAGACCACGCAAATAAATCAGTTGCGGAAAACTGACATCGGATGCACCGAACTCGCCTTCCTCAAAGCAGGAAAGGTAGGTGGCGCTTAGCCCAAAGTGAAAACTTGGCGAAAGATGAAAAGCAAAACTGGGCAACAAACGAAAGTTGCGGGTGCGAAACAGCGGACGTGCGCCGCTTTGCCGCGCGCCTTGCCCGACATCGTAATCGGCAACCAGTCCTACACTGACCATATCCAAGAAAATCGGTGAGCCCAAAGCCGCTGAAAATGCCACCAAATCTTTTTGCCAATCGCCGCCGACAGAATCTGCCCAAATGAAAGGCGTGCCACGGTATGCGTCATGCACATTTGACCAGCGCACATCGGTTTCAAGACGGCGCTCATAGTGCAGCGTGCCGTGCGTGGTCCAATTGCCAAAGCGCTGTGCGCCTTCGCTGAAAAAGAGCAGGGTGCTGACTGAAAGCGGTTCTTGCGGTCGGCGAAAATTGCCATTGCGTTGGGCAAACGCTGTGCCGACTCTGCCTTGTGTAGGCAATTCTACGGCGCAAAGTCCAGCGGCGTTTTCGCCATCGCGCCAGAGACTGGGGGCAAGGAAAGTTGGGCTATTGAGTGAAAAAGGCAAAAGTTGCTCTGCCGCAGGTTGTCCAAGTGCGGCAAGGGCAGCGAGCTCCATGCAGAGCACGCTGCCGATATGCCAAAGTGCAAAACGCCAACCGGTCATTGTGGCAACTGTCGTGGTGTAGGTGGCGTGATGATTTCAAAATCATTGCCGCTGTTGTTGGTGTCTTGCAAAATCACACGTGTGCCTACGCGCCGTGCCAGCTTGCGGCGTGCACTCTTCGAGCTGTAAGTGTCGCCAGTGGAAACAAATCCAGCATCTAATGCGGCAGGAATGCGCTTGAAATTGCCACTTTGCGGATTTTGCAAGGCTTCAAAGGCATCGATGATGCGTGAATTGGGAATGCGAATGCGCGGTGCAAACGCTGGCGAGGCACCGGGCACGCGCACGCTATCGGCAAGCATGTTCGGATACGCCTTGAAAATCACAATGCCCGGACCAAAGACTGACACCAGCCAATCAAAGCCGCCAGTGAAATAGACGCGCACAAGGTTGGGCACCGTGGGCGAATCAGCATCGCGGTTGTCAGGGCGCTCATTGAATGTTTCCCAGTCTGCACGCGATAAATCCACCGTTCGATTCTCGACGCCTGCAAAGGCTGTATCTGCTCGGTGATTGATACCATCTTGTGCAATGATAATGCTTTGCCCCGGTGCAAGTGGACGCTGACGACCAGTGCCCGGAATCATCCAAATGCTATTGACATACACATTGTTGGGGTCATTTTGAAATTCTGTAGGACGCGTGCCCGGATTGATTTGCCCTGCTGGACCATACACATCGGCAATGCAAAGGCTGTCGACAAAAATCGTATCGGTGGAGTTGTTGTAAATCTCATGGAATTGGTCGGAGAAGTAAGTCCCGCCGCTGCGTGTGGTCGAGCCTGTCCAGTAACATTCTTTGATAACCAAATTGCCAACTGGTGAGCCAGCAAGGCGGAGCGTTACTACAGAATCAGCAACGCTACGCAAAGCAAAACCGGTGAGCACCGCGTTAAGATTTTGTTCCACCGCAAAGCCTGTTAAAGTTTGGGCTTCGCTGGTAGAAAGGCGTCGCGAAGCGCTGATTTCATATGTGCCGGGTAGAAGTCGAGAGAACCGTGCTTCACCAGCGGCATTTGTAAGAGCAGAATCGCGAGTGCCGCTCTCGATATTGCGCACGCGCACGGTTGTCCCCGATGCTACGGTTTGCGCATAGTTGCTCGGATAAAGCACACGCACCGTCAAAGAAAAAGTCTGTGCTTCCGATGGCGAGCTCTGGCACGATGAAAGTTTCATGGCAAGAGCACCGATGCCAACGAGCAAGAGCAAAAACTTCAAAGGTTTCATAATCCCTCCGTTTGATTGATGTGATAAAATTGCTGCAAGCGGTTTGCATGTATGAGCCTTGCGGCAGCTTGCGTATGTTGGAAAAACTCTCATGATGCGCACTCCTCACTGAAAGCTGTAAAAGACTTCTGCACCGAAGAAGAGCGTTGGATTACGCTGTGTGCTCTGTCCCGTTGCAGGATTGAAAAAGAGTGGTCGGTCAGCCAAAGCGTTGTTGACAAAAAACGCAAAGCGAATTCCCGATGGCAGTTCTTTGGTCAGGCGCGCATTGAAGAGCCAGAGAATGGGGCGTTGGCTCTCCAAGCCGGGTTGCGGTTGCTGCGGTGGCAAATCTGCAATCAAGTTCAAATTGCCTTGTCTATCCACAAAACCGATAGGTTGATTGCCTCGGTTGAATGGACGGTCGGTTTCTATCCAAATCGTTTGTGCAAGGAGCGAAACCACCATGGAGAGTTCAGGAATGCGCGTAATGAAGCGCAGGGAAGTGGTCAGCAGTTGAGACTCTCTGCCGCCGCCTGATTGAAAGACATCAATGCGGTTTGGGGGCGTAGTTCCAAAAATGACATCAGTGTTGAAGAAAAGAGAGTTATCAATGACACGGCTGCGCAAGTAAGCCCCAGTCAAGTTCAGCGAGGTGCGCACCGCTGACCACTCTGGCAAATCAAGCGTCAGTTCAAGACCTTCGGAGAAAATATCACGGCTATTGACAGGCATATCGTAAGCGCCGATGAAGGTGTCTATGGCGGCGACGGCAATTTCAGGCGGGCGTCCAGCTGGCGCAGAAACAAGGCGAAAGCGCGGATAGGTTAGCACCACGGGCAAACGATTGATGCCAAAAGCGCCAGCAGTATTTTCGCGAAAAGCTACCACATTAGCACTAATGCCGCCGATGGACAAGTCAACACCGATTTCACTTTTCGTGGCACTGAAATAGCGCGCATGGGGATTTTTGGGCTCCACCACGCGCGTGGTAATCATGACCAAGCGTTCGGCAGGATTGGGCGCAAAGTAATTGAATCCGACGAGGTCGAAATACTTGCGGTCAGGAAAAAGCTGCGAAAGCGTTGGCGATTTAACCGTAACGCCGTAGCCGCCGCGTAGCCAGATGCCGTCAAGAATTTCCAGTGTCAGGTTCAGGCGTGGCGAAAGTGCACTGCCAAAAGCTCCATCAAACAACCCACGCGGTTGAATGTTGTCAAAACGCACGCCAGCTTGTGCCAAAAAATTCTTGCCTAAAATCTCTGCGGCAATGCGGTCTTCAAGGTAAAATCCAAGTTGCGTGAGTGCAGGTACATCGCTGAACGGACGGGGACGTTCACCTACAGAATAATTCTGCCGCGGCGGTTCAAAGATATTGAACACGCGACCTTCGCCCCGATTTTGGTCAAGGCGAAATTCTGTGCCAACAAAAAATTGATTTGAAATCCCAGAGAGAAGGGCTTTGTAAGTGAGTTCCAAGCGCGAGTAAAGATTCAGCGGCAAGCCTTGCACGCGGGTGCGGTTAAGGTATTCGATATCACCGAAAATGCCGGGCTTGGTGGTGTCGGTGGTGGCATCGGAAAGTGGAAAGCGCCCATCGGCACGTGTGATAAGTTCCTGAAATCGCCCCAGTTGTTCGGCATAGTTCAAGCTGGTCGTCCAAGTCAGTTTGGCGCGTGCCTCATCATCAAAGCGCAAAATTGAGGAAAGATTTAGTCGCAAGCCTCGATCTTGTGCCAAGCGCTCAATTTGCTGGCGGTCTTGTGCAAACACTTGGCGTTCATCAATCGTGGTGAAAAGGTTGGTGCGCAAGGTGGTGGTCAGCCGGGCGGCGTTATCCCATTGCTGCGACCAAGCCAAGTTGGCAATAAGGCGTGAGAAGGTCTCTTCGGTGCGACGCGGGTCATCTTGTGAGCGTGTAAAGTTGAGTTCGGCAGTGAGACTGGTGCGTTTCTCGAAGAGATTCCAGCCGGCGCCTAAGGTGCTTTCAAAAGTTTGCGGATTGAGCCGAAGGCGAACTTGCGGGGCGTAAGCCGTGGCGCGAGTTTGAACCAAGATGGCGCCCACGGTAAGGTCGCCATGCCGCGCAGAAGGAATGCCGCGAATGACTTCAATCGACTCAATATTGTCGGCAGAAAACTGTCGCAAGTCCAGTCCGCGTCCTTCCGAAGAAGCAAAGGGTGGAAGAGTGCCCGGTGCAGAGTTCAAAATGGTCAGATTGGTTTGCAGATTCGCATTGTTCGATAGCGGAACACCATCCAGAACAACGGCTGTGCCTAAGGCATTAGCGCGGTCAGCAGCAGAAGGATTGGAGGCGCTCACCGAGAGCGGGGCTTGCCGAAGCAGACTTTGCCTTACACCAGAGAGCGTTGGATTTTGTGCAAGCTGTCCGGGCAGAAGTTGTAGCACATCAGCAAGGCTGGAGGCTTGAACATGCTCAATGGCGCTGCGCTCAATGCGTGAAGTGGTGCCCAGTTCGCCGCCTTGCGCATTTTCCTTTGCCGTAACCACGACTTCCGCAGATTTGAACGACACATACCGCAGTGAGACATCAAGCGTATTTTCAAGCTCGGTAAGTTCAACCGATACGACCTCACGAACGACGCCAATACGCTCAAAGACCACATTGACTTTAGTTTGGGGCAAGCGCTCTAATCGGTAAAACCCTCTGGCATCTGTCAAGGCAAAAGCGCTTGAGCCAACCACACGCACAAACACATCTTGCAGGGGCTGATTATCTTCAGCCGCTCGCACAAAACCTGAAAGAACTGCATGACGCTCTTGTGCAAAAGCAATGCAAGCCATTTGCATCAACGATGCAAAAATGATGAGTTGCAAAAAAATCAACTGCATTTAATGTGTCTAATTCGCCTTGCAAATCATTTGCAAGCAAAAATACAACATTCAGAGTTGATTTCTCGATAAGCGGAATCGAGCAGAAAAAGAGAGTGTTTTACAAAGCAAGGAATAGCGTTATCTTTAGGCGACCGCCAAGTCTATCCAATTCAAATTTGTGAAGTATGTCCAATACACTTGCCTACGAAAGCAATGCCGATATCATACACTTCCTAAGCCATGTATCGCCATTTCAGCGACTGACAACGGATGAGCTGCGCGATGTAGCAAATTTGCTCTGGCGTCAGCATTTCGAGCAAGGCGAACAGGTGTTTGCACAAGGTGACCACAGTTCGGAAGCCTACATCATTGAGTCGGGCAAAATTTCATTTGAAAAGCAGGGACATATCATTCGCTTCTTTGAAGTCGGCGAGGTCTGCGGTCGCTCGGCGATGGTCAACGATATGCCAAGAAGTGGCTCTGCATTTGCGGTTGAGCCGACCACAGCGCTGGTGATTGACCGCCGAAAGCTGGAAGATGCACGCTGTCTCAATCCGCGCATTTATGGCAAAATCTGCATGGAGTTTGCTCGCATGCTGACAAACCCCACGACCGAAGAAGAAGCCATGTATCGCGAAATTGACGTGTTGCTGTTGCAAGATGGGGGCTGTGCGCCGGGCTATAATCCTGTGACCGCATTTATCACGGAGTATCTTGAAAATGAAAAGCGTCGTGTCTTCATCACAAAAGAAGGCTTCATCTCTCTTGTAAAGGCACATACGGAAGACTATCGACGGCTGGTCTATAGTGTAGCGCTCTATCGTCAGTTGGAGCGGATTCCGGGCGTCATTTTCTCACCGCCGTTGCGCGAGGCGCGTGGAGCAGATTTTCGCACCGAGCGCTACGGCGATTTCAAGAAACCGGAAATTCAAGAAAAAGCTGTCGAAGAAATTCTGCGGCGCAAGGTCAAAGTGCTGGTGGGCATTGGCGGCAACGGCACCTTTGCGGGCATCAATGCCTTAGCCAAAAAGTTGCCAAAAACGGTGCAAACATTCTTCATCCCCGTCACAATTGACAGCGATGTCTATGGCACCGAGTGTATTGGTCAGCACACAGGCGTAGAGGTCGGTGCCGAAAAAATTCGTTGCTACATGGCCGATGCACGCACGCATCATCGTTGCTACATCATTGAAATGATGGGCGCCGCAGGTGGCTATCATGCCTTGCACTCTTGCTTGGGTGCAGGTGCGCATCTGGCGGTATTGCCGCAGTCTAAGTTTGATATGAAAAAGCTTGCGGAAGCCATTAGCCAGCGCACCTCGACCGTAATTGTCGTTGCCGAAGGCTACAAAGCCGAAGAACGCAAAGCCAAGGGGCTCAAACAAAATGCCGCTGAATACTTCCGTGATGAACTCTTGGCAGCCGGATTGCAAACCAGTCAACGCATCGTCTGTGAAGCCTTCTCACGCGACATTCGCGGCGCAAAACCTAACAACATGGATATTACACTGGCACAACGCATGGCACGCAAACTGGCTGAACTCATTCGAACTGGTGAAACACAAATGATGCCGGCTGTGCTGGCTGATAGAGAATACGCCATTCCCTTCGACGAAATTCGTACCGAAAATTCTGTCGACTCCGACCTTGCACAACTGGCAAATCGATTGGGCGTGCAAAACTCTGAACCAGTAAAAGCTTGAGTGTAACTGCTCAAACTGATACACCAAGATGATTTTGTAAAACTTTTTAGTAAAATGTGATGACTTTGAAGACTTAAACACATTTGTGAAGTATGCCAACAAAAATGAAACCCGCCGCAAAAAAAACGCTGCAAGTAAAAGTATCCGCACAAGCCGCTGCAAACGGGCATAGCAAAACCAATAACAGCACAAAAACAAAACAGGCACCCAAAGCAAGTAAAAAGAAATTCATCTACTTCTTCGGAGCTGGCAAAGCCGAAGGCGATGCAAAGATGAAAGATTTGCTCGGTGGCAAAGGTGCAAATTTGGCAGAGATGACCAACATCGGCTTGCCTGTCCCGCCCGGCTTTACCATCACGACCGAAGTGTGCACCTACTTCTACGAAAACCACCGCACCTACCCAAAAGGGCTCTTTGAAAAAGAGCTCCCAGAGAACTTAGCAAAGGTGGAAAAACTGATGGGCAAAAAGTTTGGCGATGCCAAAAACCCTTTGCTGGTCTCCGTGCGCTCCGGTGCCAGAGCCTCAATGCCGGGCATGATGGATACCATTCTCAACTTGGGCTTAAATGACCAAACCGTGGAAGGACTGGCAAAACTGACGGGCAATCCACGCTTTGCTTACGACTGCTACCGGCGCTTCGTGCAAATGTATGGCGACGTGGTCATGGGCTTGAAACCCAAAGACAAAAAAGAATCTGACCCGTTTGAAGCCATTATCGAAAAGAAAAAGCTCGAGCGTGGCATCAAGCTCGATGTGGAACTCAATACGGATGACCTCAAAGACCTCGTGGTGAGTTTTAAGCAAGCTATCAAAGCGCGAACAGGAAAAACTTTCCCCGAGGACCCCTTCGAGCAACTGCGTGGGGCAATTGGTGCCGTGTTCGAAAGCTGGAACAACGAGCGCGCACAAGTCTATCGCAAGCTGCATAACATTCCTTCTTCGTGGGGAACGGCGTGCAATGTGCAAGCGATGGTCTTTGGCAATCTCGGAGAAGACTCTGGTACAGGCGTGGCTTTTACGCGTGACCCCGCAACAGGTGAAAACGTCTTCTATGGTGAATTTTTGATGAATGCTCAAGGTGAAGATGTCGTCGCTGGCATTCGCACCCCACTCAAAATTGCCGATTTACAAAAGCAAAATCCTACCATCTATGCCCAGCTCGAAAAAATCCGCAAAATCCTTGAAAAGCACTACAAGGATATGATGGATATTGAATTTACTATTGAGCAGGGCAAGCTCTACATGCTGCAGTGCCGCGTTGGCAAACGCACAGGATTAGCCGCCATCAAAATCGCCTTAGACATGAAAGATGAACGGCTCATCAACGAAAAAGAAGCACTTCTGCGCATTGAGCCCGAACAGCTCAACCAATTGCTCCGACCTATCTTTGACGCTAAACAAAAAAGAGAAGCCATCGACAAAGGACGCATGGTTGCAAAAGGACTGAATGCTGGACCCGGAGCTGCCACGGGAAGAATCTACTTCAACGCTGCCGATGCTGAAGCGGCGGCTAAACGAGGTGAGCGCGTCATTTTGGTGCGCATAGAAACTTCACCTGAAGACATTCGCGGCATGGCAGCAGCAGAGGGCATTCTCACCGCACGTGGCGGCATGACTTCCCACGCCGCCTTGGTCGCCCGCCAAATGGGCAAAGTCTGTGTCGCCGGCTGCGAAGACTTGGAAATCAACTACGAAGAAGCTCGCATGAAAATCAAAGGAAAAGAATTGGTGTTCAAAGAAGGCGATTTTCTCTCCATTGATGGTGCAACTGGTGAAGTCATTGAAGGCGAAATTCAGACCAAACCTTCAGAAGTCTTGCAAGTCTTGTTTAGCAAAACCATAAAGCCAGAAGAGTCGGAAACCTACCAGATGTATGAGCGGCTGATGCAGTGGGCAGACAAATATCGCAAACTGCGTATTCGTGCCAATGCCGACCAGCCCGACCAAGCCTATAATGCCATCGTACTTGGTGCAGAAGGCATTGGACTATGCCGCACTGAACACATGTTCTTCGGTGGAGAACGCATCGATGAAGTGCGCCGCATGATTTTGGCAAATACCCCCGAAGAACGGCGTGCCGCACTGCAGCAAATTTTGCCCTATCAGCGCGTCGACTTCTATGGTATCTTCAAGGTCATGGATGGGCACCCGGTCACCATTCGCTTACTGGACCCACCACTGCATGAATTTTTGCCACACACTGAAAAAGAGCAGCGCGAACTGGCTGAAAAATTACACAAGCCCTACGAAGAAGTGCACCGACGTGTAGAAGCACTGGCTGAAATCAATCCAATGCTCGGCTTTAGAGGATGCCGCTTAGGAATTATCTATCCAGAAATTACGCAAATGCAAGCCAGAGCAATTCTCGAAGCCGCATGCAATGCGCACAAAGATGGCATTAAAGTCTTCCCAGAAATTATGATTCCACTCGTCGGTGATGTCAAAGAACTCAAATTGCAAGCCGAAATCATTCGTGAAGTCGCAGAAAAAGTATTTGCGGAAAAAAATACCCGCATTGACTACCACATCGGCACCATGATTGAAGTGCCACGTGCAGCACTCACGGCAGACCAGATTGCAGAAGTAGCTGACTTTTTCAGCTATGGCACAAATGACCTGACGCAAATGACACTGGGGCTAAGCCGGGATGATGCCGGACGGTTTCTGCCACTATACGTGGAAAAAGAAATCTATCCGCGAGACCCCTTCGAAGCAATTGACCAGACAGGCGTCGGACGGCTGATGCAAATCGGTACCGAGAGTGGGCGACGTGTCAAACCTAAACTGAAAGTAGGAATTTGTGGCGAACACGGTGGCGAGCCCAGTTCGGTAGAGTTCTGCCATTATCTGGGGTTCGACTATGTCTCATGCAGTCCTTTCCGCATTCCGATTGCACGATTAGCCGCCGCACAAGCGGTCTTGAAGCGTCAGTAAATGACAACCAAAAGCACAGGATAACAAACAAAAAAGCCTCGAGGAGCTCGAGGCTTTTTGCATTCAGCAAATGATTCAAATGATTAGCCACGCTCTTCAAGCGGAATGAACTTCTCATCAAGCGGACCAGTGTACTCGGCAGTCGGACGAATCAAGCGGTTATTTGCATATTGCTCTAAAATGTGCGCAATCCATCCTGATGTGCGAGCAATCGCAAAAATCGGCGTGAAGAGATCGATAGAAATGCCCATTAAGTGATAAACAGAGGCAGAATAGAAATCTACATTCGGATAAAGTCCCTTTTCTTGCATAACTAATGCCTCAATGCGGCGCGAAATTTCATACCACCTCAAATTGCCCGTGCGCTGACCTAAAAGCTCTGACATTTTGCGCAAATGTGTGGCACGTGGGTCTTCGGTCTTATAGACGCGATGCCCAAAGCCCATGATTTTCTTCTTTTCAGAAAGAAGTTTCTTGACATACCCTTCAGCACGGCTAGGGTCGCCAATCTCCAACAGCATGCGCATGACTTGTTCATTCGCACCGCCATGCAATGGTCCCTTCAGAGCGCCAATTGCGCCGGCAATTGCCGAATACATGTCTGAAAGTGTAGCCGCAATCACACGCGCCGTAAATGTGGAAGCATTCAGCTCATGGTCAGCATGCAAAATCAAGCAAATATCAAAGAGTCGTGTAAGCTCGGCATCGGGCAATTTGCCTGTGAGCATGTAGAGAAAATTCGCCGAGAATGAAAGACTGGGGTCAGGTTGAATCAAATCTTTCTCATTGCGAATACGCTCATCGAAGGCGACAATAGTGGCAACCTGCGACATGAGCTTGAAGGCACGCTCAAAGTGGGCTTCAGTGGTCATGCGCTCATCATCGTCGTAGAGCGCCAGTTCAGAGACCGCTGAACGAAGCGCTTCCATAGGCGGCGCTGAAGTAGGAATCGTGTAAAGATGAGCGACTACTTCACGCGGCAACCGGCGATGTTGTGCCAAGCGCTTTTTGAAATCATTGAGCTCGCGCAAATTCGGCAACTTTCCATACCACAAAAGGTAGATGACTTCCTCAAAAGTCGCGCCGCCATTGACAAGGTCATGCACATCGTAACCGCGATAGACCAAACGCCCTTTTTTCCCATCAATGAAGCAAATTTCAGATGTAGCCGCAACAATATCTTCAAGCCCAGCCTTCTGCGGAACGATTTTCTGAGAGCCTTCTTCCATTTTGACGTCTGAATTTTTAGCGGGGCTGCCGTTGGTGAGAACTTCTGCCATAGTTACCTCTCCTTTCTTCGAGTTGTGACAAATTTGTATCTGCCTAAGCAAAAGCTAAGACAGTGTAGAAAACTGCTCGAAGATAACTATTTTCCCAGACGAAACAAATCAGGGCAAGGCAATTTATCCCGAAATCGTCTCAGCATGCCAGCGCGACATACCGCCGACCATGTTAAAGACATGTTCAAAACCAAGTTGCATAAGTATCCCGCTCGCCGTGATGCTACGAATCCCATGTTCGCACAGCACAACAATTTCACGACTTGCATCCAATTCAGTATGGCGAGCATAGAGCTCATCCAAAGGGATATTGATGGCTTGCGGAATGCGACGCGCCACAAATTCAGCAGGCGTACGCACATCTAAAAGAATAAGCTCGGAAGAGCCATGTAGCTTTGTGGCAACCTCCTCAGGTGAGAGATGAATAACCATAGCCGTGTGTTTTAGCGTTTTGACTCACTAACCAAAACAGCAAGCAGAAAAATTCAATGCTGAAAGTTCGCCGAAGCGCACTCTACACATTCTGGTTTCGCCACTACTCACGCGCACAACTGCGAAAGCACTTCGACAAAGTGCGCATCATCGGTGTCAGAGCACTGCAAACCATGCGCCTCGACATCCCAATCATCTTCTACTGCAATCATGCCTACTGGTGGGATGGTTTCTGGACACAACTCTGCACAGAAGCCTACTTCAAACAAAATCTCTATATCATCATTGAATACAAACAACTGGTGCGCTATCAATTCTTTACACGATTAGGTGCATTTTCCATCGTGCGAGAAAATCCACGCGAAGCCTTAGAGACCATCAACTACGCCGTCGAGAAACTCACCGAACCTTCAGAAAAACAAAATGCTCTTTGGATTTTCCCACAAGGCATAATTGAACATGTCGATAAGCGACCGATTGTGTTTTTCAATGGCGCTGCAAAAATCGCCGAGCGCGTCTTAGAAAAATTACCTGCCGTTTATGTATGCTCTATGGTCTCGCGTATCGACTACATCGAAGAGCAAAAGCCAGAGCTTTTCCTATCGTTCAAGCCGCCGATGTGCCTGACCAAAGAAAACTTTGTGAGTTCAAAAGCACTGACCGCATCTATGCAGTGCCAGACGGAAGCGCATCTTGATGAACTCAAACGCTTGATTGTGGAGCGAGATTTTAAGCATGCGGAGATTTTGGTCGAGGGCGCACCATCTATCAACCGGCGTTGGGATGCGTTCAGAGCCTATTTCAGCTCAAAGCAGAAATCGGTCAGCACAAAAGAAGGCTAATGGGCAACACATTAGCCTTCCATATCACGTTTGTATCAAAAATCAGGGTTTGGCTTTGCGGACTGTCCGCTTTACATCGCGCCGTTCCTGACGCACTTCTCGATTGGCTTGACGCACATCGCGCCGTTCCTCTCGAACCTCACGGTTGGCGGCATTGCGGTCCCGACGAGCCTCGCGCAAATCTTGACGCGCATCTTTGACGGCATCTTTATCGCCAGATTGAATTGCCTCGCGTAAGTCCCGCTTTTCTTGACGAACTTCACGCTGCGCATCACGGCGGTCTTCTTTGGCATCGCAAAGCTCGCGCGCCTCTTCTCGGCGTTCCTGTTTGGCATCACGCAAGTCTTGAACTTCTTTGCGAAGCCGTGAAGAATCTTGAGCTGACACAAGTTGAGCGTCTATGCTGAAACACAAGGCAGCAAAAGCAAGAGAGATGAAAATGGTCTTCATAATTGTAACAGTTTAAGTTGATGAAGCTAAAAACCAGTGTCATGACACACAGGCGTAGGACAGTGGAGAAGAGACACAAGTTTAAAGCCCTAGCGAAAAAGTGTGTGCTAAGTCATATAGAAACCAACGGCATGCACAAGCCGGTGCAAATGTTTGCAAACGTATGAACAATGCGTAACTTCCGAGTCCTGAAGCAAAAAGGGACTTTTTCAAAAAGTTTTCGCAAAGACTGCCATGTGGTATGAAAGCATTCTTGATACCATTGGACACACGCCAATGGTCAGGCTCAATCGCATCACCAAATCTCTGAAGCCGACAATCTTGGCAAAATTAGAGTTTATGAATCCGGGCGGGAGCATTAAGGACCGCATTGCACTGAGCATGATTGAACATGCCGAGAAAAACGGACTCATTAAGCCGGGCGGCACAATTATCGAGTGGACGGCTGGCAACACTGGCATTGGGTTGGCACTTGTCGCCTCCGTGAAAGGCTACAAATGCATCATGGTCATGCCTGATAAAGTATCGCAAGAAAAAATAGACCTGCTGCGTGCGCTGGGCTCTGAAGTCGTCATTACGCCGACAGCCGTCAAGCCAGAAGACCCAAGAAGTTGCTACAGCGTGGCGGAGCATTTGGCAAAGACCATTCCAAATTCTTACTACCCGAATCAATTTACCAATGAAGCCAATCCAGAGGTGCACTATCGTGTAACGGCGCAGGAAATTTGGGAACAAACTGACGGCAAAGTGACGCATGTATTTGCCGCAATGGGCACAGGTGGCACAGTATCTGGCATTGCGAAACGATTGAAAGAGTATAACCCCAAAGTGAAGGTGATTGCAGTAGATGCTGTGGGATCAGCTTACACAAGCTATTTCAAGACACGGGAGATGCCTGCAGAAATTGGATTGTGGAAGCTCGAAGGCATGGGTGGCTCTCGAATTCCCAAAACAGCGGACTTTGATGTGCTCGATGATGTTATTGCTGTCAGCGATAGCGATGCCTTTGTAACAGGGCGGCTGCTCTCAAAGCATGAGGCAATTTTTGCAGGCGGGTCATCGGGTGCTGCACTGCATGCGGCACTCGACTGTGCCAAGCAATTGAGCGAAACTGACGTGATAGTAGTCATGATAACAGATACGGGCGCACGATACCTAAGCAAGATGTATAACGACATGTGGATGAAAGAAAACAACTTTATGCAATCATTGAACAACGATAAATCCAAAATGACCGCTGCCGATGTCTTGGCAACCAAGAAAAGTCATAAGCTCATCTTTGCCACGCCTGAGACCCCGCTGTATGAAGCCTTTGAGTTGATGAAAAAGTATGAGATTTCACAAGCTCCAATTATCTCCGACGGAGCAGAGATTGGCAGCATCAGTGATAACAAAATCCTCAGCATCTTGCTGGCGGAAGCCGATGCCAAAGACAACAAAGTAATTGGCTACATGGAAAAACCTTTCCCGATTCTGCCGCTAGATACGCCAATTTCAAAACTATCGGAAGAACTTACACGCGACAACGCCGTGCTCATCAGCAAAGGCAGTGATGACTTTGAGATTATCACCAAATCTGACCTCATTGCCGCCATTACGTCTTAGCTTGGGCAAACGTCAATTAAGTTCGTAACGACGAATCACGAATGTATGGCGCTGAAACACCACTTGGTTGAAAGAGGGTTCGTGCGGCGCGTACGACACGCTTGATTTCGCATCCAGCTCATCATCAAAAAACGAAGATACGCCTCCGATGCGCGAATTGAGGTAAAGAAATCCAATGGCAACTAAGGGGAAGATGCTGACCAAAAAAAGCGGGATAGTCAGGGCAAGTAAAATCCCAGCTGGAATAGCAAACAGTGCAATCAAAAGCATAATGCCAATAAACAAGAATGTACGCTTGAGCATCCTGAGTCACGAGTTTATGTGGAACTGAAAAGTTATCTGGGAATTGGAACTACACTGGACTGCGACAGCAAACGCACGAACTGATAGCGAAAGTAAAACGTTCAATTCGGCTATGAGAGCCTAACGCTTCTGCAAGCTGTCTTGACGTGTCGGCATTTCCTCAAAAATGTAGTTGATAAGAGGTGTAGCAAGTGGGCTACGGAGACGCTCTAACTTTTCATGTTGTCTGAAGGCATCGGCACGCTGCCGAGCAAGCACGTAGGTTACGCCAAGAGCATAGATAGCGCTATCATTGATTGGGTCTTTAGCTAAAATCTGCTCGTAGGCACGTACCGCATCAGCGTAGCGCTTGGCTTTGCGGTAAGCATCACCTAAAAGTTGATAGAGCGAGAGGCTATCGGGTTTCAACCGCAGAGCGTGCTCGAAGGCTTCAATCGCATCTTGTGTGGTGCTGTCAGATTTGAGCGCAACCGTACCAATCGCACAAAAATAATTCAAAGAATCTTTACTGGCTCTGACGGTGCGCAGCATCTTTACGGCTTCTTGGTGATGACCTGCCTTGCTAAGCAAAAGACCTAAGTTCAGTTGTAGGTCGGGCAATTTAGGATTGAGGCGCAGCGCCTCTTTCAGCGCTCGAACGGCATCTGCATAATACTCAAGCGCCTCGTATGACATGCCCAAACTGTAATGGGCTTCAGCAAACTTAGGATTCAAGCGAATTGCATGTTGAAAGGCTTCAATAGCTTGTTCATGCTCATCTTCATTTGCGTATGCGACGCCTAAGTTGTAGTGCGCCACAGGATTCTTTGGGTATTTCTGCACAGCTTTGCGCGCCGCCTCAATGCCAGATTGCGCCAGTGCAGGTGCAACCACGATGAGATGAAAGAAAATAACAAGACTTGCAAGTCGCATAAGCTTTTTGAAAAAAGTTGCGGAAACGCTAACATCTCAACGAAGCAAAAAATCTACAGGTTTCAACGCCACATCACCAGCAAGAAAGAACGCCATACTAACACAACCAAACGCTTGTACTCAAGATGCTCTTGCGCCGAAAATTTCTGAAAGATACGCTCTTGGCAGGCACAGGTCTTGTGCTCCTTTCCAGTGAGAGATTGGCCAAGTTTGCAGAAGCCATGTCTCGCTACCCAGCCAATACGCCGCCAGAGCGTGTAGCCAGCGATGAGGATTTTTGGGCAACCGTGCAGCAAGCCTTCGCCGTAGACCGAAGCATTATCAACTTTAACAACGGCGGTGTCTGCCCAAGTCCAAAAATCGTCATGGAAGCACTGAAAAATTACTTGGATTACTCCAACCTTGCGCCGTCCTACACCATGTGGCGCCATTTACAGCCGAACATTGAAACCGTGCGTGAAGATCTGGCGCGCCACTTCGGATGCTCACCCGAAGAAATTGCCATCACACGAAACGCCAGTGAAGCCTTAGAAACGCTGCAATTTGGTCTGTCGCTCAAAGCTGGTGATGAAGTCATCACAACTGTGCAGGACTATCCTCGCATGATTACGACATGGGAACAGCGTGTAAGGCGCGATGGAATTGTGCTCAAAAAAGTTCGCTACCCAGTGCCCCTCATGAACCCGAAAGATTTTGTCAATGCTATCGAAGAGGCTATCACGCCAAGAACGCGCGTCATTCATGTCTCGCATGTTGTGGTCTACACTGGGCAAATTTTGCCTGTGCATGAAATTTGTCGCCTTGGCAAGGCACGTGGCATTGAAGTTATTGTCGATGGCGCGCATTCTTTTGCTCACCTTCCCTTTAGGCAGGCGGATTTGCAATGCGACTACTTTGGCACCAGTTTGCACAAGTGGCTCTATGCCCCGATTGGGACAGGAATGCTGTATGTAAAAAAAGAAAAAATTAAATCGGTGTGGCCGCTTTTTGCAGCGCCAGAATCCATGCAAGAGGACATTCGCAAGTTTGAGGAAATTGGCACGCATCCGGCTGCCATACACAATGCAATTGCCGAAGCGATTGGGTTTCACGAAAATCTGGGCGTAGCACGCAAAGCCGCACGATTGCGCTACCAGCACAAACGCTGGATAGAACGCCTGAAGAAATATGAAAACGTAAAATTCCGAACCAACATCCAAGACGACTCGCAGTGGTGCGGCCTGATGAACGTCCATATTGAAGGCACCGACCCAAACAAAGTGCAAAGCTACCTCTTTGAAAAACATCGCATCTACACGGTGGCAATCCTGCCCACGCCTGACATTGCGCAAGCACCAGCAAAAGCGTTTTCAGATGATTTCAGAGGCATTCGCGTCACGCCAAATGTCTATACTCGCCCCGCTGAAATCGACCGCTTTGCCGATGCTATGGAAAAAATCGCACGCGGTGAGGTCAAAGCCGTAAAACTCTGATGCGCGAAGCTAATTGCCGTGCAGTGCTGACTTATTTCATGTTGTGATACACGGCTTGCACATCGTCGTCATCTTCTAACTTCTCGATAAGCTGCATTACATCTTTTTCTTGCTCTTCGGAAAGTTCAGTGGTCACGGTAGGAATGTACTGCAGTGCGGACATTTGCACGTCTAATCCCTTTTCCTCGAGCTTTTTCTGCATCTGGGCAAAGTCGTTATAGCTGGTGTAAATCAGCAGCTCATCATCTTCGATGGCAAAATCTTCTGCACCATAGTCAATCAACTCGAGCTCAAGTTCTTCAAGATTAAGGTTCGTAGGCTTGGCAAGTTTGAAGACACCCTTGCGCTCGAACATAAAACTGACCGCACCGTTTGCAGCCAGCGAGCCGCCGCTACGGTTGAAATACATACGCACATTAGCAACGGTGCGCGTGGGATTATCGGTAGCCGCTTCTACAATCAAAGCCACGCCATGCGGTGCATAGCCTTCATAGACCACTTCCTGAAAGTCGGCTTCTTCCTTTGAAGAAGCACGCTTGATAGCTGCCTCAATGCGGTCTTTAGGCATGTTGATGCTGCGTGCGTTCTGTATGGCGCGCCGAAGACGAGCATTTGCGTCTGGGTCCGGACCGCCAAGCCGGACAGCAATGGCAATTTCGCGTCCGAGTTTGGTGAACGCCTTCGACATGCGCGCCCAACGCGCAAACATCTTATACTTGCGCTTTTCAAAAATGCGACCCATAGGGCTACAACGAATTTTGGTTAAGAAAATAGAATACTGGAAGAGCAAAAATACAAAAGGTGCAGGGAAAGACACGGATGCAGATTGAGATGCCGCTCACCCAAGCTAAGCAGACCCGAATTTTTTGAAACTAAATTTTATTTTAGTAGTATAATGATATCAAAATAGTATCAAAAAGTATTAAATATTTAGAGATATGCATACGACATATACACATCAAGAAAAGCGCTTCGTGCCAATGTCGGGCTACAACATGTTGCCTGTGGCGCTCATCCTACTCGGGGTAGTAGGTTACAGCTTTTATGCAAAGCTCTTTGTAATTGGGGGGCTGCTCATCATAGTGTGGCTATTGCACATTAGCGGCTTTTTCATTGTCAATCCCAATGAGTCAAAGGTGATAACGCTATTTGGCACCTATATCGGCACGGTCAAGGATAACGGCTTCTGGTGGGCGAATCCATTTTTCTCCAAGAAAGAAATTTCGTTGCGTGCGCGAAACTTAAATGGAGAAAAAATTAAGGTTAATGACAAAGTGGGCAACCCAATAGAAATTGCAGCAGTCGTGGTCTGGCAAGTTCAGGAGACGGCGCGTGCGGCGTTTGAGGTCGATGATTATGTCAGTTTTGTGCAAGTGCAGAGTGAAGCAGCGGTGCGCAATCTGGCAAGTTCATGCCCGTACGACAACTTTAGCGATTCAGAAAACGACACTGATGTTCTGACGCTACGCGGCGGCGCAGAGAAGGTCAATAAAATGCTTGAAGATGAACTGGCGGCGCGCTTAGACCGTGCAGGCGTGCGGGTGATTGAGGCAAGAATTTCTCACTTGGCATATGCGCCTGAAATTGCGGGGGCAATGCTCCAGCGTCAGCAAGCTACGGCAGTTGTGGCAGCGCGCAAGCAGATTGTCGAAGGCGCAGTGGGAATGGTGGAACTGGCGCTGGAAAAGTTAGCACACAAAAAGCTACTTGAGCTCGATGAAGAGCGTAAAGCCGCCATGGTGAGCAATTTGTTAGTAGTACTATGCGGCGATAAAAGCCCAAGCCCTGTGGTCAATACTGGAACACTGTATCAATAAATGAGCAATGTGTCTCAAATATGGCTGGGTGGTAGTTCTCACAGATGAGGGCACACTTGAAGCTATGCCAAGTAACTGAAGAAAACTTGAAGACTCATTTGATGAATGGCTGAAAAAGAAAAAGCCAAAAAAGCATTTGTGGTGCGGCTAAGTCCTGAACTGCTCGAGGAGTTGGAGAAGTGGGCAAATGATGAATTCCGCAGCGTGAATGGACAGATTGAATATCTGCTTACGCGTGCGGTGCGTGAGCACCGCAAAAAAAACTTCAACCCAGAGGCAAATCCGCGCTCAAAGTCGTAGTGGAATCTGTGCAAAATTTTTAATGTTAGGATAACTTACTCTTGTATTATTTTCGCAGAAAACATTAATCCATAACTCAACGATAACGATACAATGACAATGCAAACGCCTGCAAATACAACTGCTGTGGCTGTCAGCACACAAGATTGGCAAGAGCTACGCACGCAAATTAATGAGCTCTTTGATATTACCTTACGCTATGCGCAAATGGTCGCCAAAGAGGGCGATAAAATATGGGACCGTGACCGACCAAAGTTCACCAAACCTGCAAACAAGTCAATTGATGAGGCAATTGCAGAGTATGAAGCACGTTTGGCAGAGTTTGAAGAAGAGCGTCGCCGTGCATACATGGACAATTACACCAAGCTCAAAGCCGATAGTGTCGATCGTGTAGCAAGCATTGAAGAAATCGTGTCTAAAATTGCGGCGATGCACGGCGTGGATTTCAAAGCCCCAATCATACAGTAATAGAGCATGGCGCTCACAACTCGGAAGAACGAAGATTGAAAAGCCAGAAGCGTAACAAAAATTTAACAATGTATCTACAGTCTCTGGCTTAATGCGCCAAGTTCAAGTGCGTATATTCGCAAAACTTTGAACGACAAATCATCACGCGCAAAGTCTTTGACGCTTTTATGAGTGAGCGCCAAACGATTCGCTGTATCACCATTAACACGCATCGTGGCAGGGGTCCGAAGCTGTCTTACCTGCTGGCACAAGCCTCGCTCGATGAAGCCGAACGAATTGAGCTGCTTCACGACACCCGCGCATACACGTACTACATTGCTGAATGGCTCAATCAAAATCGTGATAAATACGATGTGGTGGGTTTGCAGGAAGTCTTCAATGGCATATTAGGCTTTGGTGATAGGCTGTTCCGAAAATATCGCCAGCGCGACCACTACCGCCTGATTGCAGGCTACCGCTCAGTGATTGCGCATGGAGTTGGATTTACCGCATTCCGCTACGAGAACTTGCTGCTCTCTCAACTGCAAAAAATTGGACAAACACAAATCAACTATCTTCTGCCCGGACGTGTAGCGTTTCTTGCCGCCTGCGGGTTTACACTCGCACCGTTTATCTTCAATGGTCAGGTCATTTGGATTGGTAATACGCACCTGCATCCCTTCAATCCGAACGACCGCCAAGACCAAGCGCGTAGCATTGCCGCAGAAGTCAGAAAGCATGGCGATGTGCCCATGCTCTTCATGGGCGACTTCAATACAGTGCCACCAAATTGCAGAAAAAGTGGGTTCCCAGCCGGCGACAATGACGTCAATAGCTACAAGGATGACCGCACCTTTGAAATCTTAGCCGAAGCAGGACTGTATATGCTGAAGCATGAAGACAACGAGAACTTTTACACTTATCCTACAGGTCTGCCCAATCGTACGCTTGACTACATTCTTTTCTCTCATCATTGGGAAGTGGAGCGCTATGAAGTGGTCAAAACTTTTACATTTTCTGACCACTATCCCGTCTTCGGCGAATTTCGCTTGAAAGATTAACACCAACTCAAACATGAGACCGTGCCAGCCAATCCTTGTCCGTAACTGGAGCATAGCCGCAGTGGCACTCTGCCTCTATGTAGCCAGTCTGGGAACCGACTCAACAGCGCAAACGCGTGCAGTGATTGCTGCCGTAGGTGATTTAATGTGTCACGAATCGCAAATCAAAGAAGCATGGCACGATAGCCTCTACATGTTTGATTCATGCTACACTGTCATTGCACCGCTATTTTCAGGTGCTGACATTGTAACAGGGAATTTGGAGACCGTCCATGCCGGTAAATCACAGGTCTTTACAGGGTATCCGCGCTTTAATACGCCTGATGAATACTCTCTGGCAGCTAAGCGTGCAGGATTTAACTTTTTAACCACAGCAAACAACCATTCATATGACCGCGCCGAAATTGGTATCATTCGCACGCTACATGTACTGGATAGTTTAGGACTGGCTTACACGGGGACAAGTCGCCATAGTGACGAGCGAGCAAAACCCAAGCTCTTTAACATCAGGGGCATCAAATTAGGGTGGTTAGCCTACACGGCATTTTCCAATGATAGTGTTCCTTCAGCGCATCGCAAGATGCTCAACCTATATGACACGACGCACATCAAAGAGGATATTGCTTGGCTACGCAGTTTGCCCGATAGCCTACGTCCCGACAAAATCTTGCTGTCCCTGCATTGGGGGCATGAGTATGAGTTAGAGCCACGCGACTACCAGCGAGAACGTGCAAAGTGGTTATTTCAAGCCGGCATTGACTACATCTTCGGCGCGCACCCGCATGTAGTTCAGCCAACCCAGCGGCTAACGGTCGTGCGAGAAGGTGTAGCGCATGAGTGTTTCGTCATATACTCCATGGGAAATTTTCTTTCAGGTCAGCGCCCATTGCCGCGCCCGATGGGCATTGTGGTCTATCTGACACTGGAAAAAGATTCGCTCAATCATGTCAAATTGCTAAGCACAGAATATGTGCTCACGTATGTGCATCTAAGTAAGCAGAGAGTTGAGACAAAGCCCAAAGCCAGCGTGCGCACCAAAAGACAGATTCTGCCCTTAGCAGAATGGTGCGACGGTGAAAAAGCCAAGCTCTTACCAGCAAGTGTGGTGCAAGACATGAAAAAGATGAAGCAAGATGTAGAAGCACGCTTTCAAAAAGCCGACCCCTTGTTCAAGCCGCGTCAGACAGAGTGACCCGTGAAATTTTAGAGAAAAGCAACTTTGTTTTTTTTCTGCTGTTCATGCCGCTCGAAGGCAAGAGCGATGAGCTGGTCAATGAGTGTGGGATAAGCAATGCCAGAAGCCTCAAAGAGTTTAGGATACATGCTGATGGATGTAAAACCGGGAATCGCGTTAAGTTCATTGATGAAAAGTCGGTTGGTCTGACGTTCCAAAAAGAAATCGGCGCGTGCCATGCCCTCGCATCCAGTGGCGCGATAAGCCGTTTTGGCAGCCTCTTGAACTTTTCGGGCAAGTGCCTTCGGCAAAGCCGCTGGGATGAAAAGCTGAGAGCCAGACTTGACATACTTCGCTTCGTAATCGTAGAACTCATTGACAGGAACAATCTCACCCACAACAGACACCGACAGATTGGTGTTGCCTAAGACTGCAACTTCCAGCTCGCGTGCATTGATGGCTTGCTCAACGAGAAGTTTGGTGTCATACTCGGCGGCAAGTGTCAGGGCTTGATGAAGTTGCCGGCGGTTCTTGGCTTTTGAAATCCCCACCGATGAGCCCAAGCGTGCAGGTTTGACGAACATCGGATAGCCTAACTGCTTTTCAGCTTCAGCAAAAATGTCATGGCGGCGTGCGGGAAGCTCATCGCGAAAGACAACTAGGTATTTTGCTACACGAAGACCAGCCGCTTTGAAGCAAATTTTGGCAAAAGCTTTGTCCATCGTTAGGGCGCAAGCCAGGACCCCACAGCCGACATAAGGTACATTGTGCATTTCCAGCAAGCCTTGAATGGTGCCATCTTCGCCAAACGGACCGTGCAAGACTGGGAAGGCGACATCAAACTTGCTGAAATCAAACTTGAATAAATTTTGCAGAGCCGCTTGAGCAAGTTCAGCTTCTACGGCGCAAAGTGCAGCGCGGTCTTTAATCAAATGCTCATAGTCCAATGAAAGAACATGTTGCGAGAGGCGTTTCCCGAGCCATTTGCCGTCTTTGGTAATGTAGATAGGCGTGATGTGATATCGGGAGTGATTAATCGCTTGGGCAATAGAGCGTGCAGAAATGATGGAAATTTCATGCTCGCCAGAGCGACCGCCAAAAATCAGAGCAAGACGGATTTTCATTTGGGTTTTTTGTGTGTTCAGCCGTTTAAATGTCACTCCTCGAGTTCTTGGCGCATCTTCATGACTGCTGTGGCTTTGAAAATGCGATAATTTTTGAGATGCTGGTCACTTTCAAATCCGTATCCGCTGAGGGTTTCAGTAGGGCGTCGAATGGTTACAAACTTATCGGAACGAATTTTTTGGTCATGGCTTGTCCACTTGGCATACTCGGTGCGCACGGTGGTGCAGTCATCTGTTACCATAACAACGCGATCGAAAACCTCAATATCGTTATTGGGGTAGATAATGCCGCGCATAGCATTGAGAGAAGAGGTATGTTGACCCTCTGAGTTGTAAAAGTGCACCTCAATGCCACCGTCTAAGTGTTTTTCAGTGCTTGGACCTCCTTTTGCATACTGTGAGACATGGGGCGCGTAGATTGTGGCTTTCATTCTTCCTGAGTCCGTGAAGGTGATACGCGCATTCCATGTTTCCTGAACGGGGAAGTCTTTATGGATGACAAGCAAACTTTGCCGAGTCGGAGTGGTCTTGCTGCTGCAAGCTGACACGCACACAGCAAAAACAAAGACTGTAGCAATTAGACCAAGCTCAAACAGGCGCAGCATAAGACCATATGCAAAACAGAAGAAGACGAAGACTGACAAGAAGCCTCGAGATTACTTGATGGCATCAATGACCTTGTAAGTCAGATTGACGTTTTTATCGCCATAGAGTACAGTATTAGCAATGCCGCCCTTGCTGATGACAAGGGAATATCCTTGCTGCTGCGCAATTTTTTCGATGGTTTTCGCAATTTTTTCTTCCAGTGGCTTAAGTAACTCGGCTTGCTTTTGCTGGAGTGCGGCACTCTTGCTTTGTTCAAGCTGACGATACTGCGCAAGTTGTGCCTGAAGCTCTTCTTCTTTTTTCTTTTGTTCATCTGCCTTCATGAGGGTCTTTTTGCGCTCGTATTCATCAAAGGCGTCTTTGAGATCTTTCTGCTTTTTTTCGAGTTCCTTTACAGCTTGCTGTTGCTCTTTTTCCAATTTTTCTCGGATGGACTTGGCTTCAGGCATTTCAGCTAAGACTTTTTCGACTTCGACAAACCCGACCTTGTCGCCAGAAGGCGGTATGGCCGCGGAGCCAAAAACAAAGCCAAGCGTTAAGCCAAAACCAAGCAAGGCGCCTTTAGCCGCCGGGAATTTGCTTGCAAGTTCTTTGATGCTTGCCATTGTAGTATGTTTTCCTCCAGATTTTAAGTGTTTTGAAGTTTCATGCAATATCGGATTTGAAAAAGTATTACCGACCAAATTGCGAGTTACTTGAGCCACGACGGAAAGTGCCCGAGACTCTCTCTAAGACTTTTTTGGTAAGGTTATGTTCTTCATTAGCATAGAGCAGAAGCGTATCTGAAGCCCTATCAAAGACGAAATCGTATCCTTCTGCTGTGGCTACTTCTTTGAGTGAAGCAAAAATTCGGTCTTGAATCGGTCGCATCAATTCTGATTGTCTACGAAAGTATTCACCATTTACGCCAAATTTTTGGTTTTGATACTCTGAAATTTCGCGTTCGGCGGCGAGCAGTTCACTTTGCTTTTGTTTCTTGATTTCTTCAGTGTAGAGAATTTCGCGTGTGCGATAGTCTTGAAAGAGCCTCTCAAGGTTTTCGCGCTTTTTCTTAATCTCGGCTTGCCATTCGTTTGAAAGCAGTTCTAATTTGCGCTTTGCGTCTTGTGCTTCAGGCAGAGCTTCAATAATCACTTGCGAATCAATGAAACCGATTTTCTGCGTTGTCTGAGCAAAGAGTGCGTTGCAACTTATGCAGATGTGCAAAGCTCCGAGCATAAGCACGGTGCGCATATCTACTCTCCTCTGGTTTCTTCTCATCGGACCTTGCCCCAGAATTTTGAGCCCCGAAAGTAGTAAATTTTTCAGCTTTCTTCAAGCCTCTGCTCCACAGAATAGCAACGCCTATACGCTGCAGTACCGGGAAAGGTTGTGCAACTGCGCATTTCTTGCATTATGAAATGCGCCGTATATTTGGCACAACTTATCCGCTTTGGGTAAGTGCAGTAAGAGTATTCAACAAGTAAATCTCAGGAGGATTCTCCAATGAAAAAGCTTCGTATTTTCCTCGTTGCAGTATCGATTTCTGTAGCAGCACTGGGTTGTGGTGGTGGCGGCGGCGCCCGACAGGCTGACGAAGAATTTACAGAAGTCAAACAAATGGCGCCAGAATTGTATGCTTTAGCTGAAACCATCAACAAGAAGGGCGGCATTGCTGAAGTATCATTCTCTGAATCACCACGACAAGACTTTGCCGAACAAAAAGCGGTAATGGAATGCCAGCGCAAAATCTCGGAGCGTTATGAAGCAAAGGTTCAGACCTTGATGAAAAAATTTGCTGAAGAAATTCAAGGCAATACTTCAGCTGGCGGACCTGAAATCAATGAAGCCTTCACCAATGTGATGAAGGTTTCAAGCAAGAATGTGTTGCAAGGCGCCACAAAACTGGCTCCGCCAAAAGCCTACAAAAAGAAGGATGGACAGTATCGTGTCTATGTGATTTATGGTATGGACCCAGATATGCTTAACCAGTCTATTATTGACCAAACCAAGACAAATCCTAAACTCTACGAGAGATTCCGTGCCTCACAGGCCTATAAGGAACTCGAAAAAGAAATGGCTGAATACGACAGCAAGTAAAACTGTAAATTTTTGTCAGCACCACAAGGCGAAGCAGGTCTTCGCCTTTTTTGTTTATCTTTGAAAGGAACAATTAAACAAACCGCACATGCCATGAAGTGCCTGCTGCTGTTCCTCGCTTGGTGTTTCCCCTTTGCGCTCAAAGCGCAGGTCTATCCAGAGTGGTTTCTTTATCCTTCGCGCTATCCTAATCTGGTAGTAGGGTTTACATACAATCAAACGCCAGCTGAAACTGATGGGGCAAGAATGTACTGTGTCTATCAGGAGTGCATTGCAGATGGCAAGTATATCGTTTATACCAATGAGAAGGATGACCGATTTTTAATTGAGAGCGACTACTACTATTACTTCCCAGACAGCCTGTTGCAAGCAGTACAAGAGAGATTGTATCAAGTTGACTGCTTCATAACGAGTTTAGCACGGCGCGATATGGCTTGCTTATTTTCACTGGATTCGGCAGTCGGTGTGCCAAGGAAGTTCGTGGATATTTCCCAACTCCCTGAACCAGACTGGATAAAAAAGCGATTTTGGGTAGAAAATGGATATGTCTATGGCGTGGGACTCTATACTTCACAAGGCAATAAGAACGATGCATGGAAAACCGCCGAAGAACAAGCCTTTTTTGCAATCATGACCAACATCGTCACCAAGTTCTACTCGATTCGACTGGCTACAGAGAGTAACGTTACTCGTGAAAAGCTCTATGAAACCGCTACGGCACTCAAGCTAAAGTTTCAGCTAAAAAACATTGAAGTGCTGGAACGCTGGAATTCGGTCAAAGATGAACTCTTTTATGTGCTGGTACGCATTAAGCAGTCAGATATTCGTTCGCCGTTCTTAGCGGTTCAAAGTCAATTGCAAGATTCACTGCGCGTACATAGACCGGCGCCTGCGCCAACACCTACAAAGCCGAGCAAAGTGAAACTGATACAAGGTAAGAAGTAGGACAAGAGGGAAAGGGAGGACAGACGCAAGAAGTGAAGAAAGATGCGGAGGAAGAGGGACTCGAACCCCCACAGGCTTGCGCCCGGCAGTTTTCAAGACTGCTGCCATACCATTAGGCGATTCCTCCAATGAGTGCAATAGCGGCGCAAATATACGCTAAAATTTTTCTCTTTCAAGTTTGTTTGGGAGGTGTAAGTTGGACCGTCGGCGGCGTTTTTGCTGGGTTTGAAGCGCTTTCAGCGTGGCAAGAACTGCTTTGAAAGCAACCGACACACAGCTCTGCCAGTGACAGTTTCGTGGCACAGCGCGGGCACTTCGTAATGAACGGATTGGTGACCTTAAACCCGCAAGTTGGGCACTTGCGCTCGAGCTGTGAAGCCGTAACTTGCCCAGAGGCTTGAACAGAACAGGACGACATAAACAAGTAGAGCTTAAATGTTATGAGACTTTACATTTTCAGATTCATACCACTCAACCACACGCTCCAGCGCAACGTTTGCCCCACACATGATAGCGACGACCACATCACTTTTTGACATGGGAATTTTGCCGCTCGACAAAGCCGCAATGCAACACGATGCCGCAGGCTCAACCAACAGCTTTTCTTCTTGCAAAAGTTCTAAAAGCGATTGAATGGCATCCTCGTCTGAGACGACCACAAGGTCATCAACATGCTTGGTGATAATCTCAAATTGCACGGGACCAGTTTTTCTAGCGCCTAAGCTTTCCGCAACAGAAGTGATGGCGGGCAACTCGATGATTTTGTTCGCTGCACGGCTTAAATACAAGCGATTAGCACCTTCCGTTTCCACGCCATAGACTTTCGTATGCGGTGAAAAATGTTTAACCGCTGAAATAATACCTGAAATCAATCCGCCGCCGCCGATAGAGACAACCATCGCATCAATTTGCGGTAGTTGCTGGAGAAGTTCCAGCACAATCGTGCCTTGTCCTGCCATCACTTGAAGATGGTCGAAGGCTGGAATGTAGGCTTTACCTTCATGCTGTGCAATTTCCATAGCCAATGCGTTGGCTTCATCCCACGACTCACCATGCAAGACGATTTTAGCGCCTAAACGAGCGATGCGCTCGAGCTTGACTTTGGGAGTTTTTTCTGGCAGGTAGATGGTAGCGGGAATCTGCAATTTCAGTGCGGCAAGTGCAACCGCCATGCCGTGATTGCCCGCCGAAGCAGAGATAACACCCTTTTGGCGCTGTGCTTCCGTAAGCGAGAGAATCGCATTGGTAGCGCCGCGCACCTTGAAGGAATTGGTCGGTTGCAGCGTCTCAAGTTTGAGATAAAGATTGGTCTTGAGTTTGGCGCTGAAATAGCGTGAAGGAATGACAGGGGTAGGCAAAAGGTAAGGGGAGAGACGGTTGGCGGCAAGCTCAATCTCGTGCTTTTCAATCAGCATAGTTGAATTGGATTGCAGTTAAAGAGAAGCGAATCTAACACATTAGCAGAGCAATGCCAACGCATCTGCCGGGCACAAAACAAGCACCTCACTGTTGTATTTTTGGGCTCAAACTCAACTGACTGTAACTATCATGAAACGATACACATCACGAGGCGATAAAGCCACACGCGCTGGGTTTGGAGAAGCCCTCTTGGAAGTTGGTATGCAAGATGAGCGCGTGGTGGCGCTCTGTGCCGACCTCACCGAATCACTGCAAATGAAAAAGTTTGAAAAGACCTTTCCGCATCGATTTTTCAATGTGGGGATTGCTGAAGCCAACATGATTTCTATCGCTGCAGGACTAGCGCTCAGTGGCAAAATTCCTTTTGTAGGCACGTTTGCCAATTTTGCCGCCGGGCGCAGCTTTGACCAAATCCGTCAGTCGGTGTGTTACTCTGACATGAATGTCAAAATTTGTGCTTCTCATTCAGGACTGACACTCGGTGAGGATGGAGCGACACATCAAATTCTCGAAGACCTTGCCCTGATGCGCTCACTACCGAATATGACGGTGGTCGTGCCGTGCGATTTCAGCGAAACAAAGCGAGCCGTGCATGCCATTGCCCGACACAAAGGCGCAGTCTATCTGCGATTTAGTCGCCCGGCTCTGCCTGATTTTTCAACCGATGAAGTGCCCTTCGAACTTGGTAGAGCGATTGAACTGTGCGATGGAAGCGATGTAACCATCATTGCCTGTGGTGTGATGGTCTGGCAAGCCTTAGAGGCGGCAAGTCAGCTGGAAAGCGAGGGCATATCGGCACGCGTTATCAACATGCACACGATTAAACCGCTGGATGAAGATGCGATTCTCAAAGCCGCACAAGAGACAGGCGCAATTGTTACCGCTGAAGAGCATCAAATCAACGGTGGATTAGGCGATGCGGTAGCAAATGTTGTGGTGCGCCATGCTCCAGTACCCATGGAGATGGTCGCCGTCATGGACAAGTTTGGCGAGTCGGGAACAGCAATGCAACTGCTGCAAAAATACGGTCTGACCGCTGCGCGCATTGTGGAAAAAGCAAAGTCCGTTCTGAAACGCAAAACGCTGGCGGCATCATGATAAGAGGGCTCAAATACCTTTGGGCAATGCCAGCAACGCTGTTAGGTGCAATGTTTGTGCCACTGGCATGGTGTTCGGGCGGAAAGGTGCAAGTGATAGAGGGAGCGCTGGAAGTCTATGGTGGTGTGCCAGCACTGTGGCTGAGGCTGTGCCGTGCGAGCGCCATGACAATTGGACATGTAATTTTAGGTCGTGATAAAGCCGCGCTGCAACTTACACGAGCGCATGAGCATGTGCACATCAAGCAATATGAAGCATGGGGCGCCTTCTTTATTCCCGCTTATTTTCTCTCTTCAATAGTCACTTGGCTACGCTCAAAGCATCCCTACTACGACAATCACTTCGAGCAGGAAGCGTTCGAGAAAACCGCAAACCCATGCGAGCGCGTGCAGAATTGACCGTGAGACGAAATCAAGCCACACGGCAAGTAAAACTTTTGGAGAGGACAAAAATTATTGCAATTTTCATCGTCACTCAAATCTGTAAAAGCCGAATGTTATGATTACTATAAAAAAGATTCTCTGTCCTATAGATTTTTCGGAGGTTTCTCACAATGCCATACGGTATGCGAAGGAATTTGCTTGTGCAATGGGAGCCGAGTTGATACTGTTGCATGTTGTAGAACCAATTACCATGACGGCAGAGACCGTGCCATATGTATCAGAAGCTGAGTTAGAACGCAATGCCAAAGATGAATTGGCAGTACTAGCTCAAAAAGAGTGTCCAGAAACGCTGACTGTGAAGCAATTGGTGAAAGTAGGTGTTGTACCCAATACAATTATCAAAGTGGCAGAACAGGAAAATGTGGACTTCTTAGTCATGGGTTCGCATGGTAGGACGGGGCTGGCACATCTGTTGCTGGGTAGCGTAACGGAAGCGGTCATGCGGCGGGCAAAACTTCCTATCCTCGTCGTCAAGGAAACAGAAAAAGAGTTCATTAGCTGACTTAGATTTAGGACGACATGCGTTTGCATGCACTTAGTACAGTCCCTCACCTCACGGAACACTCATGCTGTTGCCAGTGATGAACAGCACAGAAAACGGTGCAACGCAGTGAGTAATTTTTCGAGAGAGTTAAATTTTGACGGGCACATTGAAATCATGTAAGCATTGCCTATCTTACCCCAAACCCAAATCCATCGAAAATCAAATCTCTGGTAACTATGGCTCACAGTGTTCCTGTTTGGTCGCTTACACCTTTTATGCTTATGCTCGGCGCGATTGCAGTGTTCCCTTTGACATTTAATCACTGGTGGGAGCATAATCGCAATAAACTAATTGTTGCTGTTGTACTATCTCTTCCTATGGCAACTTACCTGATTGCCGCAGGTCATTGGCATGCCTTAGAGCATGCTCTGATTTTTGACTATGTGCCGTTTGTGGTGCTGTTAGGTGCGCTATTTGTCATCACAGGTGGCATTCGAGTAACAGGTGATATTGAGGCAAAGCCAATCATCAATACAACATTTATCGGAATAGGCGCCGTGCTGGCATCGTTGATTGGCACAACGGGAGCAGCAACGCTACTCATTCGTCCAATTTTGCAAACCAACAAAGAGCGCATCTTCAAAGTGCACACGGTGCTGTTTTTTATTGGTGCAGTAGCAAATTGTGGTGGATTGCTGACCCCGCTGGGTGACCCGCCACTTTTCATTCTCTACCTGCGCGGCGTGCCATTTGATTGGTTTTTGCAACTGTTGCCACAATGGGCAATGGTCAATCTGCTGTTGCTGGTGATTTACTTCGGTGTAGATACCTACTTCTATGACAAAGAGCCAATTGAAGCCATCCGACGCGATATTGCGGAAGTAACCCCGATTCGCATTCGTGGCGGATTGAATTTTGTGTGGCTATTGGGTGTCGTGTTATCGGTAGCCTACCTGAATGAACAATACATTCCAGCTTTCAAGGAAGTGCCAGCCGCAAAGTTTGTGCGAGAAGCTATTATTGCAGCATTAGCAGCGCTTTCGCTTTACACCACACCACAAGAGATTCGCGAAGGCAATAACTTTACATGGGCACCGATTGAAGAGGTGGCTTATCTCTTCCTTGGTATTTTCATTACGATGGTGCCTTGCGTGATGTATCTTGAAGCGAATGCCCAATCACTCGGTGTCAGCACAACACCGCAGTTCTACTACGCCACGGGTGCTCTGAGCGCCGTTCTGGATAACACGCCCACAGCATTAACCTTCTACTCACTGGCGGTGGGACTGGCAATGAATGCACCAAATATGGTGGCAAGTGTACCAGAGGATATTCTGAAATCTATTTCCGTGGCAGCTGTGTTCTTCGGTAGCCTTACTTACATTGGCAATGGTCCAAACTTTATGGTAAAAGCCGTCGCCGAGGAAAATGGGGTAAAAATGCCAGACTTTTTTGCCTACATCTATAAATTCTCGCTGATTGTACTGCTACCGATTTTCGTGATTGTGCAAGTCATCTTTTTCTAAATGCCAGAGACCGCTGAGGAAAAAGTTTGTCTGATTACAGGTGCGTCTGGTCGTCTTGGAAAAGCCATGGCATTGGCTTTGGCACAGCATGGCTATGCGGTCTGCTTTACCTATCGCACCTCGCTGCTGGAAGCGCGTCAGACCCTCAAAGAGTTACGCCAGTATTCCCCACACTCACAAATGATACGCTGCGATATTGCAAAGGTGCGCTCAATTGAAAATGCATTCAAATTTTTTGAGCGCCGATTTTCTCGCTTAGACCTCTGCATTACCAACGCTTCGAACTTTTTCCCAACACCCTTACCAAATGTCAGTGAAAAAGACTGGGATAGTCTGGTCGATACCAATCTCAAAGGAACTTTTTTCACGATGCAATATGCGGCACGAGTGATGATAAAGCAGCCTTTTTGTGCACGCATCATCACCATGGCGGATGTTGCCGCAGAATTGGTCTGGCGACGCTATGCTCCCTATACCGTGTCAAAGGTTGGAGTTATTCATCTGACCAAAGTCTTTGCAAAAGAGTTTGCGCCAAAAATTCTCGTCAATGCCATTGCACCCGGCACCATGCTGCTACACCCTGACCGCGATAAGCAATATGAGCGAGAAATCCTTCAAAAAATTCCACTCAAACGCTTGGGCAAACCTGAAGATGTGGTCAAGGCAATGCTCTTCCTTGCAGAAAGCGATTACATGACAGGACAAGTTGTAACCGTCGATGGCGGACGAATGCTGTATTAAAAGAGCATCATTGAAATTCACTGGTCGTTTACTCCAGCGAACTATTGCAAAGCTGAAGAAAACACCAACCGGCGTTCATGCTGACTTAGCACCTTCCATTTTCCAACAGGCAGATTGCCAAGAGAAAAATCACCAATCTGGACACGAATCAGGCGCAAAGTCGGATGCCCAATTGCCGCCGTCATGCGGCGCACTTGCCGATTTTTACCTTCCACAAGCTCAAGAGCAATCCATGCTGTAGGCACGGTTCGCCGATAACGAATAGGCGGCACACGCGGCGGAAAAGGAGGCTCTTCAGTGAGCAGGAACGCACGGCAGGGGAGCGTCTTATACCCGTCAATCACCACACCACGCTCTAACTCTGCCAAGGCTTCTGGCGTAGGAATGCGTTCCACTTGCGCATAATACACTCGCCGATGTGCCGCTGAAGGGTCCAAGAGCTTTTTGTTCAAATGTCCTTCATCGGAGAGCAAAAGCAACCCTTCTGAATCGGCATCTAAACGACCGAGCGGATAGACGTTCTTAGGAAAACCGAATTCTGCAAGCGTGCGATGACGCGAGCCATCAGATGTAAACTGTGAAAGCGTGCGATATGGTTTGTGGAACGCAATGAGCATGCTGTGCCATCACATCATGTTGAAATATCGCATGATGGTGTTGAGGTCTTTATCCCCGCGCCCTGAAAGGCAAATGACAACTATCTCATCACGCTGCATCTGTGGCGCAACTTGAATAGCGTAATGAACGGCATGTGCAGTTTCAAGCGCACAAATAATGCCTTCCGTGTGAGCCAACACTTTGAGCGCCTGCATAGCTTCATCGTCAGTGGCGCAGACGTAGCGAACAAGACCTAAATCTTTCAGATAACTATGCTCGGGACCGACGCCGGGGTAATCGAGACCAGCAGAGATGGAGTGAGCCAACTCAACTTGTCCATCTTCGGTTTGCAAAAGATACATCATCGCGCCGTGCAAGACACCGGGCTTGCCTTTGGTGAGCGTTGCCGCATGGCGTTTGTCCAGACCTTCACCTGCTGCTTCCACACCAATGAGCTTGACCGTATCGGTATCATCCAAGAAGGGATAAAACATGCCAATTGCATTGGAGCCGCCACCTACGCAAGCTACAATCAGATTCGGCAGTCTGCCCTCGAGTTCTAAAATCTGCTGGCGCGTCTCGGTGCCAATGATGCTTTGGAAATCGCGCACCATCATCGGATAAGGATGCATGCCGACCACTGAACCAATGATGTAGAACGTATCGTCGGGGTTGGTCACCCAATCGCGAATAGCTTCGCTGGTTGCATCTTTGAGCGTCTTACTGCCTGACGAGACGGGGACGACGGTTGCGCCCAGAAGTTTCATGCGTGCCACGTTTGGCGCCTGACGCACAATATCTTCTTCGCCCATATACACCACGCATGGTAAGCCAAAACGCGCACAGACCGTAGCCGTAGCAACTCCATGCTGACCAGCTCCAGTCTCTGCAATGATGCGGCGTTTGCCCATTCGCCGCGCCAGAAGCACTTGTCCCAGCGCATTATTGATTTTGTGCGCACCAGTGTGACAGAGGTCTTCGCGTTTTAGATAAATTTTGGCGCCACCGAGCATTTCAGTCAGGCGTTTGGCAAAGTAAAGCGGCGTCGGGCGCCCAACAAAATGTTTGAGCATGTCGTTAAACTCTGCCCAAAATGTAGGGTCGCTTTTGGCACAAGCATATTCGCGCTCTAAATCTTCGGCATTTTTGATGAGCGTTTCGGGAACAAACTTGCCACCGTAAATACCGAAGTGCCCGCGCGCATCAGGCGCATTGTAGGAAAGCAGTTGTGGCATCGCAGAAAAACAGGTTACATTAGCTGAAGCACTCGCTGAATAAATCTAACAAAAGTGCAAATCAATCTGGATAACCGCTAAATGCAATCAACTTTGGCACAAGGTCAAACCTACGCTATGATACATGTGCGGCTCAATCAGCACATTGCACAAAAGCGCTCTTGGCTATGTGTGGGCTTAGACCCCGATGTGGAAAAAATCCCTTCACTATTTTTGAGTTACCAAAATCCTGTGTTGGAATTTACACGCGCAGTGGTCAGAGCCACGGCAGAATGGGCAGTTGCCTACAAGCCTAACTTGGCGTTCTATGAAGTCTTGGGCTTAAAAGGAGTGTCGGCACTGGAGACCTTGATGCACGAACTGCCGAAAGATGCCATCACGATTGCCGATGCAAAACGTGCCGATATTGGCAACACTTCACGCCTGTATGCAAAAGCCTTTTTTGAAACTTGGGGCTTTGATGCTGTAACGGTGCCGCCGTATATGGGCTATGACTCCATTGAACCATTTTTAGCATACACAAACAAACTGACATTTATCCTGTGCTTGACTTCCAACCGTGGGGCAGAAGATTTTGAGGAACAGCGGATGCAAAGTGGCGAGCGACTCTATGAAATGGTGCTAAGCAAAGCAAAAGAGTGGAATCGGTTGGGCAATGTTGGAGTTGTGGCTGGCGCAACTCGCCCTGAAGCCTTGCAAGCGATTCGTCAAAAAGTACCAGAGATGTGTTTGTTGGTGCCGGGCGTGGGCGCGCAAGGCGGCACGCTCACTGAAGCCGTGCACTACAGCGTAGATGCCAAGCAAGCCTCGGCGGTCATTAACATCGGGCGCGCGCTCATCTACCCCGACGGCGAGTTTGAAAGCATATCCGCTTTCGAGCAAGCCGTAACAAAAAAAGCACAAGAGTTTGTCAATCAAATGCGCCATGCCGTTGCGCAATGAAACGCAAACTTCAGCCGGAAAAGTTTTGATTTTTCTTTCCCAAGCATTTTGTGTTACTTGCACGCCGTTTTCAGCATCACCTAAAAATGCTTAGCGTATATCGCAACATCTTGACGCACTACATTCTCCGACGAAATTGGTTTGCACTCAAAGAGCGATTTGCCCCGCAGCGCTATACCGATAAAGACTTTTTCAAGCTCTTCGTTAATGCGCCCGATACGCCCGAAACATTCTTAGCCTACTTTATGCGCAGCACGCGCTATAGCTTCTTTTTCAGTGCTGCCAACCGCAAAGAATTCTTTTTGCAATTGCTCTGGCGCCTGCACCCACAAACTGAACTCGTCATGCAGGCTGAAAAAATCATGCGAGGCAAAATTTCACTGCTGGGCACCGAACACCACTTCAAAGATGGCTGGGATTGGCACTTGGATTGGAAAAGCATGCACCGCTTCGATGCAACGCAGTTCTACACCCACTTCTCCAAAGCACCGCATCAAGCCGATGTGAAACTCCCTTGGGAACTTTCACGATTCAACTTGGTCTGGACACTGGGCAAAGCATACTGGACAACGAATCGCACGGCTTACAAGGAAAAATTCATAGAACTCATCAAAGATTGGCAGAGCAAAAATGCGTTTTGTTACGGCATCAACTGGGCAAATGCAATGGAAGTGGCATTGCGTGCCGCAAACTGGATGGCAGGCTTTTACTTCTTCTGCGATGAGCAAGACGACCCGACATTCTGGATTGAATTTCTCAAGACACTCTTTCAGCACGGCACCTACATTGAGCACAATCTCGAATACACACGCCGCAGTGGCAATCATCTCATCGCAAATGCCGTGGGCTTGTTGATGCTGGGCTTTTTCTTCAAGCAAAGCGAAGAGGCACAAAAGTGGATAGCACTTGCTAAAAAAATTTTGGAAGAAGAAATCTTTGCGCAAACATACAGTGATGGCATGGATTACGAAATGAGTTTGGCATATCACTGCTTTGTGAGCGAAATGTTGCTATCAGCTCTGATTTTGGCAGATGTCAATAAATCGCCATTCTCGGAGGCATTTAAGGCGCGACTTGAAAAGATGTTTGAGCTCATACTCTACTGCCTGAAGCCAGATGGCAAACTGCCGCTCATTGGCGATAGCGACGATGGAAAACTGTTTTGGTTCAACAGCGACAGCGACTACAACACTCGGTCTGATTTGCTTGCCACCGCCAGTGTAGTTTTCAACCGCATCGATTTCAAAGCGGCGGCAAAAGAATTTTCTGAACATGCGCTCTGGCACTTGGGCATTGAAGGCTGGGAAAACTTTCAGCGCCTGCCCTCCAATGCACCGCCACTTGAGTCAAAATTATTTGAACACAGTCAGTTTGCAGTGCTGCGAACAAAAAACATGCATCTTGTCATCGACGCAGGCGAACTGGGCAAACGCGGCTGGGGCGGACACGGACACAATGACACATTTTCCTTCGAGCTATTTTTTGAAAATGCAACCATATTCACCGACTCTGGCACATACTGCTACACAGCCGATAAAACACTGCGCAACCGCTTCCGCTCTACACGCGCACACAACACGGTCATGATTGATGGCGTAGAGCTCGCAGAATTTGCCGGAGATTTCAAAATCAAGAAAGACAACACGCATCCAAAAATCATCAAGTGGCAGTCTTCGCCCGAACGCGATGAACTTGTCGTGGAGCATTATGCTTACACAGTCTTGAAAAATCCCGTCACTCACCGTCGAAGCATTGTGCTGGAGAAAACAACAGACGAATGCATCATAACCGATGTGCTGTTTGGCAGTGGGCGGCATGTAGCGGAACTCTACTTGCATGTTGCACCAGATGTTCGCATCATGGAACAAGCAAACGGGAAATACCGACTCGAGCACAATGACAATCAGACCGGTCTGATGCTATGCTTTCAAGGAGCTGACCGCCTGATGCTTGAGCCGTATGAAATTGCACCGCGCTACGGTGTATTGGAACGGAGCATTCGACTAAAGGCGGAAAAAGACTTTACAAACGAGACGCAACTTCAAGTGAGAATTTCAAAAGAAAACTGAACTTTGCCGAGAGAGCCTGTAGAGAAGCGAATGAGAGCAGTTTTGCGCGTCTTGCTCATGCGCACCATCCTGCTGTGTTGGCTACCCCTTAGCCTATGGATAGCCGCTTGTGGCACGACAAATGTACAAGGCTCCAAGATAGCGGCGCCATCAGCCGACTCACTTGGGCGCGCACTTCCGGCAGATTCATTGAAGGGAGCAGATGTTGGGCGCGTGAAGGCAGATACATCAAGCGAGGTTCAAAAGCAACCCGTGCAACCGAGTCCTTCAGCCGATAATGAGAGCGCTTTGCAGCGTCGGGCAACATCACCAAGCCCAGAGAAAAGTCAGACACAAAAGCAGCTTAGCGATAGCAGCGCCGCCGTAAAGCAACCCAAAAAAGGAGCTAAAACAAAAGAGTTACAAAGCGATAGTGTGCGTCCGCTCAAAATTCAAAAGCCAGCAGAAGTGGTGCGAGAAAAGCCGCTTCCACCAGCCGAGCAACGGCGCATTGACAGAGCCAAGCGCTTTGCAATACTGCCACTGCCGCCACCGAAGTTAGAATTCATTGCCGATAGCATTCGCTTGGGCATCAAGCCCATTGGCAGAGAAATTTTTGGAAGACCCACGCTGGCAATTTTGGATTCGCTGGAGTCGATTGAAATTGCCAAACTGCGAGAAGGCGAGTTGGATACCATCGTCTTTTACACAGCTAAAGACTCGGTCGTGTTTGATTTGGAGACAAAGGAAATTGAGTTGTATGGTGAAGTAAAAATTGATTACCAAGATTTTCGGCTGTTGGCGCCTGAAGTGGTGCTCAAGCCCGAAAGCTACACCATCACAGCAAAAAGTTTGTATGATGAGCAAGGCGAGCCTATCAAGAACCCAAAGTTCCGAGATGCCACCGGCGAATACGACGCGGAAACCATGTCATACAACTTCAAAACCAAGCGCGGCAAGGTCAAGTATG